>SDBV01008219.1_pt1 | contig 14115 bp, 15 predicted proteins | sample 2277081 | NCBI WGS metagenome assembly SDBV01 (sample SAMN10402039, study PRJNA504765) | marine sediment metagenome | isolation source: marine sediment core GS10_PC15, 223 cmbsf | place: Arctic Ocean: Southern Knipovich Ridge | collected 2010
TGATTTCTTGAAAAAGGCCAAGAAGACCCAGAAGGAGGCAACAACTAAGACTGCTATCTCCTATCACATGAAATGTGCTACGACCGCGAACGGTTTGACACATTTCGTGATGTACGGTGATGGGCCGAAAAAGAAAATGCCTCTTTAATCAATGAAGGGTTCGGGCCGGATAGCTGTTGTTATCCGGCCCGAACCCAAAATTAGCGGAGGAGGACTAGTCAGAGGAGGCCGGGAAGGTCCCGCCCTGCTCTGACTTGTCAATCAATTATAAGGAATAGGATTTGCCGGTATAAATCAAACAATACTTAAAGGAGAAAATCAACATGAGCAAGAAGAGCAACAGTGGAAGTTCAACGAAAGAAATGGAAAGGGGGCTGTCGTTTTCTAATGTAGATGAAAACTGGAAGCTGGCGCTTGACCCGGACAATATCTTCTGGAGCGTACTGCCCCGTAACAACGGAGATTTCATGCTTCCCCAGAATTTGATTGACCTGTATAAAAAAGAGATGAAACACCTCGATAAGGAGATGCATAATTTCAGGTTCAATGAGCCCCTGAACTGCGTATATATTGACCCGACAGACAGGTGCAATGCCAACTGCCCGTACTGCTATATCCCTTCGAAGATAAGGACACAGGGTACACAGATGACATGGGAGCAGCTTGACCTGACACTCAGCAAGGTAGAGGAGCACTTCAAAGGCAAGAAGAAAAAACCCGTTATTGTCTACCATGCTGCTGAGCCCCTGATGGTCAAGGACATACTGTTTAAGTCAATAAGGAAATACCATAAGAAAATGCTCTTTGGTATTCAGACCAATTCACTCCTTCTTGAAAAAGCGGATGTGGATTTTATAAAGAAGTATCGTGTCGGTATCGGCATCTCTCTTGATGCGGCAACTGCTGCTGACAATAATATGTCCCGTGTGTCGAGAGACGGCGGCGGCAACTATAAAAAAGCGGTCCAGGCCCTGAAATGGTTTGAGGGGTATGAAGGGCTGAACGTTATCTGCACGGTGACAAAACTTAATGTTAAGAAGCTCCCGCAGCTAGTGAAATTCCTGCATGGCAAGAATGTACCGATGGTGCTGTTAAATCCCGTACGCCTGACCCAGAAGCGTACTGACAGGATAAAGGCTGATGACTCCGAGTACGCAGAGAACCTGATCAAGGCGGTAAACACTGCAATGGACATTACAAAGAAGACAGGCAGGCAGATTGTTATCGGCAATTTTGCAAACATTCTGCTTGCGATTATTTCACCGACTGCACGGAGAATGATGTGCGACATCTCGCCATGCGGCGGGGGGAGGACATTCCTGACTGTTACTGCTGACGGCGCCATGGTCCCGTGCGGAGAGTTTATCGGGTTCAAGGAATTCTCCGGCGGTAATATTTTCAAAACATCCATTGAAAAGGCTATGAACTCGAAGCCCTTCAAGGCGATCAGGGCGAGGATGGTCGAGAAGATCGACGAGTGTGATGTCTGCGACTTCAGGCATATCTGCGGTTCACCCTGCCCGGCTGAAATGCATGCCAGGGGGGATATGTATAAAAAGGCGGTCTTCTGTGATTTCTACAAAGAGGTCATCCAGTATGCGTTCAAGATGATCGCTGAGGACAATGTAAAATACCTTCTTCGTGATGACGCGCTTGAGCAGATGGAGTATGAATATCAATACTAAAGACAGGGTTCAAGTGGTCGAGGGTTCAAGGGGCCGAGGGTTTTGAAGAAGAAAAGCTTGAGATCAGGGTATACGACTGGGGCTTGTGCGGCGGCCGCTGCCAAAGCAGCAGCTTTGCTGCTGCTCAGCGGGGAAGTTAAAGGAAGAGGAAAGACAGATATCAATAAAGATGTTGAGATTCCATTTCCGGATGGAAGTAGAGTGAAATTTAAAGTGCACAGTTCTGAATTCAGGGACAATGTTGCTATTGCATCAATTATTAAGGATGCAGGGGATGATCCTGACGTGACGAATGGGGCGGAGATCGTGGCGGAAGCCGGGATAACGCGTACAGCAGGTGTAGAGGCACGGCGCGCCGTGCCCCTACGGATCACAATAAAAGGTGGAAATGGTGTCGGGACTGTTACCAAACCCGGTCTTTCCGTAGTGGTCGGTGAGCCGGCAATTAATCCGGTTCCCAGAAAAATGATTAAAGAAGCGGTTATGGAAGCGATGCATAGCTGTAAGGGCATATTGCAATATGCCCCTACGGTAGAAATAACGATTTCTGTTCCGGATGGCGAAGAATTAGCAAAGAAGACGTTAAATTACCGATTAGGCATTGAAGGCGGAATCTCAATCCTGGGTACGACCGGCATTGTCAAACCCGTATCAACCGCGGCATGGACGGCAACCATCACTTCGTCAATGGATGTTGCAACGGCTATGGGGCATACGGATATAGTTCTTTCTGCAGGACGTACTTCTGAAAAGGCGCATATGAAGGAATATGGATTGCCTGATGAATCGTATGTTCTAATGGGTGATCACCTGGAGTATTCATTACAGGAAGCAAAAAAGCACAAGTTTAAAAAAATTCATCTTTGTGCCCAGTGGGCTAAAATGGTTAAGATTGCGATGGCAACTCCCCAGACGCACGTGAGGTTCGGGGCGATTGATACTAAAAGAGCTGTGGGGTTTTTGAACTCTATTGGGATCAGGGTTACGGGAGAAAAAGAATTTAATACAGCAAGAGAGATATTTGATTATATTTTATCGAAACGTAGTGTGAAGGCTAAGTCCCTGCAGAAAGTTTGCAATGAGGCTAGGAAGTACGCTCGAAAAATTGCAGGGAGAATCCCGGTAAAAACTTATCTGGTCTCATATGATGGAAAGATAATAGCAGGCAATGAATAAAATCCATGTCATAGGAATAGGCTTCAGGCCGCTTGATAACAGGTCGAAGAAGTGTCTGCTTGCATCGGATGTTGTGCTTGCCAACAGCAGGCTTCTGGATGTCTTTAAAAACTATGATGAGTACGAAAACGTCAAAGACCGGATTATCGTCCACGGCAGTGTGTATGAGATGATGGACTATATCGGCGACAATTATAAACGGAAAAAAATTGCACTGCTGGCTGCAGGCGATCCTATGTTTTTTGGGATAGGCAGGCTGGCAATTGAGAGATTCGGACAGGATGCAGTTGAGGTGTATCCTGATCTTTCGAGTATGCAGGTCGCTTTTTCGAGAGTGCGGGAAACTTCAAATAACGCGCTTTTGATGAGCCTTCATGGAGGGCCCAACCCTGAGAAACGAAGAAAGATGGAATACGAAATCAGCGAAGTGCCAGGCCTTCTTGAAAGGCACGGGAAGATCGGCATTCTTACTGATAAGGTAAACAGTCCTGAGAAAATTGCGGATGCAATTTTCAGGCGGTCAGCGGTCAGCGGTCAGCGGTCAGCGGTAAAAATATATGTCTGTGAAAAGCTTGGGTATGATGATGAGAAGATCACCAGCGGGACGCCTGAGGAGATTTCGAAGAAAACCTTCGAACATCCGAATATCGTTATTATAAAAAGCGGGGAAGCGGGGAAGCGGGGAAGCGGGGAAGTAAAAAAAGAAACATCCGATCTTTTGTTTGGCCTCAGAGAGGATGAGATTGGGCATTCAAAGGGTCTGATAACCAAAGATGAAGTCAGGGCCGTTACTATACATAAATTACGGTTGCCGCGGGAGGGTGTCTTTTGGGATATCGGTGCCGGGTCGGGTTCTGTCTCAATGGAGGCAGCCAGATTGTGTCCCGGGCTTAATGTTATTTCTATTGAAAAAAACCTGGAGCAGATTAATTATATTAATGAAAATAAAGAGAAGTTCGGAATTGTTAATCTCAAATCTGTAGAAGGCCAGGCCCCGGACGGCCTAAATGACCTTCCGGCCCCGGACAGGGTGTTTATCGGCGGGAGCGCCGGTAAGCTTGATGCGATCGTGAAATCTGCTGCAGACAGGATGAATGCGGGAATTATTGTTATTAACGCCGTAACGATTGAAACGTTAAATGATGCGGTTGAAAATCTTGAAAAAAATAACTTCAAAGTCAATATCAGCGAGGTCTCGATTGCAAGATCCAAAATGATTAAAGATAAAAGACATATGAGTGCATTAAATCCGATTTTTGTTATTACAGGAGAAAAGAGCTAGATGCCGGGTACTCTTCATGTAATAGGCATCGGCCCGGGTGATCCTGAACTGCTTACGCTCAAGGCAGTCAGAATTATCAAGGGTACTGAAGTGCTTTGTGTACCAAAGGGCCGGGAAGAGGGCACCAGCCTTGCCCTGTCCATTGTTGAAAAGGCGGTGAGTCTTAACGGCAAAGAGATTGTAGAAGCGCATTTCCCAATGATGAAAACAAAAAACAGCGGGGAAGCGGGGAAGCGGGAAAGCGGGAAAGTTAAAGGAACTTCCGAGCTTGATACAAAATGGAATGAGACAGCTGAGAATATAGTGAGCAGACTGAATAAAGGGAAAGACGTTGCCTTCCTCACATTAGGTGATCCTACTATTTACAGCACGTTCTTTTATTTGTATGACAAACTCCTTGTGCTCTGTCCTGAACTGAATATTAAAATCATACCGGGCGTGTCATCGATCAATGCTTCGGCTGCGCAGGCGAATATATCACTAGGCCTTGGCAATGAGAAGATAGCGGTGCTGCCTGCCAATTACCTGGACAATCTGAAGGAGACGCTGGAAGTGTTCGACACGGTTGTGCTGATGAAGGTCAACAAAGTACTGAATGAAATTAAGGGACTGCTTTCTGAAATGGCCCTGCTCGAAAATGCGGTATGCGTTTCGAGGGCGGGCATGGATGATGAACAGATATTTAGTGATATAAGGGATATAGACCAGGAAAAATTAAACTACTTTTCGATGGTGATAGTGAGAAAATGACAGACAGCGATCTAACATATTTAAAGGGCTGGTTTTCGGATTATACAAAGTCCTTTTATTCGTCCCATGAAGAGGACCAGAAAAACATAATGTTAAAAGTTGAGCATACACATAACGTCTGCAGGAACATAATTGAGATTGCGAAGCGATCATCTCTCAGTGACGACAGGACAAGAACCGCAGAGGCGATAGCGTTATTCCACGATATAGGACGGTTTCCGCAATATGCAGAATATAAAACCTTCAGGGATGCAGACTCGATCAGTCACGGACGTCTTGGGTCACAAACACTGATAAAAGAGAACGTTCTTCGCGGCCTTCCGGATAATGAGCAGCACTTAATAATTCAGGCCGTGAAGTTTCATGGTGCTTATTCAATACCCACCATGATGAATGGTGATACGGTGTTTTATCTGAAATTAATCCGTGATGCGGACAAGATTGATATATTCCGGGTATTTCTTGAATATTATAAAAGTCCTGTGGAGGAGAGGGCATCTGCAACGGCTTTCGGTGTGCCGGATACACCTGAATGTTCAAAGGTCATGCTCTCATGTATTTTCAATAAAAAGATAGCGTCCTATTCAGATATTAAGACTGAAAACGATTTCAGATTGATGAAATTATCATGGGTATTTGATATGCACTATAAAGAAGCTGTAAGACTGCTGCAGGAAAGAGACTATATGAACATGATAATTGAAAAACTTCCTCAAACAGAGGAGATAAGGAAAGTAGTTACAATAATGCGGCAATATGTTTCAGAAAGGCTTGGAGATGACTGACATGAGCAAGGTTTATTTTGTCGGCGCCGGTGCCGGTGATCCTGAACTGATTACACTTAAAGGCAGGAGGCTGCTTGATAATGCGGATGTAGTTATCTTTGCGGGCAGCCTTGTGAACCCTGCCCTGCTTGAAGGGATCAGGGCGGAGGTCTACGATTCCGCGGGAATGGCTCTTGATAAGATAATCGGTATTATCAGAGACTCGTTTGAAAAGGGAAAATCGGTTGTCCGGCTTCATACCGGTGACCCGGCTTTTTATGGCGCGATATCAGAACAGATTGAGAGGCTCCGTGATCTGGATATACCCTGCGAAGTCGTTCCCGGAGTCTCTTCGGCTATGGCCGGGGCTGCCGCACTGGGCCAGGAGCTTACGATCCCCGAGATCAGCCAGACCGTTATTTTTACTCGCATAGAGGGGAGGACCCCGGTCCCTGAAAAAGAAAATATCGGAGACCTTGCAAAGCACCAGGCGACTATGGTCATTTTTTTAAGTGTGGGGATGATTGAAAAAGTCAGGGATGAGCTGCTGAAAGGTTACCCGGAAGATACACCGGTTATTGTAATGGAAAGAGTGTCCTGGCCTGAAGAAAAAATCGTGAGAGGGACACTGAAAGACATTGCAGATAAGGTTAATGAAGCCGGTATTAAAAAGACAGCCCTGATATATGTTGGGGAGGCGCTGAAGGCATCTGATGAGCAGTTAAGGAAAGAATCAAAACTTTATCATAAAGACTTTAAGCATGGGTATAGACAGTAAGACAGAACACAAACCGGTAATATTTTATATTACGAAGGGAGGGCATGAGCTTGCCAAAAGAATTTTGGGGCTCTATCCTGATGCGGAGCTGTTAAAATTTAATACATCGGTATTTGCCGGTAAATGGCCGGATGCTGAAAGTATTATTTGTATAATGGCAACAGGAATCGTTGTCAGGGCGATGGCTTCTTTACTGGAAGATAAAAAAACAGATCCTGCTGTTGTGGTCCTCGATGAAAAAGGCAAATATGCGGTAAGCGTTGTAGGCGGACATATTGGAGGTGCAAATGCACTTGCACAGGAAATTGCCGACTACCTGGGAGCTTATGCTGTCATTACAACTGCTTCAGACGTTCAGGGGAAAATTGCGCTTGACCTCTGGGCACGTGAGAAGAATCTTTATATTGAAGACTTTGAAAAGCTTAAAAAACTGAGTGTGAGGATTGTTAACGGTAAAAAAATCAAAGTATGTTCGGATTGCCCCTGTGATGAAGAACAGATGCCTGATGAATTTATAATGGTCAAATCAAAAGATGAATCAGACATTATTATTTCCCACAGGCTTCTTGAGTCCACTGCTCTCTTTCTGAGGCCCGGAAATCTGTTTGTAGGTATCGGCTGTAACCGCGGTACTTCCAGTGAAGAGATAGAAGAGATGGCAAGGTCTGTTTTTGAAAAAGAAAGACTCTCTTTTCATTCTATAAGAAGCATTGCCACAATTGATTTAAAAAAAGATGAGCAGGGACTGATTGATTTTGCCGGTGCCAATAATATAAATATCGATTTTTTCTCAAAGGATCATTTGAATGATGCAGCATCAAAACATAAAATTGAAGAATCAGAAGCAGTTAAGGCTGCTACCGGAGCTGTTGCAGTAGCGGAGCCGGCAGCAGCTTCATCTGCAAAAAAAATATCTGAAAGATATACTATTATAAAACCAAAAGAAAAGAGGGGGAACGTAACATTAGCGATAGCAAAGGCAGAATATCTGTTATAGGGATTGGACCGGGAAATCTCGAACACCTGACTCCTGCGGCAAAAGAGGCATTTGAGGGTGCGGAGATAGTAATCGGCTACAAAACCTACCTTGAATTTGTCCAGGATTTGATCGAGGACAGGGAGGTCCTGTCTTCAGGCATGCGCAAGGAAGTCGACAGATGCGAGAAGGCTGTCGACCTGGCGATAGAGGGCAATAAAGTTGCTGTTATATGCAGCGGTGATCCGGGCATATATGCAATGGCCGGACTGGTGTTTGAGATTGCAAAGAGCAGAGAAAAGAGTGCCGGAGGAGAAGACCTGTTACCTGAAATTGAAGTCATCCCCGGGGTATCAGCGATTAATGCGTCTGCGGCAAGGCTCGGCGCCCCTCTCATGCATGACTTTGCCTCTGTCAGCCTGAGCGACCTTTTGACGCCGTGGGAATTAATTGAGAAAAGGCTTGAGGCTGCGGCTTCCGCTGATTTTGTGATCGTCATTTATAATCCGAAAAGCAAGGGAAGGCCGGACCATATTGCCAGGGCCAGGGACATTGTCCTGAAGTTCAGGTCGCCCGGAACGCCGGTTGGAATTGTCAGGGCTGCTTCAAGAGAAGATGAAAAAGTCACCGTTACTGATCTCAATAGTATGCTCGAAAATGAAATAGATATGCAGAGTACGGTCATAATAGGCAATTCTCAAACATTTGCCTGGAAGAACCTGATGATCACCCCGAGAGGGTACGGCGATAAATATGAATTGGGGTAACTTTCTCCATAACTCCGTTTTCCCTTCTATAAAAAAATGAAGCTCTCCGCCTGCAAGGCGGGGCATCAAATTTTATTAATGATAATTTGTCTATATTCCCCTCTTTAGCAAAGAGGGGCTAGGGGAGATTTTTTAAAGAAATTATTCGTAAAATCCCCCTTAATCCCCCTTTTCCAAAGGGGGAAACTTGAAAGGAGAACTTTTCATCGCCGTTTACAAAACGGAGTATTCAAGTTCATTTCTTCATAAATGAAAGCAATAAAACAAAAAGGTGCTGCCTTTCTATGGGACGAGTCGTTCCTCTGGGGCCTTATGGCCTATAAGGCGTTAAAAGGGCTGGGCCTGCCGTTTGATCTTATAAGAGCTGAAGACGTAAGGGCCGGAGGGCTCGAAAAATACAAAATGCTTTTTGTTCCCGGCGGATGGGCGTCAAATAAAAGCAGGGCGCTTGGAGAGGATGGAATAAAAGCGGTCCAGGGCTTTGTTAAAGACGGCGGAAGCTATCTCGGCTTTTGCGGGGGCGCGGGTCTGGCGACTAAAGCAAAAGGAGGCATCGGCCTTTTGAATGTCAAACGAAGGCCGACAAAGGAGAGGGTGCCGAGCTTCAGCGGAAGGATTGAGTTGAATCTTGCAGACCATCCAGCCTGGGAAGGACAGAACAGAGTCGATTCGACTGTCTTTCATGCCTGGTGGCCTTCACAGCTTGTGATTGAAGATAACGAAATCAAAGTTCTCGCGGCCTATGGAGATGCTTTACCGGACTCGTTCAGTTCGGATCTAAATGTCGGTGATGTTGAACAGGATGGAAATTGGGCTGAGCTTGAAGATATTTATAAAATCAACCTTGATCCCAAAAGACTATTAAATGAGCCGTCTGTGATCGAGGGCAGCTATGGTAAAGGTAAAGTTATCTTGTCACTTGTTCACTTTGATACTCCTGATGATATAAACGGGCAGCAGGTGTTGAGAAATTTGTGGGAGTATCTTGCGGAAGAAAAGCCGGGGGTCAGGCCAGTTGTTCCGGAAGAGGGGCGGGGTAAAAGCTTCAACAGCCTGAGCGCTGAATTAATATCTCTCGGAGAGCGGAACTTTCTCTGGTTCTGGAGGAATTCGATGCTTCTTCAATGGAGACGCGGGGTAAGGGGGCTGGAGTATAACGCGCTGTATATACTGATTAAAGAAATTACAGAAAACATGGAAACCCGGAACGCAGACGAAAGTTTGGGAAAAATAAAAAACATGCTGGCCCCTTTTGCAGAAAAAGCGAAACGTCTTTTAATACTGGAACGCTATGCATTACAAAAAGGACATATTACATATGAGAAGTGTGATGATCCTGAGATAAAGGAAATAAGATCAGAGTTGTTTTCTGATTCAAAGAGTCACGGGGGCATGTTCAAAGATCTGATAGATGAAGTTGATAAGCTGCTGTTTGCGTTAATTGTAAATAAAAAATAAAAATAACTTTCGATAGCAACTATTTTATATCTGTCCCTTATACATCTCCCGAACTTTCCTGAAAACCTCATGATACTCCTCAGTCCTGTAATCAGGAAAAGTATATGGCAGTGACTGGTAGTCCCTGCCGGAATAAATAAGGGGGACCTCTCCGTATATGCCATTGCTTAAGTAAATTCTATGAGAAAAGTCTTTTGTGGTTACTAAAACAAGCCTTGCCGCATCCAGGTAACCGGGGTCGAGGTTAATTCTTCTTCCGCCATGCTCGTTGAGATATTGTTTTTCCAGTTCAACTGTTTTTAATTTTGATTCAGCAATATCTCCGGGATTAATTAATTTCTCAAAAAAGATGAACTTCCTTTTGAGTCCAGCCCCCATTTCTTCCTGATAATATGTTGTGTGCTCCCAGGGCCAGACAGGACTTTCAAAATCTATATTGCCGTAAATGTCCGAGAGTTTTTCAGCCAGATTATTAAAAAGGGAGGTTTCCTGAGAAAGCATCCCGACAAAAAGTTTTACAGGAGTTGGTCCGGTTATTTTACCCATATATTAATTTAACAGAAAAACAATTGTTACTGTTCATTAAACCCTTTATTTTTTACAGCCGGAACCTTATAATCTTAAAACGGTAAACATAGTACATATATCCTGCGGTCTGCTGCTTAATTAAATATGGGAAATGTAACAAGTATTGCAAAAGCCTTAACAATTCATATTGCACTTCAGTCAATCAAACCTGCAATCTGGCGGCGTTTTGTCATCCGGGATGATTTTTCATTGTTTGAGCTCCATGAAATTATCCAGGACGTTATGGGCTGGACGAATTCTCATCTCTTCAGCTTTGTTATTAAAAAGACTGAATATACAGATGAAGAAACTATTATGGAACTGGGCAGAGGGAAGAGTGCAGAGACGGTATCAGTGCGAAGTCTGAACCTGAAGAAAGGGGACGCCTTTACTTATATATATGATTTCGGAGATGATTGGTGCCATGAACTGAAGATCGAGTCTGTATCAACTCCGGAACCGGAGACCCTCTATCCTGTCTGTCTTGAAGGCGCCCGTTCATGTCCGCCCGAGGATTGCGGCGGTCCGTTCGGCTATGACGATCTTCTGAATATCCTGAACGATCCTGACCATGATGAGCATGAGTCCATGAAAGAGTGGGCAGGACCGGACTTTGATTCGGAAGAATTTGATGTTGAGTTGACTAATTTCATTCTTCATGCCGAGATCGACAACGAAGACCTGTTGATGGATGATGATATTGATGATGATTTGCCGAAAGAACTGAAGAAAATGTCCCGCGAACATATACATACCGTATGGGAAGCTGCAAGAGAAGACCGGTTGGATGACCTTTCGGAAGAAGACAGACAGCTTGCCGGGATTATGCTGGAACATGAAGATGAGTTTTTCAATAATTTTGAGTTTGCGGACATACAGTCCGAACATGATTTCGACCCTGAGTCGGAAGTCAATCCGTTTCTTCATATTACGCTTCACGCCATAATTGAAAATCAGTTAAAGGCAAAAGAACCGGTTGAAGTTTATCAGTTTTATAATTCTATGATGAACAAGAAGGCCTCACGCTACGACACCGTCCATTTGATCATGGGCATGATTGCACCCTTAATGTTCTCCGTATTAAAAGAACACCAGGATTTTGATCTTGATTTTTATAAATCTTTATTAAAGAAATGCAAGAGCAAAAGACCGGAGAAGGTCCCTGATTTTATAGACAGAGAGTTTGAATCATACTTTGGTGAGTAGTTATGTCCAGGGCAGACCTTTTAAAATCGATTTTACCGTAAATATCCGGCAGTTAGAGAGAGGTATCAGAGAAAGGCACAATGAATAACGCATTAAAGGGGGCCTTCTGGTCAGGTTTGATATTTCCAGGCCTGGGTCAGGTTGTTCTAAAGCACTATAAACGTGGTGCAGTCATAATGATTACGGTTTTGGTCAGTCTGTCCATATTTGTAGTGAAAGCAGTACAACAGGCCCTTGCTATCCTGGAGAAGATTGAGCCGGAGGGTGGGATAATCAGCATGAGTACCATCTCGGACGCAGCCACCCAGGCATCCACCATTTCCGGGAGCCGTACATTAAATCTCGCCTTGTTGTTGTTAATTCTCTGTTGGATCATTGGGGTTATTGACGCTTACATAATCGGGAAGAAAAAGGACATCGAAGAAGGTTCAACGACTCAAGCTTCAAATGGCAATGACAATTGACCCATTTCTTTTAATTGACAACAATTTGTACATGCTTCCGGGTATCAAAAAAATAGTAGATAAAAAAGAGAAAAATAAATAAAATAATTGATGATAAAACAGGGGATATGGAATCGGCTCTTTTGATTTCTATGTTAGCTATCCAATTAAACTGAAAATGATTTATTGCTGTGGTGGTAAAAGAAGCATTAACAAATGAAATGATTTTGGATGGAGCTGATCTAACCGGCCATTTAGACAGCTTGAAACTGACTGTGCATGCGTCTCTCTGGTTTTATTTGTCTGAGTTAAATAGTTGGCGCTTGTTAATAGTTTCACCAGAAGTTAAGAAATCTGGCCCTAAGGCTGTATATAAGAAAGTTCAGAAAGCTTTGAAAAATATGGGGGACACATCAATAAGCTTAAGTGATATTGAAGTCCTGGAAACTACCCACTCCATTATATCCATACTTAGTATAATGATAAATACGAACATGGATATATCTGGAATACGGTTTTCAAAAAATACAATAAATGGCCACTTTATAGAAGACGCATATGTATATAGGCTATTTAAAGCGAAAACCAAAAGAAAGAAAACTACGAGTCAACAAAGAATTAGCAGCTAATCAGGTCACTTCCCCGCTCCCTCACTATACTGTATATAGGTCAGTACAATCCTCCAATGTTTCCAGCATGGAAATGCGGAATGAGAAACTTCGACATTCGACATTCCTTGTTCGAAATTGGATATTCGTCTTAATATATGGCCGGGACTAACTTTTTAATTAATAACTCGTTAAAGTGGGCCTGGACGTCAGAAGAAATAGTAATCATGAAGAAGTCCCCTAAAACTGTATATCATAACAATATGCATGACATATAGTTCGCAGGTTATAGAAAATCTATAAAAAGCTTGTCATATGTTTGAAATATCATGTATATTTTTGGAGATATACAGAAACTATTGAATAACTTATTAGAAACAAATAAATAATAATTCTTGCTCTTTGACAAAAAAAGTGTATATGATGATAATTGACTATGCCAACAATCAAGAATATTACAGGTAAATATCGTTTGTTTTTCTACAGTTTTGATTGCTATGAGCCAATACACGTTCATGTTCAACAAGAGGAAAATGTTTGTAAATTTTGGCTTGAGCCATTGGTATTATGTAAAAACTATGGTTTTACTCCCAGAGAACTAAATATTATCCGAGAATTGATTTATAATAACAGGATAAAGATATCGGAGGCTTGGAATGAGCACTGCAACAAATCTACATGAGGCAAGAATAAAAAACGTAAATATTACTGATGACGCTATCATTGCAAATCTTATTGATGGGCGAACAATAAGTGTCCCTCTTTCTTGGTCATGGAGACTATCAGAAGCTACTGCTGATCAACGTGCTCATTATGAGATTATTGGTGATGGCCAAGGTATACATTGGCCGGATATAGACGAAGATATCAGTGCCGAGGGAATGTTGTACGGCACACCTGCACAGAAATAAATCACAAACATTTGTCATTCGCAGATAGTACTCCCTCTGCCGCATATACCATAGATTCTGGGAAGAAAATCCTGATGTGAACTGTTCCAGCCGCTTGAGTCGTTAATTCGTAATTCGTAATTGATTAATGATATCTTGCCGGGACTGACTTTTTAATCAATAACTCGTCAAAGCGAGCCCGGACGTCAAAAGAAATAGTAATAATCAAGAAATCCCCTAAAATCGGATAACATTACAAATTACATGTTATCTGGTTAGAAAATTTTAAAAAAATCCTTAAATATCTTGTCAATGCGTCGTCATATAATGTATATTTCTGTAAATACCCAGAAATCAGAGAATCCCTTGTTATGCGTAGAATAAAATATATATGAGCAATTATCCTCCATTTCTCCTGCGATTCTTCGATAAAGAAGACTACGCGCAAGAATTCCTCGAAGGTAAAGTTAGGTTTGGACTCCTGACATATTACAAGAAAATAGAAGGAGCAAGAGGAGGCGATAAAGAGGGAGAAGCTTCTTTCTTCTGGAATAAGGCAGCTCCACAAGTAACTATTGATTTGAAATCTGGTCAGATAATTGATCGTGCTGAATCTGATCAAAAAATACAAAATACAGTAATCTCTATAAATCGGCGATATATTCTCTCTACTTCTCATCCAGAAGCAGACATTAAGAAGCTGGGCAAACTGGTCGCTGCCCAGGAACCGAAATTATTGGAAGTATTCCCCAAAGGCACAGAAGA
>SDBV01008220.1_pt1 | contig 14113 bp, 15 predicted proteins | sample 2277081 | NCBI WGS metagenome assembly SDBV01 (sample SAMN10402039, study PRJNA504765) | marine sediment metagenome | isolation source: marine sediment core GS10_PC15, 223 cmbsf | place: Arctic Ocean: Southern Knipovich Ridge | collected 2010
CCTATTGCTTTTAAAAAATCTACAGTAGATTTTGTTAGTTCACTCATGAATTCTAATTTGTATAGAAGGATGTTTAATTATGTTTTGTTAAGCCTAATATTTAAATTATTATCTTATAATATTTAGATTTGCGAATATTGAGCTGAAAATTTGAATGAATATTTCGAATGATAAATTTTTTAATTGTTAAATTGCTCAAACCAATCCACTAAAATCATTTAAAAGGAGTTATAACATTAAAAAAAATAAACACAATTAAAGTATAAAAATGATTTGGAATAAATTCTATAAATATTTCTGTTCTCGAGGGATTTTGAATACTTTTAAAATAAAATAAAAAGTTATTCTAGTTCTGTATCTCGGTGAGTTCTCTTCATATCATCTTCGGTAATACCATTATTTTTAGCAATAAGCGCAAGTAAAGAATCAAGTGTTAAATAAGTGTTCAATTCAAACTGTGGAAAGAATCTTTGCTCAATATTGTGAATAGAAATATTATAATAACTGATCATATTGGGCCGACCTTCAATTATCAAATTTCCCTGAAAATTGCGATACCATTTATTCATTCTCGCTAAGCTTGATTCTTTAAAGGATGTGATAGTAAAAAGATTCATACCAACATCCCCTGCTTGATGTGCATATTCAAGTATCTGATCTGTCTCGCCGCTTCCACTCATTAATATTGCTAAATCATTCTTTTCTCGGCTTTTCCAATGTCCTTCATATACGACATGGAGATCTTTTTGACCTTCCTTGTGTAAATGACCATATCTAATGGCGATCACTCTTGAGATTATCTCATTTACCCCAACACCTTTAAAATAAACAACATTATCGTTATCGAACTCTAAGTACTCATTCATCATTTTAGAAAAGTTTTTTATTATTTTGCCTTGTTCTGCTAAACCAATTAAATTTGAATTAAAGCCTCTTATAACATTTTCGCAGCTTTCCTCAAAAATGTTTATTTTATTTTGGTTATCATACGAAAATCCCATACATGAACATAAAACTGCGCTAGTTTGCTCAAACTCTGTACCTAGGGGTGCAAATGCCTTTTCACGCTTCTCGTGTCTCTTAATGAGAAGGACATTTTCAAATCTCTCTTCCAATTCCTTATTTCCTGTAATGAATATAACATCTAATCCTTTTTTTAAAGCAAATTCTGCATTTTCAGCAGATTTCCCTTTCCCTGATCGTGAATTTACAATGAATATATCACCTTTTCTTAAGGGTCTTAAATTGGCATTGTTAACTTCATTGACCCTAATGTGATAAGATCTTTCTAGCTCATTGGCAAGTAGCAATACACTTTGCAATGATCTACCAGCACCATCGATAGTTATTCTTTTGTCTTCTCTCCCTTTATCCAAGATTTCCAAACAATTAATCATTCGTTCTTTATTAATAATCCCTAACGAGTCCTCTATTCTACTTACTGAATAGCTATAAGAGTCTGTAAAAAAAGAATCCATTAATGGTAGTAAGGTTGCTTAATTTAAAACTTTTAAATTAATATTTAAAACTCTCAAGTCTTATTCAATAAACTATAAAAAGTCAGAAATAACAGATTATAATATGAAAATAGTCACCAAAAATAGACTTAAATTTGATTATGTTTATATCTAATTGACATCATCAAAAATAATTAACCAAAAGATTAATATAGGTAAGAATGGAGAAGGTGAGGGAGTTATACTGGTTTAATCAATATATATCGGTTTATACTTACATATCCAAATATTTAAATATTCACATAAAATAATATTACTAGAAAAAGAAAAAAAAAAAAAAAAAGGTGGAATGAAATTATGATGAGTGAAACATTAAAAATGGATGAAATCGATAGACAAATAATTCAATTAGTCCAAGAACAACCTAGTCTAACTCATACTCAAATCGCTTCAAAAGTAAATAGAAGTCAACCAACAGTGGGAATGAGAATTAGGAAACTAGAAGAGGCTGGAGTTTTGCAATTTCAGGCTGGAATTAATATTAAAAGTGCTAATTTATATTTCGCGAGAGTAGATTTGCAAACCAGATACCCTGAGAAAATTTATGAAATTGTGAAAAGTTGTCCATTCATGCTTAATGTATTTAAGTTAAGCGGACGTTTGAACATGAGTATTTTATTAGCAGGTTTTAAACTAAGTGAACTTGATAGAATTGTTAATTTTCATTTCAGAAATAACTCTGAAGTTAGGGAAGTTTCCATGAATATTATAACTGATGTTATGAGCGACTTTATTTTACCTTTAGATTTAAATTTCGATAACTGCAAATGTTCATTAAAGCTTGAATGTAGTAATCATTCATAAATATAGCGTCTCATTCTGGAATTCCATATGTGTGCGTTTAAGTTCTGCAGAATGGAATTTTACTCTGGAGAATCAATTTAATAACTACATATTTATTTATCCACATTTTTAAAATTTCATTTTGTATAAAGTATTTGTGATAATTGTAATAATTTGTACAAAAACGAAAAGTTAATAATTATTAAAAAATTTTAGATAAATTTTTATATAACTTTTTATACTATTTTTGTACATTGTGTAAAAAAAATTTAGAAATAATTTTTTTTTGATCAAACAATAAAAAAATTTATCGATTTTGACAAGAATAGCAAAATTTTTTACACTAACTATTACATGAACGATTGCAAGCTAGTATTAAAAGTACCGATAAAGGATGACCCTGAAATAAAAATCGATGATTTTGACCTAATAAAATATACTTATTTGATTCATTACGAGTAATATTATTATTTTTCCATTTAAAAGATGTATTAAAAAGTGTCGATTAAAATATTTGAGGGAAGAATTATATGTTCACTGTGCGAACGTTTGTTAGAAAAGGATGAGCCCTATAAATTAGACGAATTTCGATATAAAATAGTCTGTTTATCATGCGATGAGAAATATAATTTTTCGAAAGATAATCTTGTAAAAGACGCCACACAGTTGAAACAAAAGATGGTTGATTTAATTGAAATGTTCATGAAAGAAAATGTAACGATAAATATTGATATGGAAAAATTAAAACAACTTTTAATTCGTGAATATAAAAACGACAAATGATTTATATTTTGCAATATGCAATTTTCAAACAACCAATTTCGAAAAAACTTATGAAGCTGTTGGAAAATATCCATTTTTACTTAATGCTTTTCGGTTAAGTGGAGATAAAAATATGAGTGTTTTATTAACAAGTTTAAAACTCAAAGAACTCGATAAAATAGTTAATTTTCATTTTAGAAATAAGCCAGAAATTAGTGATGTCTCGATGGACCTTATAACTGACGTTATGAGAAACTTTGTCTTACTTTTAGATTTAAATTTCGATAACTGCAAATGTTCATTAAAGCTTGAATGTAGTAATCATCCATAAATATAGCGTCTCATTCTGGAATTTCATACAGGTGCGTTTGGGTTCTGCAGAAGGGAATTTTACTCTGGAGAATCAATTTAATAACTATTTATCTATTTATACACATTTTTAAAAACTGTGTTTTAAAAACTCATTTTATATAATGTATTTGTGATAAATATAACCTATTAGAGACAAGTTTTGTACAAAAACGAAAAGTTAATAATTATTTAAAAAATTTTAGGTAAATTTATATATAACTTTTTATCTTATTTTTATACATTGTGTAAAAAAAATTTAGAAATAATTTTTTTTTCCAATAAGGCGTGATCAAACAATGAAAAAATTTATAGATTTTGACAAGAATAGTAACATTTTTTACACTAACTATTACTTGGACGATTGCAAGCTAGTAATAAAAGTGCCGATAAAGGATGACCCTGAAATAAAGATCAATGAGTTTGACCTAATAAAATATACTTATTTGATTCACTACGAGTAATATTATTAATTTTCCTTTTAAAAGAGGTGTTGAAAAGTGTCGATTAAAATATTTGAGGGAAGAGTTATATGTTCCCTATGCGAACGTTTGTTAGAAAAGGATGAGCCCTATAAATTAGACGAATTTCGATATAAAATAGTATGTTTATCATGTGATGAGAAGCATAATTTTTCGAAAGATAATCTTGTAAAATGCGTCACACCGATGAAACAAAAGATGGTTGATTTGATTGAAATGTTCATGAAAGAAAATGTTACGATTAATATTGAAATGGAAAAAATAAGACAACTTTTAATTAAACATTAAGCTAATAAATTTATAATTTAAAGAAGAGAAGGGAGTTTTTATATCTAATTTTGCATACTTTAATTTATAAGTTATAAATTTTAAAAACTATATTCATAAATAATAAACCATAAATTAAACTTGGTTATATGAATGATAAGTGAAAAGTTAAAATTAGACGAAGTTGACAGAAAAATTATAACATTAGTTCAAGAAGACCCAAATCTCACTCATACTGAGATTGCTTCAAGGATCAATAGGTCTCAGCCCACTGTGGGAATGAGGATAAAAAAATTGGAGAAATCTGGAATTTTACAGTTCCAACCAGGTATTAATTTTAAAAAAGTAGATCTCTTCTTAGCGACTGTTGAATTAAACACGAAAAAGCCAGATGAAATCATGGAAATGGCCAAATGCTGTCCATTTATGCTTAATGCTTTTAGATTAAGTGGAGCACATAATGTTTTTATTCTGCTGGCTAGCTCAAAACTTGAGAAATTAGATAATATTATTAACTACCATTTCCGTGATAAGCCAGAAGTGAGTATGGTGAGTATGGAGGTAGTCACGGAAATAGCTAAGGACCTAATTTTACCGATTGATTTTGATTCTGAAAATCATGACCCAAACTCAGAAGTTGGTTGTGGAGAGAAATGTAAATTTAGAATAGCTAAGGATGGCGGTATAATTTAATCAAAAAATAAAAAACCAAATTTATTTATGTTTTTCAATCTTTTCTTTTGAGAACTTAAACTTTGGCAATTCAGATTTTAACTGACAACCGGGCCCGCAGTGACGACCGTCAAAATTTTCTATGCTGAAGTCAATTGGAACGACGAAATCGTGAATAGATTCGATTAAAATATTAGTTTTAACGCTAAGTATATTGGGATCTCTCCGAAAGCACAAATCGATTAGTCTTTCGATAGTTTGTAAATCCGAAGCAGCAATAAAACATAGCACATTAAATTCCCCGCTTATTTTAAAAGCGTGGTTTATAAATGGGCATTTCTTAATTTTTTCTACTATTTTATCGACATCTTTGGTTGAGACAAAAACAATTGAAACTTTAATATCAGCCATCCTAACGTTAAAACCGACCTGTTTGGTTAAAAGGTGTTTGCGCTCCAATTTTATGATACGGGCTCCCACTGCTGGCTGAGACTTTTCTATCTCTTTAGCAATAGCAGAATGAGTTATATCGGGATTCTCCTCAATCATTTCGATGATTTTTTTATCAGCATCATCAATCTTTAAAATTTCATTGAATTTTTTTTTCTTCATGTCCAAATTTAAGATAACTCAAAATTAATAAAAATTTATTTAATTAGAATTTAAAAGATTTTATGTGTTTAATTTTTAACTAATAAAATGATTTGGTTTTAAATTTTTATTTTATAAATCTGGTAAATTATTTGAGATATTTAATTATTTTATAGTACTTCAAGTAGTTTATCAATGTCTAACCATCCTTTTTCAGCCTGTATTAAGGTTCCATCAGTATCAATGACAAATTGTCCGGCGCTCTGCTTTTCCCAACCCTCATATTCTCCATGTTCTATTCCAAGTTCCTTGGCTTCCTTTAATTTTTTGCGAAGTTTAGCGACTGCTCCAGCTGTCATTAACCCTAATCCATATTCGGCATATAATTCATCCTTAGAACTTGGAATTACTGAGAAACTCATAGCTTTTTCTTCGATAAATTTTTTGGCAATTTCTTCACCCGATTGAGTAATATATAAGATCTTAGCACCTGTTTTCTCAATCTCTTCTTTCCTTTTTAATAGATGTGTTAAGTCAACCAAGCACACTGGGCAGCCAAAATAACGAGAGAAGATTATCACAATTTTTTGTTGTCCAATTAAATCTGCCAAATCAATTGTACCTTCATTATAACTGTCCAATTTGAATAATGGAGCTTTATCTCCAACTTTTAATTTTACTTTTCCCATTTTTTTCAACTTTTTATATATTTTAAAAATTAATTTCAATTAGATATATTTTTTTCTTAAAGAAAATAAATATTTTTAACGCTAAAAAATAAACTAAAAAAGTGATTTTAAAATTGGTAAAGAAAGAATACATCTGTAGTGCAGGAAAAAATAGTAAAATAGTTATTGATGACTTTTCTGTTCAGATTAATGAAGGTGCGACTGTGATATTAGGATTTGCAGGCATTGGATTAATAGGTCCGATAATTGCAAATCAACTCATTGAACAGATCCCCGATATCAAAGAGATCGGGTTTTTAGTCAGTGATTATCTCCCACCGATTGCTGTATTTTATCAAGGAGTCTTAAAACATCCATTCCGATTACTATATTCTCCAAAACATAATATAATTGTTGGAGTTTGCGAAGTTCCTTTTCAAACCCCCTCTGCATACAACGATCTTTCAAAAACTATTTGTAATTGGGCTTTAAGTGAAGATGTACGTGCTAGCGAAATAGTGATATTTCAGGGTATTCCGAAACGCGGAATCGTTGAAGAATTTCCAGTCTATTATGCTGCTGAGGCTCAGATGACTGAGCTCCTTGAAAAGTATGATATTAAAAAAGTTGAAAAGGGAATCATTGTTGGTCCAGAAGCTTCTGTCTTAAACGAAGCATTGACAAATAGATTAAAAGCTTATGCGTTATTTACGCCTGTATTAGAAATTCCAACGCCAGAAGGTGCGGCAGCTATCATCGAGGTTTTAAATAAGATTTATAATTTAAATATTGAGACATCCAAGCTTATAGAGGAAGGTAAAGAGATTAAGGCTAAAATGTTAGAGCTGGCACAAAAAGCACAACAATATCAAAAAGCCCAACAACTTCCACAAACTAGCGGAGAAGGGTATACTCAATATTTTCAATAACTTTCTTTTTTATCTAAATTATTCTTTTTATTAAAGTAGAGAATTAAAAAAAAATTTTTTTAATTTAATCTCGTTAAGAAATTGTATATTGTACCTGCTCACTAGTCAACGTCGATAATAATATTAAAACAATTTTTTTTTTTTTTGATTAGCTTCTAATAGTGAAATTTAAGAGTATATTATTTTATATTTAACTCAAGAAATAAGAACTAAAGTTGTTTTAAATTAAAGAAAAATTTGTTCCACTTCAAATTAATCAAAATTTATGTATACGTTGTGAACGTTGTTTACGTGCTTGTAAAGCTAAGGCAATTTATTTTAACCATAGCATCCGTTTAGTTGATTATAATCGCTGTGTAGCATGTTTAAATTGCGTTCAAGTCTGTCCAAGAAATGCAGTTCAGGTTACCTCTATACAGAACCCGAATCAAGTTCTTACCATTAAAATTGAGCACGATAACTGTAATTTATGTATGGAATGTGTGGATGATAAAGGGAATTTTTGCCCTAAAAATTTATTTTACCTTGATAAGGAGAAAGTAAATGAGAAGGAAATAGATAAGATTAAGTTCAAATTTAAAGAGATAGCAAAATGCCAAGGCTGTTTAAAGTGTGAGGTTTCATGCTCTAAAGAAGCAATCAAGCCCGTTAAATATGAAGGATAAAAATTTTTCTATACTTATTTCTAGCGTGATTCTATTTCTTAAATTAAATGATATTATTAATTTTAATATATTAAAATCTAAAGTTGATGAATTTTTAAATGATTTACTTATATCTTCTTAATTCCATTGAATTTTTTTGTTTATTTCTTGTATTATCAGATTTTTAATTTCAGAGAAATCTTTTCTATACTTATATCTAGTGTGTTTCTATTTCTTAAATTAAATTAAATTAATTAAAAAAAAAAGAAAATTGTTTTTAGAATTATCTTAGAACTATACTAAGAATTATTTAAAGTGTGAATTTAGTTGTTCTGAAAATGCGATTAAACCTGTTAAATTTGTAACTTAAGGAAATTCTGTATAAGTATAAAAAATCTATAAATAATAAACTAAACTTATTTATAGGAAATTTTTAACCTATTATTTATTAAGTTATAAATTGAGTTTTTTTTAGAAATAATTAGAAATAACTAACTTCACTAACCGCTTTTCTGAGCTTAAACAACTCTATCTTATCTCTTTTGAAAGGAAAATTCTGTTTTAGGTATAAGCAAATGAATTTAACTGAATTTAAAGAAAGTTTTTACAATCTCACTAAAGAGCGCAAATATAAAGAAACATTAGCTCTGGTGGATGAGGCTTTAGCTCAAAAACTCCCCCCTGAAAAATTAATTACAGAAGGAATAGCAGACAATTTAAAAAGATTTCAAAGTTACTTTGACGAGGGGTATATCAACATTTCAGCATTCCAATTATTAGCTATAGGAAAGATTGCTGAAGATAGCATGGAAAAGATTAAAAAGCAGTTAATTAGAGAAGAACTGGATATAGAAAAAGATAAAATAATAATTGGCACAATAAAATCAGATTTCCATGGGTTAGGAAAAAAAATAATTAAAATCTTTCTTGAGATGGAGAATTTTGAAGTAATCGATTTAGGTTTGGATGTGGAACCAGATTCATTTGTAGATGCTGTAGAAGATTATAACGCTAAATTCTTATTCGTAAGCACTATGATGTTGCATAATATTATAGGAATAAAAAGAGTAGGAGATTTATTAGTTCAAAAAAACCTAAGAGATAAAGTAAAATTTTTAGTTGGAGGTGCTCCTTTTAATTATAATTACGGTTTAGTTAAAAAAGTCGGTGCTGATGGTACAGCAGAAGATATCTATGAATTAATTGACAGGGTTTTAGGGCGAAAACCGAAAAAGAAAAAGCGAATTAAAAAATTATTGAGGTTTTTTAAAAGGGAGTAATAATATGTCGCTAGTGAAAGGATTTGAAGATGATTTAATGAATGCTCTCGATAGGATATTAGCTGTAGTAACAGGAAAAATTCCGGATCGAATTCCTATTTTCCCTATGATAGATAGTCTTCCTTCTAAATTGTTCGAAAAATCAATAGAGCAATATTTCTCTTCAGCAAGCAATGTTATAGAAGGACAGAAAAAACTCCAAGAATTACTTAATTTAGATTACATTTCCAACTTTTTTTATTTGGCAATAGAAACTGAAATTTTTGGAATGAATACTTTGTTTTTCGATGGAGGGTCCCCAAATACTGGTGAACTTGCAGCAAAATCTATGGATTTCTTTTTTGAAACAGAATTTCCTTCCATATTTGAACATCCTGTATATCAAAAGACTATCTCTGTAACAAAAAGTTTAGTAGAACTCTATAAAGGCAAAAAGCCAATTTTGTCCGTTCAGGCCGGACCTTTTTCATTTCCTTCCCTGTTGATGGGCGCTTCAAACTGGTTTGAATCTATTCTTATTCATTCTGATAAAATAAAACCTGTTTTAGATTACGCGATGAAGTTTGGAGAAACTTGGGCTAAAGGACATATTGAAGCTGGAGCGGATGTAATTGTTTTAGTAGACGGATTAGCAACAGCAACAAGCATTCCCAAAGATATGTTTGAAGAAACAGTCATTCCGCTGTATAAAAAAATTACTAAAGACTTAAAAGTACCTGTTGTATTTTATACTGCGGGAGGTGATATTCTTCCTTTTGCAGATCTTTTTGAAAAAACTGGAGTAATTGGGGTTTTTCCTTCTGCAAACGATGATTTGAATGAAATTAAAAATACAATAGATGGCAAATATACCCTTTTTGGAAACATTAATAATTTAGAATTTGGAGATTGGCCTTCTGATTTCATGGATAATGTTATTAAAGAAACAATTAAAAGTGGAAAACCTAATGGTCGTTATGTTCTCGCAACTCAACATATGGTTCCTCACGATGTACCTATTGAAAAAATTGGTGAATTTATTTCAATAGCTCTTAAATATGCTAAATATTAGTAGTTTACTATAACAACCTGGATACAAAATAATAAATAAAAATTCAAATATTAAATATAAAAGAAATTAATTGTTTATCTGAAGTTCTCTAAATTTGTTATTTATTGCTGAAATAATTAATTTTAATGTATTAAAATCTAAAGTTGATATATTTTTAAATTAAATTTTTTTGTTTATTTCTTGTATTATCAGATTTTTAATTTCAGAAAAATCAGAAATCACAATAATTCCCTCCATTTTCCTTAATTTTTCAACATTTTCAATCTCGATATCTCTTATTTTAAGAATTAAGGGTGTACCATCCGGTTTAGAAGTTATAATTGGTTCTAAATGTTGGTCTGAAGGAAAAATATAAACGAGAATGCCACCCTTTATAGTTTGAGCTACGCAATTTGTTATTAAAGTGTCAGTTATACCATAAGTTATTTTCGCAACTGTATTTGCTGTGACGGGGGCGACGATAAAAAAATCGTACTTTCCCAATTGAAGTGGTCCAGCAAGAAATGGATTATTAGGAGTAATATCAACCCTTACTTTTTTAACAACCTCATTAAGATAATCCCATTGTTTATACCATTTAACAACTACCACCCCTTCTTTCGAAAGCATAACTGTTATATCAACATCGTGGTTTTCTTGTAATTCCTTCATCAAATCAACGGATTCCTTAATAAGATAGCCAGTACCAGTTATTGCCCACATTAATTTAAAAGGCATAAATTACTCACTCAGATTTAAAGAATTATTATTCTCATTCCTTTTTATATTTAAAAGAATTAGTAAATTTCAATTATTATTATTTTTTTTATTCATAAAATCTTATAAATTTTAATTTCAATTATGATAATTATTTATAATATCTATGAATAATTTATAAAAGTAAGAGAATCACTCTTTATAAAATAAGAACAAATCTTTTGGAGTAAAAAATGAGCAATTCAAAATATGTTTACTTAGATTATAATGCTACAACCCCTATGGATCCTCGTGTAATCGAAGAGATAAGCAAACACTTTAAAAATACATATGGAAATGCATCAAGCCTTCATACTTTAGGACAAAAAGCTCATCAAGTTTTAGAAAATTCCAGAGAAATCATTGCGTCATTGATCAATGCTGAAAAAGATGATATATTTTTTACATCATCCGGGACCGAAGCAGACAATCTTGGGATTAAAGGAGTCGCTTTTAAAAATAAAGATCGTGGAAATCATATAATAACATCATCCATAGAGCATCACGCCGTCGAGAATACCTGTAAGGAATTAGAGAAAAAAGATTTTAATGTAACATTCCTCCCTGTCAACAATTATGGATTAATTGATTTAAAAGAGTTAAAAAATGCTATAACTGATAAAACAATTCTTATCAGTATTATATTTGCAAACAATGAGATTGGGACGATAGAGCCAATTAAAGAAATTGGGGAAATTGCTAAAAATCATGATATTATCTTTCACACGGATGCAGTCCAAGCGATTGGGAAAATACCTATCGATGTGAATGAGATGAATATTGATTTATTATCCTCAAGTGCTCATAAACTTTACGGCCCCAAAGGTATTGGAATGCTATATATTCGTAATAAAGGTAAAAAGAAGGGCTGGGGAAAATATATTGAACCTCTAATGCATGGAGGTGGACACGAGAAAAAAATGAGGCCAAGCACAGAAGCAATACCATTAATAGCGGGTTTTGCCAAAGCAGTAGAATTAGCAAAAGAAGATTTGCTTAAGGAAATGGAAAGACAAATAAAATTGCGTGATAAAATTATTAAAACAGTTACTGAAAATATTGATGACAGTTATTTGAATGGTCACCCTACTAAACGCCTACCAAATAATGTTAATTTGGGATTTAAATATATTGAAGGTGAGTCTATTATACTCAGCTTAGATATGGAAGGGATAGGTGCTAGCACGGGCTCGGCATGTTCTTCTAAGTCATTAGAGGCATCTCATGTATTACTTGCTATCGGTTTAAAACCTGAAGAATCACATGGTTCGTTGAGAATTTCATTTGGACGGTTTACAACAGAAGAAGAGGTTGATTATTTCTTAGAAAAATTACCACCTATAATCGAGAGATTAAGAAAAATGTCACCTTTGAAAAAAGGCGTAAAATACATGTTTGATAATGTGAGTGAGGCTAATCATCACCATTAAAATTTAGGATTAAAATTTAGGATGTTTGTTTAAATTAATGAATATTGAGGAATTTAAGCTATCTAATAAGTCAATTTTAATTGAAAAAAGAGAAGAACTTGCTTCTTTATACAAAATTAGGTCTTATACGCAAAAATTAAAGTTAATGGAAGATAATAAAATTCCTCAAAAACCGATAGATGAAGTTTTGAAACATTTTTTTTCTAATGATAACAAACTTATATATCGAAAAGCTAAGAATTCGATATCTAAAGTTATTTATTCACCTAAAGATCGAATAATTATTGCAATAACAAAATTCGGTAAAGAAATAATTTGGAATCGTGAAAAATTAATAAAATCTTATGGCTGGTTTTTTTTCGTAATAGAAAATGAAAAGAAATTATTAAAGAAAAAAGTTAACAGAAAAGCAAAGAAAAAAAGAGCGAAAAAAGAAGAAAAAACTATCAGCATAGAAGAATATCAATTTGAAGATCTAAAAATCCCTATTAAACAGAAAGAGAATATGAGAGGATTATATAAAACAAAGGAATATTTCAAATATTTTAAAACAATCAACTCAAAAAAGGTAGTACAAAAACCTATAAAAGATGTTTTAGATGATATCTTCTTAAAAAGTAAGATTATTCCATTAAATGAGAAACAGGCAATCCGGAAAATCAACTACTATAAACAAGAGAAGGTTATAGTTGTTAAGTCTTTAATTGGAGATAAAATGTATGAAAATTTGAAACAGCTATGCATGGAAGAAGGTTGGTATTTTTATATTACAGGAGTTCCTGTAGGGAAAAGCGATATTTCAATTGCTATTGATAAAATTGAAAAAAGATTTACTAAAGATTATTTTAAAGAAATCTCTCTTTTGAGAAATCTAAATAATTCCGAAAAAATTAGAATAACCCTATTTCCATTAGCATTAAAACCAAATCATAATAGTCTAATTTTAGGTTTAGGTAAATTAAACATTTTACTTGACTGTGGAATCACTGAAGAATATTTTGAATATATTAAATATTATCTAGAAAATTATGATGATTTAATAGCAGAAACAGTAGATACTAATATAATCTTTTCTAAAGATGAAAGAGAACAACAAATATTGAGTGATGTTGAAGATCTTGATGGAAGAGAAAAGGAAAAAATAGCTTTTGATAAAAAAAAAGAAATTTCAGAAGACTTATCAGGCGTTCAATTTAATAAAGCAAATGAAGAAGAAGGTTCAGACATAAATTCAAGTGAAAATTCATTTATACCTAAAATTGATGCGATTTACCTTTCGCACAGCCATTACGACCATATTTCTGGATTGAAAGAAATTATTAAATTATATCCGGATGTTCCGGTTTTATGCTCAAGAATAACTTTAGATTTATACATGTTAAGAGATTCTAACTTTTTTAAACAAGAAAACTACGAGGAAATTGAAGAAGAAGAATACCAGAATATAATAAAGAATGTAATTTACGTTGAAAATGGTGATAAGATTGAATTTAAAGAAAATAATTATTATCTTGCGTTTTATCATGCTGGTCATATGCCAGGAGCTTTAATGTTATTGGTAAAAGCAAGAGATTACAGATTCTTATTTACAGGTGATTATACTTATTGGGACTATACTCCCTTTGCTGGAACAAAGAGATTTTTAGAACAAATTTCACACCCTATAGATTTTTTATTAATTGATGCGTCTTGTGCACATGAAGATTTTGGAAATACTCAGGACCAATTTCATAGTTTGATTTTATTTTTAGAGCAAAAAGCAGAATATGGTGACAATACAATTATTGGCGCGGATCCATCGAGTTTGGCAATTTCTTTCTTGCTAATGATTTGGCGGCACTTTAGGAAGTTACAATTAAGGCATAACTATAAGAATCGCCCGAATATCTATGTCGATATGATGGTAAGAAAAAACATACAAGTTATTAACCACCGCTACAAATATATTTATGGA
>SDBV01008221.1_pt1 | contig 14112 bp, 11 predicted proteins | sample 2277081 | NCBI WGS metagenome assembly SDBV01 (sample SAMN10402039, study PRJNA504765) | marine sediment metagenome | isolation source: marine sediment core GS10_PC15, 223 cmbsf | place: Arctic Ocean: Southern Knipovich Ridge | collected 2010
AGAGCACAAGATCGAATGGACTAAAGTGGCGGCGCTTCTTGCTCCATGGCTTGTTGTCCTTGGCGGGATGCCCTTCTTTAACGCCTATCGAGAAGTTGGGACGCCGTTGTCGTTCCAGTTTCCAGGATTATCAATCGTACCTGAAACGCTTAGGCTCTTCGCAATGGTTCTCTGTTATTTCGGGCTTTTCTCGGGGCCGCTATTGTTGGCAGTAATGTTTCGCTATGTGGCGCGAGGCAACCGTGCCTCTGTCTGGTTTTTGGGAAGTTGTTGTGTCATTGGCTGCGCGTTGTTTATTCTGTGTTGGTACGAAGGGATTGTGCGACTTCCCAGCTTCCTGCCAAACATGATTTATGATTTTGGAGTCGGCCCGGTCATGGTGCTTCCCGGGCTTGCCTGGGAGGGGCCATGGAGTATCGGGAAGGCATGGTGGTGGGGGATAACCTTCCTCGGTTTTGGTGCGGGTTCCGTGCTGCTCTACGCAATGCTTGACCAAATGAAACCTATCTTGCGGCCAAATGACGGTGCTTCAAAAGAGATACAAATGCTGTTCTTCCTCATCTGTTGGGCGATCGTAACCATTCTGGCATTAATGAACCCCTGGATGACCGGAAAGATTAACATACGTTACATCATGCCTGCCCTGATACCCGTCGTCGTTCTGGCCGCCAAGGCCGCTAAGCTCCAAAAAAACAGGGCTGTTTGCGCTGCTACTATTGTTCTTGTGGTGGCCCTCGGCGGACTCAGTGTCATCTGCCTGCAGGACTACATGGCATGGAACCGTGCTCGGTGGCAAGCAACGGACAAACTTATGGGCGAGTACGGGGTTCCTGTGGAGCGCATTCAAGGGGGATTTGAATTTAATGGCGAACATCTGAGTGAGCTTTTCATGGCCAAGTACGAGACCAGGGATTTTCGCGAGATGGGCCCGTACGGTTACTTTGCGCTGGACGACGCATATCTTGTTACCATGCTTGACGAGAAAGATGATTTCGAGTTATTATTTGGAGTTCCATATTTTTCATGGATGGGCATGGAAGAGCGGCAGATTAATGTTCTGGCAAGGATATCTTTATTGTCGAAGTACCCGATGTCCGTCAATGCTGGTCTGTATGGGGGGGCGGGCGCCGGTGATTGATTTGCTGCGGACATGTGTCTGGCAAAGAGTTGAGAGAAACGACTTTGCCCTGGTCTCCGCAAGCTGGGAGCTAGAAGTGTTGGGATTTGTAGTGGCAGTGCCATTTAACAATTTACGCAGGCAGAGTCAGGAAAATGGCTTTTGGAGGACACTTTTCTTTCAAGAGAAACTGGCCAGCCAGGATCCGTTCTGACATGATAGGACGTTTCTGTGAATCGCGATTCTGATAGCGTTTGAATAATCGTTCCAATTTAGAAGAGGTGCCATGTATTCGCTGATAGTGCCAATTTACAAGAATGAGGAGAATATTCCCGACCTGATGGAGGCGCTTGAGCACATGAACGCCGAGCTTGATGGTCGCTTGGAGGTGATTCTGGTTGTCGATGGCAGCCCGGATAATTCCTACGCACTACTCCGCCAAGAACTCAATAACAGGGATCTTGCGGCTGAGCTTATATGCTTAGCCCGGAATTTCGGATCGTTTGCAGCAATACGGATGGGTTTGACGGCTGCTCAAGGCCCCTACTTTGCGGTAATGGCTGCCGACCTTCAAGAGCCTCCGGAACTGATAGTGGAATTCTTCAGGACCCTTCAGAGCGAGCCGGTTGACATCACTGTGGGGGTGCGGGAAAGTCGCAAGGATTCTCCGCTAACCCGGTTGGCTTCGTATCTGTTTTGGGCCGTCTATCGCAGGTTGATACAGAAAGATATTCCACCCGGTGGAGTAGACGTATTCGGCTGTAATGAAACGGTGCGGCAGGTTTTTCTCAACATGCAGGAATCAAACAGCACGCTCATAGGGTTGCTGTTTTGGATTGGGTTTCGTAGGAAGTTGATCTCCTACCATCGGCGAGAGCGTGTCCATGGAACCAGCGCTTGGACTTTCAAGAAAAAGATTCGCTATATGATGGATAGCGCCTACGCCTTTAGCGATCTTCCAATTTTTCTACTGCTCCTCACAGGATTCATCGGTGTGCTTTTCTCTATCTGCTCCGCTTTTGTAGTTTTCGTTGCGTGGGCCTTTGAGCTGATACCGGTGCGCGGATATACGCCGCTGATTTTGACCATACTGTTTTCCACCAGTCTAATATTGTTCAGTCTTGGAGTTGTTGGCGGTTATGTTTGGCGAGCATTCGAGAACACAAAGGCCAGGCCGCTTTTCATCCCTTTGAGTAGGGAGTCCTTTGGCAAGGAGGGTAAGGTGTGAGTTATTTCGTACATCAAAATGGTATTTGTGAGAGCGACAACATAGGTGAGGGAACTCGAATATGGGCCTTTGCCCATGTACTGCCGGGCGCCAAGATAGGACGTGACTGCAATATATGCGATAACGTTTTTATTGAAAATGACGTTGTGCTCGGAGATCGTGTCACCATTAAGTGCGGTGTTCAACTTTGGGACGGTGTCGAACTTGAGGACGACGTTTTTGTTGGGCCGAATGCCTCGTTTGCAAACGACAAGTTTCCGAGAAGTAAGGGGTATCAGGAGAAAGTTGTTCGCAGCTACATAGGAAAAGGTGCATCCATTGGCGTGAATAGCACAATTCTTCCGGGCGTTCGAATTGGACGCTCGGCTATGATAGGTGGCGGTACTGTAATCACACGCGATGTGCCGCCTTTTGCGATTGTTACAGGTAATCCGGGACGCATCGTTGGGTATGTAGACTCAAAGAAGCCGACTGTAATGCCGCCGTCCGGGGAGCACCAGGCAGATCAAAGAGCTCAATCGGTTGTCAAGACTTCCGTACTCGGTGTTACGCTGCATGAGTTTCCATGTCACGAAGACTTGCGTGGGAAGCTTATAGTGGGGGAGATGGAATCATCTCTGCCCTTTGAGCCGAAGCGTTTCTTCATAGTCAAGGATGTGCCGAGTAAATTCGTGCGTGGAGGGCATTCCCACCGCCAATGTGAACAGTTTTTAATGTGTATGACCGGGTCACTTGCTGTGGTTGTGGATGATGGGAACAACAGAGAGGAATTCAGGCTCGATCGAACGCACCTCGGTATCTACGTTCCACCCATGGTGTGGGCAACACAATATCAATACACGAAGGATGCCACACTGCTGGCGTTTGCATCACATCCGTATGACCCTGATGACTACATACGCAATTACGATGAGTTTATCGAAACATGTAAGGGTTCAAGGCCATAGTATTTTATTCATCGGAATTCTCGTGGACAAGTGCCGAGGCCCCGACGACGAATATCCCCCCAAGTTCCAGTACCCAATTCATTTTAAGGCCGGCAATCTGCAGTCCCAAAAAGTGGTCTACGTGGTGGAACGAAGCCGCTCGTATCAGCACGAAACAGAGTATGAAAACCAGGCCAATTAGGGCGAAGTGATAACGTCGGTGGGCCTTCCAGACCGCCCAGCTCAGGGCGAACAGGGATATGAATCCGGAAATGGCCAGTGTCCAAATGAAATAGGTTTGGAAGGTATGGCGCTGTTCGTACCAGCCACCCGATTTGGCCCAATCGCGCCCTACCTGGGTAAGAAGGCTTTGTAAATCCAGTTGCTTGTTCATGCATAGAAAGAATAGTGCACATGCAACCGACAACCAGAAGGACGCATGCATTTTTCGATGTTGCGCGTCTGAGTGAGTGTCCAGGCATTTGACAGCCGACCAGGCGCATAGCAGTGCCGCGAGCAAATAGGCCAGCGTAGTGACCCAACCCATGGGTGTGGGATCGCCAATGCCTGGCTTCCAGCGGCCGTTTTCCATGGCCGCAAGAACTAAGTCGCTCCAGATAGTGGATCGCATCAGTGGTTGCTCTCGCTTCGCGAAGTTCTCCAGACTTGGCGCCTTGCCGAGCCTCTACCATCAGTATGAAAACACCTACAGCTTTTCGCAGGCTTATTTGGGCAATGTTAGCTTGCGTTTAAGATGCTGTCAACTTTTGTGTCGGTGGAGCAGCAATTCAGGAATTAGGCGCGATGTTTTTTGTTTGTGCTCCTTTGTGTCATAGGTTGCGAGGGTGTCAAGGTAAGGTTTCTTGTTTTAGTATTCTTCTTTGGGGCAGGTGTAAATTTCAGTTAAGAAGTGAAGCTGGTTACGGCTTAATGAAGCACGGGTTTGTGTTGACAACCTCCAAAGTGGGTGTGTAGAATGTCATTGGTTCACGGGCGGATATGTGTGGTAATTACGTGGATTCTAGAGAGGGACGTGGCTTATGACGGCAATATTGGGTATCTCGGCTTTCTACCATGACAGCGCCGCTACGCTCGTGGTCGACGGGGTCGTGCTGGCCGCCGCCCAAGAAGAGCGTTTTACACGCATCAAGCACGATTACAGTCTTCCCGTGCATGCCATGCGATACTGCCTGGAAACTGCTGGGATTTCGCCTGGAGATCTGGATGCCGTCGCCTTCTATGACAAGCCCTATCTTAAATTCGAGCGGCTAATGGAGACTTATCTGGCTTTCGCTCCGAGAGGGTTGCGTTCGTTTATGCACGCCATGCCGTTGTGGCTTGGACAAAAACTATTTCTTCCGAGGGAAATTGACGCAGGACTTGAGAATAAGTACTCAGGACCTCTGTATTTTACGTTGCACCATGAATCGCATGCAGCGAGCGCTTTCTTCCCCTCGCCTTTCGAAGAAGCGGCCATAGTAACGTTGGACGGTGTTGGGGAATGGTCGAGCACCACGTTCGGCGTGGGAAAAGCGGCGCGAATCGAGCTGAAGAAGGAGATACTGTTCCCCCATTCTATAGGACTACTCTATAGTACATTCACCTATTATACGGGCTTTCGCGTTAACTCAGGTGAATACAAATTGATGGGACTTGCCCCATATGGCGAGCCCAAATACGTGGATCTTATCCTGGAGCACCTCATAGATGTGAAACCGGACGGCTCGTTTTGGTTGGACCAGAGTTACTTCGATTACTGTGCGGGGTTGGTGATGACCAGCAAGAAATTCGAGGATTTGCTCGGTGGCCCAGCAAGAAAACCGGAATCACAGGTTACGCAACGGGAAATGGATCTGGCGGCCAGCATTCAAATGGTGACTGAAGATGTAATGCTGAAGATCTGTCGCCATGTCCATGAGGATACCGGACAGGAGAACCTCTGTCTTGCAGGCGGCGTGGCACTGAATTGTGTTGCAAATGGCCGAATATTGAGGGAAGGTCCGTTCAAGCGAATATGGATCCAACCTGCTGCCGGCGACGCGGGCGGAGCGTTAGGCGCTGCCTTGTTCACTTGGCATCAGTTGATGGGCAACGAAAGAAAGGCGCGATGCCCCGACAGCCAATCGGCCTCCTTGCTGGGTCCTTCTTTCGACAACGGCGAAGTACCCAAATTTCTGGATTCCATCGAGGCCGTATACACGCTTTACGATTCCGAAGAGGAGCTTTTCAATGTAATGGCCGAACTTCTCGATGAAGGTCGCATCGTGGGCCACCTGGGAGGCCGGATGGAGTTTGGGCCTCGAGCGCTTGGAGCGAGGAGCATATTGGGAGATCCTCGTAACTCCGAAATGCAGAGTAAGATGAACCTGAAGATAAAGTTCCGCGAATCGTTTCGCCCCTTTGCCCCCGCTTGTATTGAAGAAGATGTTGGCGAATACTTCGACATTGATGTACCAAGCCCCTATATGCTTTTGGTAGCGCCCGTTAAAGAGGAGCGCCGGAAGCAAATGGCGGAGGAAGATAGGGCGTTGTTTGGAATCGACAAGCTGAAAGTACAACGCTCAGACATTTCCGCTGTCACGCATGTGGACTACTCCGCGCGCATCCAAACGACGACTAAGGAGGACAATCCCCGTTTCCACGGGATTATCGAAGCCTTTAAGAAAAGGACGGGGTGCAGTGTTCTTGTAAATACCTCTTTCAACATACGGGGCGAGCCCATTGTCTGTTCGCCTGAGGATGCTTACAAGTGCTTCATGTTCACCGACATGGATGCGTTGGTGTTGGAAAATGCTCTTTGCCTGAAGCAGGAGCAGCCCCCGATGGCGGGTGCCGAAGACTATAAGAAACAGTTTAAACTGGATTGAGTATTCCGTGTTCAATCCTCCGAGTGAAAGAGAAGACGGTGCTTTTGCGTCAGAGAAGACCACTTTAACAATAGGAGAAGAAACCTATGGCACGGCGAAGAGGAATCGTGGCTGAGTTCTGGGATTTTGTCTGGCAGAAAAAAGTATTTTGGATGATTCCGATCATTCTAGCCATCCTTCTCCTTGCGTTTGTCGTTGTTTTCGGGGGAACGGCGGCTGCGCCTTTTATCTACACATTGTTTTAGCCGGGGGAATGCCTCAATGAGTCGGGGCTGCAACATTAAGGAGCTAGGCTATGTCCATGGTGCGTATCAACTGGCATCCAGATAGGACTGATCGAAGAAAATTTGGAATCTCCATGATTGTCGGGTTTTTCCTTATTGGTTCGTTCTTTTATTGGAAAGGCCACCTTGGCATAGCATACGCGTGCTATGCATTCGGGGCAGCAGCCGGCATACTCGGGGTGACCGCTACGAATTTGGTGCTTCCCATATACTGGGCCTGGATGGGCGTGGCCTTTGTTTTGGGAAATATAATGAGCAGAGTGCTCCTGGCCCTTTTGTTCTTTGGGCTGTTCACTCCGTTGGGCTTAGTGGGCCGTCTCCTGGGGCGGGACAAGTTGAAGCTTAAACGCAAGGCTGGAGATTCATACTGGTGCCCCCTGGCAGATGGAGCCAAAGATGCGTCCGAATACGAAAAGCAATTCTAGCGCCCCTTCCGCTTCCGAAGATTCGGGAAAGAATATTGGGCGCGTTAAAGCCATGGCATTCAGCTTGATTGCCATGGGGCTGCTGGTCGTTTTTCTCGAAATATTCCTTCAGACGGCGGCATTGTTTTCTTCCAGAGTTCATGCGTTCCTGGATCGCGCGGGCGGCAAAACGATCAAAGACAACATTCTGGGGCATCGTCCAAACCCGGACTTCCCGGATCACGACGCTTGGGGTTTTCGTAATAAGGATGTCCCTGAAACTGTAACAGTGGTCGCCATGGGAGACTCACTCACATACGGCGCCATGGTTGCACCAGAAGATGCTTGGCCACAGCAATTTCAGAAAGTATCGGGCATATCCACATACAACTTGGCGTATGGAGGATACGGCCCCGCGCACATGCTGTTACTTCTCGACAAGGCCCTAAGCTTGCAGCCAAAGTCGGTTATACTCGGCTTTTATGCGGGGAACGACCTTTTCGACTGCTTCAAAGCCGTGTATCATCAGGATGCCTTGACGGAATATCGATCAACCGATGAAAAACTCCTGGAGGCGATTAGTCAGGCGAAATCCAGTGCACCCTTTGTTCCTGCGTTTCAATCTTTGACCGCCTACGGACGCGAGCTTCTCAAGAATGAGTGCGCTTTGTACGGTTTTGCGCGGGGTGTTAGAAACACCCTTCGGGGCTCAGTCGAGCAATATGAAGATTCCTCTTGGGAAAGTACGAAATCTAAGGCAAGAGGCATGCATACGATTGATACAGATAAGGCGAAGACGGTTTTCAGAGGGGCTCATAGGCTGAAAGCGTTGAATTCCGAAGACGTGCGAATTCAGGAGGGACACCGCATCGCCTTGTCAGTTATCGAGAAAATGAAGGTGCGTCTTTCCCAGGAAGGTGTGGAATTCGCGGTGCTCCTGTTCCCCACCAAGGAACTGGTTTTTGCGCCTCTTGTCAAAGAAGTGGACGAAAACATCCCTTCGAGCTACTTGAAGATGGTGGATTGTGAGGAGCGTATGTGGGAGGAGACAAAGGCCTTCTTCAAAGAGAAAAGAATAGAATACATCGACCTTTTGCCAACCCTCCGGGATAGCCTTGATCGCGGCGTTCAACCTTACCGAAAAGACAGTGATGGCCACCTGAACCCGTTAGGCTGCAAAGCCGTGGCCGAATTGCTCAATGCCGAAGAAAGGGCGCTGTTTGGGGCTTCCGATCTTTGACCACGCAAAGAGGCGCGATGAGGAAACTTGGCATGGCCGCAAGGCGCTTCAAGTTCTCCATGAGATCACGCCAGGGCTTTACGCCAAAACGGTCATGAAATCGATATCCCACGGAAAGCATTAAGCGCCAAGGATGCCGAGAAACCCTATGTGAGGGTCCAATTACCCAAGAACACCAAACTGACAAGACGCGCTTAGCCAAGTTTCTACGCCGCGCCGCGGTGCGTGATGACTGCCTTGAATGTTTTTAACAGGATTACGAAATCATTGGCAAGCGACCAGTTGTCGATGTACTTCAGATCCAAATCGACCCATTCCTCGAAAGAGACGTCGCTTCGTCCGCTGACTTGCCAAAGGCCAGTCATTCCTGGTTTTACGCTAAGTCGGCGTCGCTGGTCCCAGGAATATCCCTCCACTTCCCGGGGAAGAGGTGGACGTGGTCCGACAAGGCTCATCTGGGCAAGCCAAACGTTTAGTAGTTGAGGAAACTCGTCAACGCTGAAGCGTCGGAGGTAGCGTCCGAAGAGGGTAATACGCGGATCGTTGCGCATCTTGAAAACGGGGCCGTCGGCTTCATTAAGTTCATCCAGCGAATCGCGCAGTACTTCGGCATCGGCTACCATGGATCTGAACTTAAGCATTTTGAAGCGGCGCTGGTTTTGTCCTACGCGTTCCTGAGAAAAAAAGACAGGCCCCTTGGACCCGAGCTTTATCAAGATGGCAATAAGCAGAAACACTGGCAACAACACGATTAGCAGCGCGGAAGATACCATAAAATCTATTAGACGTTTCATGGCAAGCCTTTCCCTGTCTTCGGGTATTGCTGAAAGAGACAAGAGGGGGATGTCCTCAAGATGCATTAGGCGCCGGGTGGCGACTCGCACAGGCAACAGGTCGGCAATGAAGTGAATCGGTACTGCCGCTTTTTCGCATTGTCTGGTTATCTGCTCAACGACTTCGTATTGCGAGCGTACTGGGAGCGCGACAAATACATCGTCGACTTTTCGCTCTTTGAGTATTGTCGGCAGGGCGTCTATGGTTCCTAGATAAGGGACATCGACCCCTTTGAGAGCCGATTGCCGTCCTGCTTCGTTCTCAAGCAGGCCGACAACCTGATAGCCGTATTTTTCTCGCGACTGGATGGCTTCAACAAGTCGGAAGGCTCTATCGTTTGCGCCGATTATCACGCTTGTTCGCAGTCCCATACCGCTTTGCCAAAGCTGCTTGAGGACCAAGCGTACCATTCCTCTGGCGAACAGGAGAGATGTCAAGGATGTCAGGCAAAGAGTAACTAGGAACTCTCTTTCAAGCCCGTCGCGAGTGAAAAGCGCCATAACAAAAACGCAGAAAACAGTGGAATCGCCCACGGCTTTTGTCAGGGCGCTGAGGTAGGCGGCAATCCCTTCACGCTGGCGGATGTTCCATAGGCCGCGCTCAGCCGCTGCAGCGAGCCACACGATCACGAGAATGCCCAAGTATGGCGTGTGGCTGACCAAATGCGCGGTGAAAGATGCTGCGTCGAGCACAGGTGCGAAGATGTAGACGCTAACGAAATAAGCAACCACAAGGCTCATTACATCCAAAGCGGGAAGGGCAAATCTTCTAAAGTTCATTTTGATATTGAGTGCTTCCATGACTCTCTTAGTGCCCCCCCGTGCCTGACAGGACCCTGTCTCTGTCAATTGTTATGCGGCCTTGGCTCAACCGAATATGTCCTGACATCAGACTCACAATTAGGGGAAGTTCGTTCAGCCCATAGCGCACGAGCAGCCTTCCTATGCGGCTGAGGCGCTTGCCATCGGTGTCGTCTGTTTCTTTCTTGTCCTGGCAAGTTACTCTGAAGGAAAGTACTTTCAGTGATTTTGACTTTGTCCTCATATGCTCTCTGACAACAAACACGGGGCCGCGTGAATCGACTTTGACAAGTATGGCTATGACGACGAAAGCGGGTAACAATGTGACAAAAAGCAGTGCCGCAGCAACGATATCGGTTACACGCGAAAAAGTGAAACGGACACGTGCTTCCGATTCGAAGAAAAGAGACATAACAGGAATATCGCGTATTAGCATGATGTCGCTGGCTGACAGGGAAACTGGGAAAAGGTTTGCTGCAAGCCGCACAGGTACCCCGACACCTTCACAGAGGTTAGCAACACTCTGAATTGTTTCGTAGTGAGAGCGGATTGGCAATGAAACATAGACGATGTCAATTACATGATTGGCAAGAAGGTTTTCGAGTTCGCGGATTGGTCCCAGCCACGGTACACCGAAGGTTTTAAGGATTTCTTCTCGTTCATGTTCGTCATCCAGAAATCCCTCGACATGGTATCCGTATTGCTCGTTCGCACGTAGTATTTCCATCAGGTGTACTGTGCGCTTGTTGCAGCCAATGACGAGAATCCTGCGAAAGTTGAACCCGCGCCGCCGAAGGTTCCACAGGCTCAACCTAAGTACGATCCTGGGCAACAGAATTGCTGCAAAGACAATTGAAGCAAAAAGAAAAAAGAACGGACGGTCAATTCCTGATTCTATGAAAAGGGCTGCAAGGAAGCCGGAATAAAAGAGCGCCATCAGGTATGCTCGTGCCAGTGAAAGCAGGAAAGCCACAAGGGTCTCGCCACGGCGCGAAACGAAGAGCCGCTCGTTCTTGGCCACAACGAACCATACAAAGGAAAAGATTGCCCAATAAACCGCGTAGTTCAGGAGAGCTTCAGTTAATGCCTTGTCAGCCGGAAGCTTAATTATTATAGCGAAAAGGAAAGCTGCGCTAATTGAGGACAGATCAATTATCAGCCTCATAAGAGATACAAGGTTAGGGTGTTTTCTCGTCATGCCCATGTTTTCAACCCATGCCTTGGCTGTCGACCAACAGATTAATGTCTGCGGTTTGCGACGTGCAGAAGATTGACTGGTACTCCACAAGCCGAGTCATTTCGTACATTTTGTTGTTTCTCTGTATCTTCGGCCAGACTTGATAGTTTCCAGATGCTCTTCATTTTCTGTGATCTGAGCGCTACGCGTATGTTTTTTCGGAGCCTTCTGTGGGGCAAGTTCTATGCCATCTTTAACCGCGACACGCTTCGGTTTCCTTATCAACAGTATAGCAACAGGTTAGTCAGGAAGACAAGCTTGATAGGAAAACAACTGAGATGAATACAGCTTCAGCAAAGACACAGAAGAGATTCTCTCAACTTTTCCGCCATGACTTGTAAGTTGGAATTCTCAAGAAAACCTTGCATGCAATCTCACGCAGGTAGGTATTGAAAGCTGTTCTATCTCAGGCTGGATTACCCAAAAGCAAAGTGGAGAGGGTGAACCCTACCCTCTCCACTATGCACATTTACCAGCAAGTGGCTTTTAAGCCTGTAGAACTAACGTTCTACTTCTTCCTAGGCAGAACCTATGCGAAGAAACGCTTGCGCAGGAACGCTCCAACAGCTCCCAGTCCGAGCAACGCCAAGGTGCTGGGCTCAGGAATCGGCCTGAAGGGCTCGCTTGCACTGGTGATAACGAGCTCTACCACCAAGTCGTTGTAGTCGATGTCACCGAGTTTCTGGAGGTCTTCCCACGCCAGAATGTATGTGAACTGCGTGAGTGAACCGGAGGCACGTTGGTCAACCAGGAATGCTATCATATGGTCGTCCAAGTCAGCATTACGTGCTTCCTCGGAATACTCTACGAAGCCGACGGCGACAGGAGCGTCATCATAGAAACCGAAGTTGAAGGGGGAAGCCGTAGTTGCCGAGGCCAGAAGTGCTGTGAACGCTGCATCAGCGGTGCTGTCCCATGTCATACCGGCGTTTTCGGTATTATCGAAAACGTCATTGGGAACAAGGACGTCAAACATTGTGTGAAGAGTAGGGTTTGCACCTTCACTGGGGTCATACCATCCAAACGATTGTGTGTACCCAGCATATCGTGCACGCGCAGACGCAATAAATGAGTCTCCGTTTATCAGTGATGCAATCTCGTCCTGTGTGGGTTCGAGGCCAAACAGTCCTGCGGTGGATGTTGCTGATCCATCGTAGTTGTTCCATGTGAAACTTGCTGCGTCATCAATGGCGCGAACCTGATTGACGATGTCAAAGAGGTTTAACTCCTTACCAAGCCCTGAGCCACTTCCATAACCAACATCCCCCGGATCCAGCCACTTATCAACTACATCGGTAGCGTCATTGGCAAACGCCTGGGGGATGGCTACCAATGCTACCAGCGCTACAAGCGCTAAGTTAAACACAATCCGTTTCATCTTTTGATTCTCCTTAATTTTTCCTTAACGGAATTACCACTTGCTCAAAATACTTCTTCTTGCTGTCGCCAAGAAACCGTCAATTTTCATTTCTATTTGCGACAACTTGCCTTTTTTGGAGCAATATTCATGCCAATGGAGATGCGAGATGCTTTTTATTGATTATATCGTTTTGTTGGATCATAATGCTCATTTTAAGCAGATGCTGCAATTGTTTTGGGACCAATATTAGCGTGCTTCAAGTAATGAACTTGTCAACTTAGACAAACATTAGACACGTAGTCTTCTTTTCAATTTGAGGCCTCATTATAAGGGATAATCAGGGATCCAAGTTTTTGTTAGGATTGCTTCAGGAGAATTGGAATCGACTTTGTGCCGACGTGTATTCCTGTTGCAGCTGCCTAAACCCCGAAGAAAGTGGATAATCAAGCAAGTGTTGTTCAATCCTGACATGCTTTTGATCGGTTTTTCCAGGCGTCATTTAGTTTGCAGGTCCGTTTTCTTAGTGCAATTGAAGAGGCGGGATGCTTTGGCCAAGTAACTCAAAGGCCCTACTCGGGGAACCTTGAGTTCCGGGTGAAAACATATTGAGGCCTCTTATGCCGTGGCAAGCGGCACAGAACTCCTTTATTTCAGGCCAAATGCGATACCTTTGGTCTCGCGTGCTTTGTGAGTTTACAGTTTTTTGTTAGTTTGGACCGTGGCATTGGTGCCAGACATGAAGGCATCGCCATGTCATTTGAATCTTAAACGCCCTCTGGCATGAATCTTGCGCTAAATTTAACTATTACATCTAAGCCTCTTCAGAAATAGGGAATAGTGCTATAATCATAATCCAGGGCTGGTATTTGCTCAATTGTGCAAAAACAATGCTGAAAGGGTGTGCTGATGTATGGTCTGTTTCCGATCCCGAAAAGACTCTTTGTGTTTCTCTTGATCTCCGCATTTCTGCTCGCCTCGATACCGGCTTACTCCCAGGACGGTTTTGCGAATGTGGAAAGCTCTCGCGCTGGAGCCGTTGCCTCAGCCAAGGTGTCCTTGCGGGACTTGATTGAGCTTGAGGAGAGTGGAACGTTTTTGCCTGAGGAACCCCGGGAAGTGCCGTGGCAACCCTTGCCGGAGCCTTGGACTGATAGTCTGCCCGATGACGATTCTGGCGAGGATCCCAGTGTTCATGATGAATCTTCTCTGACAGCAAAGTCTGGCGGCGACCCACGTCCCTTTGCGCCTGCGTTGGACGATATTTTTGAGGCGCTTCCGCAAGGAAGCGGTGTGCAACCGCCCGACACTCACGGCGCCGTCGGACCAAACCACTTAATGGTCACCTTGAATGACCGGATCCGTTTTCAGGACAAAACAGGTGCGGTGCTGAGCACCGTGAGCCTGAGTACGTTTTGGTCGGGTTTGGGCGCCAGCGGAGTCTTTGACCCTAAGGTTGTGTATGACCCTCACAGCGACCGATTCATTACCGTGGTCTGTTCGGACAGCAGTTCGAGCGGTTCGAGCATGTTGTTGGGGGTCAGCGAAACCAGCAATCCGACGGGAAACTGGTATTTGTGGCAGTTTGACGCAGATCCGGCGGACGCCTTGTGGGTGGACTATCCAAATCTCGGATATACCAATGACCGGATAACGTTTACATCAAACATGTTCCGTGTTTCGGACAATAGTTTCGCCGGAGTCAACACGTGGGTCGTGGAAAAGCCATCGGCACTTGATGGCGGGGCGGTGGACAGCACTCTCTTTTTCACTACGGGTCTCACCGGTGTTTTTGTGCCAGCCGAGACTTTTGACAGC
>SDBV01008222.1_pt1 | contig 14112 bp, 10 predicted proteins | sample 2277081 | NCBI WGS metagenome assembly SDBV01 (sample SAMN10402039, study PRJNA504765) | marine sediment metagenome | isolation source: marine sediment core GS10_PC15, 223 cmbsf | place: Arctic Ocean: Southern Knipovich Ridge | collected 2010
GTGGCGTCAATGCGTGGACACTGATGGTTGTCTACGGGGCGTGCGTCCTGTTGGGGCTCATGGCGGTGACCATCCTCGGTATTAAGATCTACAGGCAACTACGACCCAAACTTATGCACTACGAGAGATACATCCCTAAGATAAGCGCTGCGCTACTCGTGGTGATGGCGGTGGTGATTATCGCCTGGTAGAGGTCGGGTACGGAGCCGCGGGAGGCCAGGCAGTCAATCCCGGTGCGAGCCAAGCGGCGGCTCGGCGAAGAGCCACAAGATACGGAGACGACATGTGAGGCGTCTGCACCACAGCTGGGTCATGGTCATGCTCGGTGCCCTGGCCTTGAACGCGATGGCGATGAGGATCTACACGCAGGGCGTGTTCCTTCTGCCGATGACGACTCAGTTCGACTGGGGGCGTGGAGCGTTTGCAGGGGCCAGCGCAGTGGGCGCGCCGATTGGCGCTGTCGCCGCCATCATCAGTGGGAGGCTGAGCGACAGATACGGACCGCGTGCCACGGTGACAGTCTTTGGTCTGGTGGGGGCGATCGCATACGTGCTTCTGTCTCAGGTCACCTCGCTGTGGCAGCTGTACCTCATCATGGGCGGCCTGATGCCCATCGGCATGGGTGGGTGTCTGGTTCCGGTGATGTCAACCATCTCACGGTGGTTCAACCAGAAGCGGACGACGGCCATTGGCGTCACCATGACCGGATTCGCCCTGGGGGCCGTCATGTGGCCGCCCATCGCCCAGTGGCTCATATCCTCCTTTGGATGGCAGACGGCCTTCCTGGTGCTGGCGGCAGCAAGCCTGCTGTTGGCCGTTCCAGCCGCGCAGTTCATGAGACACAGCCCTCAGCGAGCGGGCTTGCCGCCCTATGGCGGGGATGTCCTGGCGGCAGACACCCCGGAATCTGGGGGCAGTGGCGGGCTCTCGACCCGCCAGGCGATCAGGACCCGGCATTTCTGGCTCTGGGGTCCGGTGCTGCTGAGTTTCTTCTTCTGCCTGGACCTCGTGGTCACCCACATCGTCGCCCATGCGCGTGATTCAGGCATCCCGGCGATAGCGGCCGCAGCCGCCCTGTCGATCATCGCAGGCATCAGCATTGTGGGTCGCCTGTCTGGAGGACCCATCAGTGACCGGATTGGACTCAGGAAGGTGGCCAGCGGCAGTCTTATGCTGGTTGCGCTGGCGATGCTGATACTGCTGACGAGCCAGAGTAGCTGGTCGTTCTACGTCTTCACGATGGTGTTCGGCCTCGGCTATGGGTTGTTCATTGTCATGGAGTCAGCCATGCCCGCCGAACTGTTTGGGACCAGGTCTCTGGGCACGATAATGGCGACTCTGGGTCTCTTCGCTATGACCGGGTCGGCCATAGGCAGGACACTGGCCGGTGCCATCTACGACGCGACCGGGAGCTACCAAAGCGCCTTTCTGCTCAGCATCGCTTTGTTGGTCGTGGGCGTCACCCTGAGCCTGGTTCTGCTCAAGTCCGGCGCGCCCGCGATCCGGCAAGAGGGGTCCCGCCAGCCTTCGGTCACACCTTGACACACCTGCTGGATGCCCATCGGATCGCCGATCGTGCGATGTCCATGTCAAGCTTGGCTGACATCTGGAAGATAGCCGGGCGCGGGCAACCTTGACGTGAGCATCAGAATGTCGTACGTTCTGAGGCACGAGGAGTCGTCAGGCTGGGGGTGTTCCGATGGCCAAAGCATTTGGGTATGCCGGTGAGGTCCTGAGAGTGAACTTGTCCTCAGGCAGGATTTGGTCTGTTCCGACGGTCGACTACGCTGCCAGATTCCTGGGAGGCAGAGGAATTGCCGCCAAGATGTATTGGGACGGGATCGCTCCGGAAGCCAGGGCCTTCGACCCCGACAATCAGTTGATATTCATTACCGGGCCACTGGCTGGGGTCTCGCCGGGAGTTGGTGGGGTCAGATGGCTCGTGTGCGGCAAGTCGCCTTCCACGGAGCCCGAGCAGTTCTCATATTCGAATCTCGGCGGAAGCTGGGGAACAGAGCTCAAGCGCAGTGGGTATGACGCGGTGGTTGTTGAGGGAAGAGCGGACAGACCAGTCTATCTGTCGATTAACGACGGAAGCGCCGAATTGAGAGATGCTTCGGCCCTGTGGGGCAAGAGCACGGTTGCCACGATAGGAATACTGAAGGAGCAGCTCGGCAGCCAAACGAAAGTCGCGGTAACCGGCCCAGCCGGTGAACACATGGTGACGATGGCCACCATTCTGGCGGACAACGGCGCTTCGGGGGCCGGGGGTTTTGGCGCGGTCATGGGCTCCAAGCAACTCAAGGCTATCGCGGTCAGAGGCAGGAGAAGAGTAGGCACCGCCCAACCCGAGAAACTCGCAGAGCTTGTCAGGTATGCCCGCCGGTTGAGAAAGACAGTGGCGTCCGCGTCGGTGTGGGATGGCTCGGTGACACCGGCCGAGAAGAGGCTGGACGTCTGCCGGGGCTGCGGTCTGGGCTGCCAGCGACTCGTCTATCAGGCGAGAGATGGCAGGGAAGGGAAATACATGTGCGGGCAGGTTGGCTTCTACCAGGCAAGAGCCCAGAGGTACTACGGTGACCAAGACTGGAGCGAGGTCTCGTTTCACGCCGCCATGCTTGCCAACGACTACGGGGTTGACATCTTCGCGCTCGACCCCATGATGATGTGGCTATCAAGATGCTACCGGGCGGGGATCCTGACGGATGAGGCCACTGGCATTCCGCTGTCACGAATGGGCAGCCTTGATTTCCTGGAAACGCTGATAAGGAAGATCTCGCTGAGAGAGGACTTCGGAGAGGTGCTGGCTGACGGGGTGGTGCGGGCATCCGAAGTGGTGGGAGAAGAATCTCAGAAGCTGATTACGGACTATGTATCCAAGGGCGAACAAGGAGTGGCCTACGACCCGAGATACTACATTACCACCGGACTTCTTTACGCCATGGAGCCAAGAATGCCGATCCAGCAGTTGCACGCAGTATCCAGGCCCTTCCTGAACTGGGTCCTCTGGGCTGGTGAGGCAAAAGGCGCCTACGTTTCAAGGGATGTACTCCGGGCCGTGGCAAGGAGGTTCTGGGGCAGTGAGCAGGCGGCTGACCTATCCACCTATGAGGGGAAGGCTCTGGCCGCAGCGCGTATCCAGGACCGCGAGTATGCCAAGGAGTGCCTGATCCTCTGCGACTGGGCTTGGCCGATAATGACCGTCCAGCTCTCTGAGGACCACGTTGGCGATCCCGGACTGGAGAGCAGGGTGCTCTCGGCAGCTCTCGGGCAAGAGACTGACGAAGAAGGGCTCCACAGAATCGGGGAACGCGTCGTGAATCTGCAGAGAGCCATACTGGCCAGGGAAGCACGGGGCAGCGATACGTTGCCAGACTTCCACTTCACGATACCTATGCCGGATGACCCAACCAATCCTCGGGGGATCGCACCCGGAAGAGAGGGTGAGACATTCATAAAGAAAGACGCGGTTCTTGACAGGGCCCAGTTCGAGGAGATGAAGAGAGAGTTCTACCGCATCCGAGGCTGGGACCCAACAACCGGTCTTCAAACGACGGCCGGACTTAGAGCACTGGACCTCGAAGACGTGGCTCGTGGGCTGGAACAGCGGGGGTTGGTCGCTTAGCCAGGCCCCGCTCTACCTTGAAGCAGGACAAGATGGCTTGAGATAGTCCGACAATTCGTCTTCGTGTGCAATGCGAGACCAGCCTGCTCGGAGCAGATGACGACTCAGCCCCATCAGTCGTCACTCCATCTGCGTCGCACCGGTGCCAAAGTCAGCCTAATAATCGTTCGCTCATCAGCATTGACAACCCCCGTGTAGAGGAGTAGCTTGAGACTAACATGTCCACGAGGTGGCAGTATCGGCAGCGCCATTCTGGCGGGTTTGCTCCGGTTTCCGGCCCGTGCTAAGATAACCCTCGTGAACCAGAGGGGCGGGTCATCGGCGTGTCCACAGATCATCAGGCTGGGGCCTGTGGTGCCAGCTGCCTCTGAACGCAGCAAGCAATGATTTCACCGAGGGGCGCGCTAAGTCAATACCGGGTCCTGGACCTGTCGACCGCAAGGGGTTTCCTCTGCGGCAAGATCTTCGCTGACCAGGGCGCAGACGTTGTCAAGATCGAGCCGCCAGGCGGCGACGAGGCACGAAGCAGCGGTCCGTTCCAACCGGGCCTGCCACACTCGGAGGCGAGCCTGCCGTGGCGTGCCTTCAACACCAGCAAGCGCGGCATCACGCTCAACTTCAATACGGCCGAGGGCCAGATCATCCTCAAGCGCCTGGCTGAAACGGCCGATTTCTTGATCGAGTCGTTCGATCCTGGTCATCTTGATGGTCTCGGTCTCGGCTACGACGACCTCAGCCAGGTCAACCCCCGGCTTATCATGGGCAGCATCACGCCGTTCGGACAGAGCGGACCGCGCAGCCGGTGGAAGGGGCCGGACATCATCCCCTGGGCCATGAGCGGCTACATGTGGATGACAGGTGACCCCGAGCGCGCCCCGCTGCGAATCAGTCAGCCTCCGCAGGCGTACCTTCACGCCAGCACTGTCACGGTCGCCGGGATGCTGCTCGCCCTGCACCACCGCACCAGAACAGGTCGGGGTCAGCACATCGACACCTCGGCGCAGCAGTGCCCCACGTGGATGCTGACGCATACCTACGCCTACTGGGACATGCTCGGCATCAAGCTGGCGAGGGCCGGCGTCTTTCGCCAGTTCGGCCCGACCTTACGAAGAAATGTCTGGCCGTGCAAGGACGGCTATGTCGTCTTCGTGCTGGCCGGCGGGCTCATTGGGGCCAAGGGGCAGCGCCGTCTGGTGGAGATAATGGACAAGGCCGGCATGGCCCCAAGCTGGCTACGCGATTTCGAGTGGGAGGAGTGGAGTGCCACCAGCCAGCAGGACACGATCGACCGGATAATCGACGCTGTTGGTCGCTTCTTCAGGGCCAAGACTAAGGCCGAGCTTTTCGGCGAGGCCCTCAGGAATAGCATCATGTTAGCTCCTGTCAACACCGTGTCCGACCTCATGGAGAGCCCGCAGCTCAAGGACAGGGACTACTGGACCTTCGTTGACGACTCCGGGCCGGATGCGGCTATCGCCTACCCGGGAGCGCCATGCAAGATGGACCGCGCACCGTGGCGGGTGCGCCGCCGGGCACCGCATCCCGGTGAGCACAATCAGGAAGTCTACGCTGGTGAGATGGGCTTCACGAAAGAACAGATACTGTCCATGAAACGTGCCGGCGTAATCTGAGGGAGTGAGGTTTGGAGGAGACGCGCCCCCTGGAGGGCATCAATGTGCTCGATTTCAGCGCCACCGTACTCGGACCGACGGTGACGAGGTATCTCGCCGACCATGGAGCGACGGTCGTCAAGGTTGAGTCGTCCATCCACCCGGAGACCACGAGGACGGGCGCACCGCACGCTGCCGGCGAGAGAGGCATAGACCGCAGCGGCTACTTCGCCACCCACAACGCCGGCAAGCTCAGTCTCAGCCTCAACATGAACAAGGCAGAGGCAATCGACGTGGCACGGCAGCTGGTCAAGTGGGCCGACATCGTCATCGAGACGTTCACACCAGGGGTCATGGCAAGATGGGGACTGGACTACGAGGCACTCAGAGAGATCAAGCCGGATATCATCATGGCCAGCAGCAGCCTGCAGGGGCAGACCGGACCCTACGCATCCCACCGCGGCTACGGCATGGTCTCGGCCGCCATGACGGGCTGGTTCCACCTCACCGGCTGGCCGGATGGCGAACCGGTCGGGCCGTACTCCGCCTACAGCGACTTTGTCGGCTGGGGTTACCTCTTGATCTCGATTCTGGCCGCGCTGGACCACCGCAGCCGCACCGGCGAAGGTCAGTACATTGACCATTCACACGTTGAAAGTGGCGCCCAGTTCCTGGCTCCTGCCCTCCTCGACTACCAGGCCAGCGGGCATGTCGCCGGCCGCAATGGAAATCGGGACCAGGATGCCGCCCCACACGGTGCCTACAGGTGCCGCGGTCCGGACCGCTGGTGCGCCATCGCCGCCACCAGCCGGGAGGAGTGGCTTGCTCTGTGCGGGGCTCTGGAGAACCCGGGTTGGGCAAACGACCCGAGGTTCTCTACCCTCTCAGGGCGTAAGGCCAACGAGGACGAACTGGACAAGCTCATCGAGGCCTGGACGGTGAACGCCGACGCCGAAGCAGCCATGGACCTGCTCCAGGGAGCCGGGGTCCCGGCGGGCATCGTCGCCAACGCCGAGGACCTCTTCCGTGACCCCCAGCTGCAGCACCGCCGGGCGTTCATCACGCTAGACCATCCTGAGATAGGCAGCCACCAGATCACCACGGCGGCTTTCCGGTCGTCGGCCTTCAGCAACCTGCCCCGCTCACCTGCACCGCTCATGGGCCAGCACAACGAGCACGTCCTCAGGGACTTCCTCGGCATGTCCGATGATGACATCGCCGACCTGGTGCTGAAGGAGGTCCTCCTGTGACGACGACAAGAGCCCCGATGTCAAGATCAGGGACGAGACCTTTGCCAGACTTCGGGGCGTTCTCAGTGAGCACCCCGTAGTCGAGCTGACCATGGCGGCCGGCTTCCACGGCATGGTCAGCCGTCTCGTGGTCGCCCTTGGTGTCGAGACGGAGCAGTGGGCGTGATTGCCAAAGTCCACTACATGAGTTACAGTAACGTGTGGAAGTGAAGAGAGAGACACCGGTCCACAACGGCTTGCCGGGTTTCTCCGCAACGAGGATTCTGAAGGCCGAACTGGATGGCCCCGCAGATTGTTGAGGAGGTGTCTATTGGCAAACGACGATATCCTGGAGAAGAACAGGGCTTTGGCCCATCGATTCCACCTGGAGATCATTCAAGAGAAGAACCTGGCGCTGGCGGATGAGATAATTGCCCCTGACTGCACCTTTCATTCGGCGACGACTGAAATGGAGGACCTCAAAGGACCGGAGAGGGCGAAGAACTCTTCCCGCTATGACCACGAGATGTTTCCCAAGGGCGTGAAGTTCGTCCACGATATCGTCCTGGCCGAAGGTGACCTCGTGGCGTTTCACTGGACCCTCACCGGTATCAGGGAGTCGGGTGAGACAGTGAGAGCCGAAGGGCTCGACATGGTCCGCATCAGAGGCGACAAGATTGCTGAGATGTGGATCGAGTATCACCCGGTGAGTGAGTAGGAAATCGCTTCGTTCCCGGCAAAGCTGACCACAAGTTGTCCCACGATTCTGCACGCCCAGGGGCCTGCGCTGTAGCAGCCACAGGCACGCCTTTCCGGACTACTTCCGTGGCCCACCATCGCCTGTCGCCTACGACGCTGGGCTGTCATGATTGACTTCGGGCGGACTGTCAACGGTCGGTTGCGGGCCGGGGCGAACCTGCATTCCGCTATGGTCGGCCGAGCGCTTCGCCCATCAGGTATGCCTCGTCCATCAACTTCTCGTTGCCTCTTATCTCGCCGGCATCGGTCGCGCTGCCGTAGAGCATACGGAGTGTACGGACACCAGAGTATCTGAAGGCATCCTGGAAGGTGCGGATGGCGTTGATGGCCCCCGCTTTGACCGGGTCTGAATCGGCGTAGGTCAGTATTATGCCGATTCGCCGGTCTCTCCATGCTACGCCTTCGGGTTCGTCATGCGGCTTGGCCCCAAGACCGTACCAGCGGTCCATGAAGAGTTTCGTTTGGGCATTGAATGTGAACCAGTAGATGGGGCTGGCAATGACCCAGGTATCCGCCTGACGAAGCTTGGGATAGAGGGCCTGCATGTCGTCCTTGATGTGACATCCCTGGCTCTTCTTCTGCTGGCATGCGTCACAGCCATCGCAAGGCTTGATGTCCATGTCGTGAAGCTTGAATAACTCGACATCAGCTCCCGCCGCCGTGGCGCCATCAGCTACCCTTTGAGCCAGGATGGTGCTATTGCCCTCTTTCCGCGGGCTTCCCATTGCCACTAGAACCCTGCGTGCAGCCATTGTTACCTCCTTTGTGTGCCATCAATCATAGCATCGGTGGTTTCCTCCTGTCATCATTTCCCACGGCCCACCGGCTCCGATCCGCCTGCTCTTGACGCCGCACGGGTACGCGAGAAACTGCTTGCCCCTCTCTCTATCCCTACCTACGAGGGTCGGTCTGCTTTCGGCATGCGCTCGCCCGCCGCCCGAGTAGCGTACTCCCCCTGACAACCACACCACCTCCAGCGGCTCCACGTCGAGTCAGTTCGAGGGTTTGACATGCTACGTCTGCTCCGATAGACTACGAGGACGATTATGGCCTTGGTAGTACGAAATGGGAGGATAGACAAATGACTGGTGGCTACATGGGGAAAGTACTCTTGGTCGACCTTTCCAGCGGCAAGTTGAGCGACGACGCCCTGGACGACAAGCTGAGGCGCGACTTTATCGGAGGGTACGGAATCGGCGCCCGCCTGCTGTTCAGTCGGCAACCGGGCGGGGTTGACCCGCTGGGTGCGGACAACATGCTGGGCTTTGTCACCGGCCCGCTGACGGGTACGCCGGCGCTCTCGGGTTCGAGGTACGTCGTCGTCGGCAAATCGCCGCTGACCGGCGGCTGGGGCGACGCCAACTCGGGCGGCTACTTCGGGCCCAACCTGAAGTTCGCTGGCTATGACGGAGTGTTCTTCACGGGGGCCTCCGACCGACCTGTCTACCTCAGCATTCGGGACGGCAAGGCGGAGTTGCGCGACGCGTCGAACCTCTGGGGCAAGGACTCCTTCGAGACGGAGGATGCCCTCAAGGCGGAACTCGGCAAGGACATCGAAGTCGCCTGCATTGGCCCGGCAGGTGAGGGACTATCTCTGCTGGCCGCGGTGATGAACAACAAGGGGAGAGCCGCCGGCCGCTCCGGCCTTGGCGCGGTAATGGGTTCGAAGAAGCTCAAGGCTATCGCCGTCGCCGGCAAGATGAGTGTGCCCCTGGCCGACAGCGACGGCGCATCTCAACTGCGAAAGAAGTACCTGTCAGAGCTCCTCCCGGTTGCGGACTTCTTCCGGACGTACGGCACGCCGGGCATCACGGGGCCATCCGCCCACAACGGGGACTCACCGGTCAAGAACTGGGGAGGGGCCGGCATCGTGGACTTCCCTGATGTGACTCCGATTGGCGGGGATGCGGTGATAGCGTTGCAGGAGAAGAGCTACGCGTGCTGGCACTGTCCGCTCGGTTGCGGAGGGCACATGAAGGCGGGGACGGGCGAGTATCAGTACGAGGCCGGCGCCCACAAGCCGGAATACGAGACGCTCTCCATGTTCGGCTCAAACTGCCTCAACAACAACCTCGAATCGATCATCAAGGTCAACGACATCTGCAATCGGTACGGCCTCGACACGATATCGGCCGGGGCGGCGATTTCGTTCGCGATCGAATGCTACGAGAACGGCATCATCACCGTGAAGGACACCGACGGAATCGAGATGACCTGGGGCAATCACCACTCGATCGTGGCGATGACCGAAAAGATGGCTCGCCGCGAAGGGTTCGGGGCGATTCTCGCCGATGGTGTCAAGGTAGCCTCAGGAAACATCGGGAAGGGTTCCGAGCAGTATGCCATCCACATCCAGGGACAGGAGATTCCCGCCCATGACCCGAAGCACGGTTATCACTACGCGACGACCTACCGGCTCGACGCCACGCCGGCGCGTCACACTCAGGGCTCCGAAGGCACACTACCGTCAGGCTTGGTCTCAGCCGACTTCGATGCGAAGTCATTCAGTGGCAGAGCGGATGCCCACCGGGTAGGCAGCGACTTCAACCACGCGATGAACGCCGCCGGGTTGTGCATGTTCATGTACATGTCCTTGCCCACCGCCAACGCTATCACGGACTTCATGCGGGCCGTGACCGGCTGGGATGTAACCACCGAGGAACTGGTCAAGACCGGGGAGAGGATCGCCAACATCAGGCACAGTTTCAACATCCGTGAAGGACTGAACCCAGTGAACTTCAAGGTGCCGGACAGAGTGCTCGGGAGACCGGCGCTGAAGGAAGGACCCCTCGCCGGCGTAACCATGGACGAAGAGACGCTGGTCTCAGAGTACCTTGAGGCAATGGGCTGGGACCCGAAGACAGCCAAGCCGAGCAAGGCGAAGCTCACGGAACTGGGGCTCGATGATGCTGCCGGGGTGTTTTGGCCCTAGGAACCGCCAGCGTGAGACGGAATCGCATAGCCGTACAGGCGATAAAGGAGATGTGACTTGGGAACAGCAGAGAACAAGGCAATAGCCCATCGGTTCCACCTGGAGGTCATTCAGCAGAACAACCTGGACCTGGCGGACGAGATAATCGCTCCTGACTGTGTCTTTCACGGTTCCTCCGGAACAAGGTCTGAAAAAGGGCCGGAAGGGGCGAAGGCTATCGCCCGCTTTGACCACACTGCTTTCGACGACACTGGCGTGAAGTTCGACCATGACATAGACCTGGCGGAAGGAGACTTCGTCGCATTTCACTGGATCAACTGGGGCAACAGCCGGCAGACGGGTGAGGCCATAAGGTTCGAGGGGCTCGACCTGGCTCGTATGAAAGACGGCAAGATCGCTGAGCTGTGGATAGAGTACCACCAGGTGAAGGAGTAGGCGATCGCTCCGTTACCCACCTCGTGATCGGACGCTTCTCCCGTCAAGGACTGTAGGCAAGGGCGGAAAAAAGAGCGGCTGGCGGGCCATCGAGGACCCGCCAGCCGCCTGTGTTCCTGGATATCCCGCTGACTGCCTGGCTAGGCTGCTCGAACCCTCTTCCGCTTCATCCCCCGCTTCAGCCCCTTGATTGTCCCGGTCTCACGTATCGCCTCGGCCAGCAGGTCACACAGATGATCGGCCTCGTCCTTGGTGATGATTATCGGGGGCGCGACAGCCAGGATGTTGCCGCCGTGTCCACTCGAATTGATCAGGACGCCCTTCTCGTCCAGCTTCTTGGTGATGATGCGAGTGATTCTCGATGACGGCGTCTTGCTCTTCTTGTCTTCCACTATCTCCAGTCCGAGCATCAGCCCCAGGCCGTGCACCGTCCCGACGATCTTGGAGCTCTTGCAGATGTCCTCCAGCCGCGCCCTGATGTGCCTGCCGATCTCGGCGGCATGCTCCCACAGCCTGGGCTTCCTCACGCTTGCGCCTGATTATCGCACATTCGCCGCACTGATTGCGCCCCCTGGCATTTGTCGTTGGACGTGCCAGCCCGAGAACGATGCGAGTCCCACCTCTCCAATGGCAGAGACGCGACGGCAGGGTGCGTAGAGGTCGAGAGCATCGGGCACCCTGGCCTTCCGGGGCGTGCGGCCGGTGGTGGATGCCGGGATACCCTGGCTGGCTTACAGTACTGGTAGCATACGCTGTCCGGCAACGGCACGCGGGATGACGAGTACAGCACCGTGTGTCCTGTGCGTACCGGACAGGAGAGGTGGCCGCCGTTTCCGATTCTTGACAAGCTCCACAAGTACGGGTATGGTGTCGGCATGTGGGGGGCGGGGGACGCATTGGGTCGTTGTGAGGGCGATGCGCGACACCGTGGCGAAGTGCCCGCCGGTGGCCCGCTTGCGGTCAGTGGACCGAAGACGCCGCCGAGATTCCGAAGGCAGCAGCCGGGAGACGGCCGATGGCTGGAAGGCGAGGAGGTTAGAAGATGACTGGAGGATTCACAGGCAAGATCCTGAGGTTGAATCTCACAGACCATACGACGAGCGTCCTCGACACGAGCAAGTACGAGGAGTATGGTGGCGGGATTGGAATAGGCACCGCAGTTTTCTGGGACCTGGTGCCGGACAAGACCATCGATGCCTTCGACCCCAGGAACGTCATCACCATAATGGGCTCTCCGCTGTCGGGGACTCTAGGCCTTAGCGCCGCCGGAAGGACGGAGGTGAACGGGATTGGGCCGCAGGCATATCCCATCGGATGGTTCACGAGGAGCAACTTTGGTGGCAGGTTCGGCGCCGAGATGAAGTATGCCGGCTGGGACGGAATCGTCATCGAAGGCAAGTCAGATTCGCCGGTGTGGGTCAACGTTGTAAATGACCGGGTGACCTTTGAGGATGCCGGCGGGCTGTGGGGGCTGGACACCTGGACGACTCAGCAGAAGATCTGGCAAGAGGCAAGTGGCGGCCGGGGCTACGGCGACTGGCTCCAGGTGGGTCCCGAGAGAGACGCAGGCAGGACTACCCAGAGGCCGGCGGTGCTCTGCATTGGCCCGATGGGAGAGGCGAAGGCCAGGGACCTAGGCTGCCTGATCCATGATGCGGGGAACGCCGCCGGTCAGGGTGGATTTGGCGCCGTCTGGGGTTCAAAGAACCTGAAGGCGATCAGCGTCACTGGAACGGGGAGTATCGAGATTGCCGACCCCCAGGCCCTGATGGAGACGAGGTTATGGGCGAAGGGATTCGGACCTCGTCCGGAAGCACCCGGAATCTCCGGCCCAAGCGTGTTCATTCACTGGACCCATCCCCCCGGAGCCGGGTGGGGAGGGAAGCCGAGACCGGCGGGACCTCAGGCCTGTATGGGTTGCCAACTTGCCTGCCGGCGGAGACAAGATACCGGCGAAAGCAATGAGCAGATGTGCGTGACGACTTCCTTCTATTCAGGGTGGGTTAAAAAGAAGTACGGCTCAGTCACCGAAGAAACGAACAAGGCATGCGACACGGTCCAGAAATACGGCGCCAACGTCTACACACTCTGGATGATGCTGAGCTACCTGGTTACTCTTAACGAGATGGGAGTCCTGGGTCCGGGCAAGGCAATAGATACAGATTTGCCGTTTGATGAGCTGGGGTCTGTAAGGTTCCTCGAGATCCTCCTGGAGAAGATAATCAAGGGGGAAGACATCGGGTTGGACCTGCGTGATGGAATTGTCAGGGCGGCTGAGAAATGGGGAAGACTGGAGGAGGACCAGAAGTCCGGCATACTGGCGTTTCCGTACTGGGGATACCCTGAGCACGGTTTTGACGGAAGAGGCTCGATTGAATGGGGTTACGGCAGCATCCTGGGTGACAGGGATATTAACGAGCACGCCGTCAATATTCCGGCATTCTACTATCCGCTCGCGCACTGGGAAAGAGGCGATTTCCCCATGCCGCTGCAGGAGATTGCCGAGAGATGGGCTGAGAAGCTGTTCCCCTTCGAGGGAGACCCATATATGCTGGACTACAGCACGGAGAATATGTACTCAGAGCATATCGCCAAGCTGGTCGCCTGGCAGAGATACTACTCGAGGTTCTGGCTGCAGGGGGTAGGATTCTGCGACTGCTTCTTTCCTGATTTCATAAACAGCCATGCGCCGGGCGCAAAGGGGATGAGCCCGGAGGCTGAACCCAGGTTCTACAATGCGGTGACCGGGAAGAACATAAGTTACCTCGATGGCATGGAAACTGGAAGAAAAGTGTGGAACATACAGAATGCCATATGGGCGCTACAGGGCAGGCACAGGGACCTGGTGAAATTCGCCGACTACTATTATGAGACGTCAATAAGAACCCAGGGTGGGGGTGCATTCACAGATGGACGATCGTATCCGGCACCTGTATTCACGGATGGACAATGGTCCTACGCCAATGTGGCCGATAGACACATAGACCGAGACAAGTTTGAAGACTGGAAGACGCTGTACTATCAGCTTGAAGGCTGGGATACGAAGACAGGATGGCCCACCAGGAGCACGCTGGAAGCGGTCGGCTTGGGCAAGGTAGCCGAGGAGCTTCAGGCCGCGGGAAAGCTGGGGACTTCCAGCTGATACCTTGTGCCTGGCACAACCCGGAGGTGTGGGCCGAGGCGGGCATATCACGGACAGCATACTGGCCTTCTGTCCCCTGGGTCCATGATCTCGTTCACGAACAGCTCACCCGCGGCGTGCTACGGGTGGTCACAGTGCTTCACCAGTAGCTCACCCAGCTTCTCCTTGCGCACCTGGTCAGGATTCTCGCACGAGTCCATTTCCTCTTCCTATGCCACCTTCGTACCTCGCAAGAGTGAATCTTGCTCAGGCCTCAGTCCTCTCAACGGCCAGCCTTATCAGTCTTCCAACCAGCACCTTGCTGACCTCCGTTCGGTACGCGGATGTTGATCTTACGTCGGTTATGGGAGCGATATCCTCGGCGACCTTCCGCGCAGCCA
>SDBV01008223.1_pt1 | contig 14110 bp, 12 predicted proteins | sample 2277081 | NCBI WGS metagenome assembly SDBV01 (sample SAMN10402039, study PRJNA504765) | marine sediment metagenome | isolation source: marine sediment core GS10_PC15, 223 cmbsf | place: Arctic Ocean: Southern Knipovich Ridge | collected 2010
TGGTGATCGCGCTTGGCGTGCTTAGAAACGGAGTGCCATATCAGGAGGACTGGGTGAGCAAACGACCTGTGGGATAATAACACTTGACTCTGATCACGGAATCTACAGCAAATCAGAAACCGTTAAGGTTTTTAGATTATACGCAAAGGAGCTTGCCCCCCATTTAAACTGGAGCGTTCAGCTCCGAACGTTTTAAAATAAGTAACGCGAAACTTCTCTTGTATAGATACTAATATCTTAGGAGGATGCTTGGCGGGTCGTTACGACCTATGTCGCTCAGCCCGTTGGCTGCTAGTCTGTTTGCGGGTTGATGCGGTCGCATTCCACCATGAAGGTAAGCCTGCCCTCTGCCTTCACTATATAGAAGAACCCTTCGCCCCCGGCCGGGGCGTTTATCTCAAGGGTCTGGCCCTCGTTGCGCATGAGCCAGTCCGGGGGAAGGTAGCGTGTCACAGCTTCTTGTGCGCCTTTCCAAGCCACCCCGATTATCTCCCCAAGGGGCTCGCCAGTGGCTTTCTCAACAGCGGTCTTGCCCACATGGGCGCAGTAGAACCTGTTGCCTACCAGAGAGCACAGATCATCTGGTTCTGCACCCACCTGTTCCACGGCTTCCTTACCCTTAATGCTTATGACCTTTGTGTCTTTAAGGTTTGCGCCGGTTACTGGCTGGGAGCGTTTGTACGAGCCGGAGCCGTCAACCACAATGACCTTTGTGTCCTTGGCAAATGTAGTGGATGGGGCAAGGAGCATGGTTGCAAGGGTAATTGTTGTCAGGGCTACTGCTATAGAGGCCGGGAGTCTCACTTTTATGCGCGCTCCTTTGTCAGAGTCTTGTTATCTTGACCTTTGCGACCTTCTTCTCTTCCATCTCCATGACCAGAAAGCGGTAACCCGGTGTCATGGCCTGCTCGCCAACCTTGGGCAGCCGCCCGAACAAGCCGAACACATAGCCGCCCACTGTGTTGAAGTCGTCGCTCTCAATGTTCTGGCCCAACACCGGCTCAAGCTCGTCAAGCGGTGTAGCGCCGGAGACCACCACGGTCTTGTCGTCGATGATCTCGACCTGCTTTTCCGCCTCTATGCTCTCAAACTCGTCCTGAAGGGCCCCGACGATCTCCTCCATAATGTCCTCCAGCGTTACAAGCCCGGCAGTGCCGCCATACTCGTCCATGACAACAGCTATATGCACCTTGCTCTTTCGCATGTCGTCAAGCAGCTCGGATACCATCTTGTTGACCGGGACGTAGAAGGGGTCGCGCATAAAGTTGCTCACAGAGAGCGTATCTATCTCGGTCTGGCTCATGGTGATAAGCAGGTCCTTGATATACAGGATGCCCTTAATGTCGTCAATGTTCTCCTTGATGACAGGGTAGCGGGAGTAGCCCTTATCGGCAACGAGCTTCATCGCGTCGAGCACGGACTCGTCCGCGCCTATTGTGATCATCTCAGTGCGCGGGATCATGGCCTCCGAGACCTCGGTGTCCCCGAACTCGAACACGCGATGGAGCATCTCTTTTTCCTCTTCCTCGATCTCGCCCTCCTCTTCGCCAATGTTGATCATGGCCTTGATCTCTTCCTCCGTGACGTATGGCGAGCTCGGGCGGTCCTTGACCCCCAGGCTTTTCAGTATTAATGTGGAGGCCTGGTGGAACACCCATATCAGGGGCGAGATGAGTTTGATATAAAAGGCCACCGGGCGGGCAAGAAAGAGCGAGAGGCGTTCTGAGTGCGTGACCGCAAATGTTTTTGGCGTAAGCTCTCCAAAGACGACTGTAAGGAACGTAAGAAGCACTGTTGCCGCAACGATGCCCATCTCGGGCCCCAGCTGCCGAATCATCATGGCAGTGCCCAAACTCGTTGCAAGCACTGTGAAGAGGTTCCCTGAGAGGATGACCGCACTGAAGAGCCGGTCGTGGTTGTCGAGGATCTTCTGCACCGCTGCTGCGCGCTTGTCGCCCTTGTCCACAAGGCTCCTGATCCGAATCTTGTTGACCGAGATAAAGGAACTCTCAGCGGCAGAGAGCACTGCCACGATCAGTATGCAGACGGCTATGATTGCCGAATCAATTAAGAGAGAACTTGGAGGTTCCATCCGTGGTGTAACTAGGCCTCCATCTTTTCTATGACCGCCTCAGCCACGCGCGATGTGCTTGCGGCAGTGGGGTCGTCTCTGTCGGGCTTCATATCGTAAGTTACGTCCTTCCCCTGTTCTATAACGGTGGCGATGGCGTCATGCAACTTCCCGGCCTCGTCCTGATGGCCCAGATGCCTGAGCATCATCACCCCTGATAGCATCATAGCAAAGGGGTTCATTTTGTTCAAGCCCTTATATTTGGGGGCCGAGCCATGAGTGGGCTCGAAGACCGCCATATCTGCGCCGATGTTCGCGCCCGGGGCCATGCCGAGGCCGCCGATTAGGCCCGCTGCCAGATCGCTTACGATATCGCCATAGAGGTTTGGGAGCACCAGCACGTCGTACAGCTCCGGCTTCTGCACAAGCTGCATGCACATGTTGTCTATGATGCGGTCCTCAAACTCGATGTCAGGATATTCCTTTGCTACTTCTCTTGAGACCTCAAGCCAGAGGCCGTCTGAGAACTTCATGATATTGGCCTTGTGCACGCTTGTGACCTTCTTTCGGTTGTTGGCTTTTGCGTACTCAAAGGCGAACCGGACTATTCGCTCGGTGCCTTCAACGCTTATAGGCTTTATAGAGATGCCGGAGTTGGGCGAGAGGTCGCGGCCGGAGCGCTCTTTAATGAAGGCGCGCAGGTCGTCCACGTCTTTAGTGCCCTTTTCATACTCTATTCCCGCGTAGAGGTCCTCGGTGTTCTCGCGGACGATTACGATATCGATGTCCTCGTATCGTGAGCGGGTGCCTTTAAAGCTAACGCATGGGCGCAGGCAGGCGTAGAGGTCCAGCTTCTGCCTGAGCATGACATTCACGCTCCTGAAGCCCTTGCCCACGGGGGTGGTCACCGGGCCTTTTATGGCGGTCTTGTTCTTCCTTATGGATTCTAAAACGCGGTCAGGAAGCGGAGTGCCTTCCTTCTCATACACGTCCGTGCCGGCCTCTTGTATATCCCAGTTGAACTCAACGCCCGTTGCGTCGAGGACCTTTTTTGTGGCGTCGGATATCTCGGGGCCAACCCCGTCGCCTGGTATGAGTGTTACGTTATGGCTCATGTTCTCTCCGTATTTCTTTAGTTGTCTGGTATATGCAGATTGAGTTATAGATTATATCCCATAGTGGCGGGTTAATGGAAACTGGGGAGCGCCCGGAGTGCCTGTTGGCACTCCTTTTCTTTTATGTGTTCGAGGTTTCGACCCCATATTGCCGCAAGCGGTTGATATTCCAGTGTAAATGGGGCCTTGCCCCTGTTCGAGGTTTGTTCGACCTTTTTGGCTGGATGAGAGGTGGTGTATTCGGAGTTTTTTCGCTATGTATGCTATGTGCATCATGTAGGTATATAACATAAATATACTGACACCGTCCATGTGACACGTGTCAGGGAAAATATGTCACAAACCATAGTTAATATTCAGCTCGTAACCACCTTTAATACTTCAAATCCCTCTCATAATAAAAGGCGGATTTTATTAACTGTTGTTTATAAACACAGTGAAATTATTTTTGAGAAGGTTTCCCACCTGGGACTTTAAGCGAGTAATTAGTTTTAACTTATTGATATTTAGAGATACTCAGGTTATTATGATTAATCAAAGACATATTGGATTGGAGACTTGAGTGATAAAAGCAGACATAGATTTATTAGTGCTACCCTACTCAAGCACCAAAGGTAAATCTCTCATACATTTATTGATTAAAGAGTTTAAAAGTAAATCATGGACTCAGTTCAGGGCTGCTATTGCTTTTGCCAAGCAAAGTGCAAATTATCAAGAGTTAATAGGTGCTATGTCGAATTTTTTGGAGAAAGGGCATGGAATTGAAATGACCTTTGGTGCAGATTCATTTGGCGCGGGAACAAAAGGTAGCGATTATGAATCAATATTAGCATTACTTGTAAATCTCAAGGAGCATGAGAAATTTAGGCTATTCCTCTATCATGAAGAAGGGCGCACATTTCACCCCAAAATGTACCTTTTTTCAAATGAAGAAAAGAGAAAGGCCTTAATGATTGTTGGATCATCTAATTGGAGTTACAGCGGATTTGCAAATAATGTTGAAGCGAATACTATTATTAAACTCGATATGAGTGCAAAATCACATAAAGATTTCTACGATAATATTGTCAAGATGTTTTCAACATACTGGCAGGAGCAGGAATGAATAAAAAAGGTCAGGGTTTTGCAAAGAGGGTCACTTTAGATAATATTGATGAATACAAGTCTTTGCTTAGTAATGCAAAAGAAAGAAAAGATAATTTTGCAGCTGGAAAAAGCAAAGCAAAATCCAAAGACAAGAAAGTTGATTCATTATTTGATGGAGAACCAATAAAAGTAGATTTGCCTTTCAAAACTATTTCCAAAAAGAAAGCGACTTCTAAGAAAAAAGAAAAAATCACTACCTTAAAGTCAAAATCAAAAAAACAAACACATGGCGAATTGGTCTGGGAGAAAAAACTACCAACTACTGATGCTCAGAATCAAGCCGGAAAAGTTACTGGCTGTGTAAAGCTTACGCAAGCTGAATTTAAAGTAGGCAATGAGGTTATCAACCATAGAACCTATTTTAGGGAAAAGGTTTTTGCATCTCTTGATTGGGAAACAATAAAGCAAGAACCATTTACAGAGAAAGCCGATGTGGCTGTTGATATTGTTATTGATGGTAAGAGTTACGGTAGCCATTCACTTATTGTTCGGCATAAGCCAAGAGGTGAATCCAAACAAGGAAATGCTCCAACACAATTACACTGGGGAGACATGAAGGGAACTATTAGGAAAATAAACCCAACGGGTAAGACTTTAAAACTATTTTCAGTAAAGAAGAAACCAAAAAACTTTATTATTGAAATAAGTTAAGTATCTATTTCCTATGTCTTCTATTTCTCAGTCTTTGCCAAGCAGAAAACAGCTGGAGCCTATCAGATTTAGTCAGCCCAATTGCTGAAAGAATATTATTGTCCTGTTCAATTAAAATTTCTTCTGGAGAATTATTTCTAACGTAGTTATCAAGTTGTTTAAGTTTAATCCCTATTTTTGAGGGGATGGGTATTGTAAGCCTTTCAATCTCAGAGGGTACCAATTCTAAAACTCCGCCGCCATAGTGTCTCCCTTCAAGTTCGGCGGATAGCGCAGTTAAACTATTAACAAATGAGTAAACCAGTCTTCTCTCAGATATTAATGGTTTTATTCTATATGCTGTATCAGTGGTTAAAGCGTTTGTAGTGTTATGTATTAATCTGGGGAAATGATTGCTTCTCTTTAACATTCCGACAGTGGTTGTGTATACGGACGGAACACTATACCAGGGCTCTCTTATGCGGCATTTATAGCGTTTGTGTAACTCTTGTCTTTCTCCTTCAAGAATATATTCTTTTGCTTTTGAATGAAGATTTTCAAATCTATCTCCATTAAACCATATGAAATTAGTCGGCAAACCTTTTTCTTGATTGTAGTCATGATTAGCATGATCATAAATTACTCCTTGAACATGCTCACTCCTGCCAAACATAGGATGTGCCCATTTATGGAGATTGTAGTTTTCAACTACGTTATTTGGAACTAGGAAGAATTTATTTGCACCCGTCACAATTCCAACATCAACATCAGCAATATCTTTAAAAATCTTTACATCCTGTAATTTTATTATCTCATTAAATAATTCTAGTTCATCAGGTGTAAGTAGAGCCTTCATCCACTTTCCATAAAGAGTTTCGCCGTTTGTAAATTTAGATGTAGAAAAATACTTAGATGGACTCTTTTTTAGAAAGGCATCGCCTTTTGTTGAAATAATTGAGACTCCATGGGACTTTGTGTCAATATGAGCTTTTTTCTCGGCTAATATTAAAACCGCACCTTGAAGTGTATTTTCAAACCATAACTCTTCTGGATCAATGATTAATATTTTAGAGCATTGTTCAGCTAAGAACGCCCTTAGTGAGTTCGCATGTAGCACATGTAATATTTCTGACGGAACTACCATTGCTAAACGTCCCTGAGGGCGAAGTAATGCAATTGAAGCAATCACAAATGGCACCCAGGCATTTGTATGCTTAGTGTAGGGTAAGTGGAAGTAATTGAAAATTTGGTTTGAAACTTCTTGTAAATTCTCATCCATGTATTGGTATCTGATAAATGGAGGATTTCCTACGACAGTATCAAAGTAAGTTTCTTTGTTGAATTGACCTAAAGCCCATGCAAGAAAATCAGTTGAGTGTATCTTAGTTTTAGACTTTAATAGCTTAGCGCGGGTACTTGCTTTTGTTGCTTCATCATCATCTATCTCAAAAGCTGAGATACTTTTAATTTTATGATGCTTAGACTTGATATGTTCAATTTCATTTATAAAAACACCATCTCCACAACTTGGCTCTAAAATAAATTGTGGATTAATCTCCATGGCCCAATTGAGCAAATATTTAACAAGTTCAGGTGGGGTGTAATATCCACCCCTTAACTTGGTAGATGTTTCGTTTGCTTTAAAATTCATTAATTGTACCTTGTGTATTATTCAATTCTAAACTCCTTACAATTAATAGCTTCCAAGCATTGTAATAAAAAAACTGCACTGAAAGAACCACGACTAAGCTTGTTAGCAATACTAGCTCTTGATGCCTCAATCCCAAGTTCTTCTAGCTTATCAGCTAAGCCTTGGTGGGTAATGTGTTTTTTTACAAGCTCTGCCTTTAGCAGTCCCGTTAGCTTGTCTTTCCACTGATTATTCATTATTGTTTGATTATATCATATTTGATATAAATACACTAAAGATGATAGAAATATAACATAATTGACAATATAATGGACCGGATAGTATGTCTTATGCCTTGGGCTTTCATCGCGACAATAATCACATAACCATGATACAATTGACCGATAAACAGGAGGTTTGGACGTTGAAGGAGATAGACATTGTAGTCTGGAAAGAGCTGGAGTACTATGTAGTGCAGTGCCTGAATGTTGACGTATCTTCTTTTGGTGATACTAAGGATGAGGCAATGCAGAATTTGAAAGAGGCTGTGGAGTTATATTTCGAGGGTGAATCAGGACTTGCGGGCCTTACATCGGCCACTTGTCGGTGAGTTCCAGCATGACCGCCTTGTTCTGGAGAACCATGTGCTTGATGCCGCGGGCCTTTACCTCGTCCATGTCCAGCAAGTGCACCATCTGCTTTCCAACGAGCACGAGGTCGTTGCCCTCGGGGAGCTTTCCGTTTTTGAGCAGTTCATAGGACTTGTCGGTGTTCAGGTGAAGCTCGGAGTTAAGCGCGCCAAAGTACGGTTCGACGTTTAAATTTATAGCATCAACAAGGGCCACGATCTTCTTGATGTTCTTCCTGTGCACTTCCGGGCTTCCGTGCGTAAGGAGGTACTCCTCCCAGAAGCTGAGACTTACTTTCACGCGCCTGCCACCGGTCTCGGTGATAGAGTAGACAAAGGTCAGGCCAAGGTCGTTGGCGCATGAGTGAGTGTCCTCCTCCTCATCGCGTATCTCCTCAATAAGGTACTGGTCCAGGATGAAATCGTACTTGAACATGATGCGGCCCTGGGGCGGGAAGGAGAAGAAGAAGTTGCTCTTGCCCTCGTACTCTTCAAGGTATGTCTCGGCCAGAACGCCAAGGTCCCTGGCCTCGATCTGTACATGCTCGCCAAGGCTCACCTGCCGCATGGTGCTTGAGCTTACCAGAAAGACCTTCTCAAACTGAGCCCCAGCGCACTGAAGCGCGTACACGCAGCTGTCCACAATATCTTTTAGATCCCTGTCCTCAGGGTCAAAATACAGGTCAGCGTAATAGAAATCAGCCATCAATATTCCTCAATTATCAGCCTTATCCATAAGATTTAAGTAACATTATACCAATATCATGATAAATACGGAAGTTTTATTGATAGAAGTCGCCTCTTGTCAGCTAGCTTGACACGTTACGGCTCAAGTGATATTATATTACATGGATAAATTCTCAAGGAGGAGTGACAGATGTCTGCTGTGAAGGACTATTACAAGACACTTGGGGTCGAAAAGAGCGCAGCCCTTAGTGAGATAAAGAAGGCCTATCGCAAGCTGGCGCGCAAATGCCATCCTGACCTGAATCCCGGGGACAAGGGCGCAGAGAAGAGGTTCAAGGATCTAAGCGAGGCCTATGCCGTGCTCAGCGACAAGGACAAGAGGGCTGAGTATGACAACTTTGGCCGTTCACCCTATGACAGTGCGGGTGGAGGATTCAACCCCTTTGGATCTGAAGCTGCCGGAGCTGGAGGCCCAGGAGGTTTTGGCGGCTTTAGCTCAGGGGGAGGGCAGGCCTATTCGAGCTACGATTTTGATTTCGGCGACATATTCGGCGATATCCTTGGCCGGGGGGGCGCGGGTGCTGGGGCCAGAGGCCCACAGCGCATCTTCCGCAAGGGTGTAGATATTTCCTCCGCCATTGAGGTGAGCCTTGAGGAGGCCTTTGGCGGCGTGACAAAGCGCATGACCTTCAGGCGCGAGATGCCATGCGCCGGGTGCGGAGCAACCGGTGTGGAATCAAGCGAGTTCTGCGCCACATGCCAGGGCACGGGCAAGATGCATATATCAAAGGGATTTTTCAGGGTTGCCGACCGCTGCTCAAGCTGCGGGGGCACAGGGAGGAAGACCACAAAGATATGCAGCGCTTGCTCGGGCGCGGGGAAGGACTTCTCCACAGAGACAGTGAACGTGCACATACCGGCTGGAGTGGACAACGGCTCCTCGGTAAAGCTCCGGGGCAAGGGCAACGGCGGCCTTGGCGGCGCACCCCCTGGGGACCTGAGGCTCAAGGTCTCGGTAAGGCCGCACGATCTGTTCGAGCGCACCGGAGACAACGTGAACATAAGGCTCCCGCTGACCTTCCCCGAAGCTGCGCTCGGGGCAAAGGTCGAGGTGCCAACCATAGACGGCTCCACCATGATGACAATACCTGCGGGCACGCAGGGGGGGCAGAAGTTCAAGCTCAAGGGAAAGGGTTTTAGCCGCCCCGGCGCGCGGGTGCGTGGGGACATGTATGTGACCACCGTGATCATAGTGCCCGGTAAGATGGACAAGGCCGGGCGCGAGGCGGCCGAGAGCTTGAAGGCTTCCTACGGGGACGATCCCAGGGCGAATATGACCAGGGCCAACAGGCCCGGTTCAGATAAGAACAAGGGGGTGGAGAAATGAGAGAACGCCACCGTCCCCAACATCCCAACCATTCCGATAAGATAAGCAGCATGGACGACCATGACAGGCCTATATATATGATAAGCATCGTGGCCGAGATGCTGGAGGTGCACCCCCAGACCCTCCGCACCTACGAGCGGGAGGGCCTTATCTCCCCCGGAAGGACGGGCGGGGTCGATGGCTCTGGCAAGGGAAGCGGCCAGAGGCTGTACTCACGCTCTGACGTGGAGCGGCTGGGCCTCATACTGGACCTTACAAGAAACATGGGCGTGAACCGCGCGGGCGTGGACATCATCCTCCGCATGCGCGCCAGGCTTGAGGGCCTGCTGGCCGAGGTGGAGCAGATGCTCCAGCAGATGGACGGCTCATCCAGAGAAGAGTTTCAGGAAAAGATACGCAGTATCTTTGAAGAGGAGCAATGACGAAGAAGAGCAATGACAAAGAGGAACAGTAAGATGAACATGCTTCAGATAAAGAGACAGGAGACGGTTCATTTAGAGCAGATACGCTGACTTATGTTTATAAGAAGGATTACGGAGTATCTTCAAAGAGGACTAATAAGTAAGGACGATGCAACGGATATAGATACAGGAGGTATAAAATGAGACTTGATAAACTTACGATAAAGAGCCAGGAAGCGCTCCAGGGCGCACAGAGCATAGCCTCGCGCATGGGCAACCAGGAGCTTATGCCAGAGCACCTTCTTGCCGCGCTGCTTGAAGACGCCGAGGGCGTGGCTGTGCGGGTGCTCCAAAAGCTTGGCGCGGACGTACAACCCATCAGGGAGGAAGTAGAGCAGGTGGTGGACCGCCTGCCCAAGGCATCCGGCTCTGCCCCTATGGGCCAGGTCTCAGGGGGCCAGGTCTATGCATCGGCTGGCCTTCAGAGCGCCATGCAGAAGGCGCAGGACGAGGCCTCGCGCATGGAGGACGAGTATGTGAGCGTAGAGCACCTGTTGCTTGGAGTCGTGCATGCAGGAGGGCCGGGAGCGGACATACTAAAGGCGCAGGGCGTAAACCCGGACACGCTTCTTGCCGCGCTTAGCGAGGTGCGAGGCTCTCAGCGCGTGACGGATGACAACCCCGAGGACAAGTATCAGGCCCTTAAAAAGTATAGCCGCGACCTGACCGAAATGGCCCGCAAGGGCAAGCTCGACCCGGTGATCGGGCGCGACGAGGAGATAAGGCGCATAGTGCAGGTGCTCTCGCGCCGCACAAAGAACAACCCAGTGCTGATAGGCGACCCCGGTGTGGGCAAGACCGCCATAGCCGAGGGGCTGGCCCAACGCATAGTGGACGGGGACGTACCGGAGAGCCTCAAGCGAAAAACAGTGGTGGCCCTGGACATGGGCGCGCTCATTGCCGGCGCAAAGTTCCGCGGGGAGTTCGAGGACAGGCTCAAGGCGGTGATAAAGGAGATAGAGGCGGCTCAAGGACAGATCATCCTCTTTATAGACGAGCTGCACACGCTGGTTGGCGCGGGCGCGGCAGAGGGCTCCATGGACGCCTCCAACATGCTCAAGCCCGCCCTTGCGCGCGGAGAGCTCAGGTGCGTGGGCGCAACCACTGTGGACGAGTACAGAAAGTACATAGAGAAGGACCCCGCACTGGAGCGCAGGTTCGCCCCCGTGATGGTGGGAGAGCCCACGGTTGAAGACACCATCTCCATACTGCGCGGGCTCAAGGAGCGCTACGAGGTGCACCACGGCGTGAAGATCAAGGACGAGGCCATCATGAGCGCGGCCATTCTCTCAAGCCGATATATCACTGACCGGTTCCTGCCGGACAAGGCCATTGACCTTATTGACGAGGCAGCCTCAAGGCTCAGGATGGAGATAGACTCCATGCCTGTGGAGCTGGACGAGCTTGAGAGGAGAATTCGCCAGCTGGAGGTGGAAAAGCAGGCGCTCTCAAAAGAGAACTCCAAGGATGCCCAAACAAAGATAACGGACATCGAGCGCGAGATAGCAGAGCTTAGCGAGAGCAGGAGCGCGCTCAGGGCGCAGTGGATGGCTGAGAAGGAATCAATAGCAAAGATCTCCGGGATCAAGGAACGCCTTGAAACACTCAGGCACGAGGCCCAGCGAGCGGAGCGCGAGGGAAGATTAGAGCGCGCGGCAGAGCTCAAGTACGGCACGCTACCCGAGCTTGAGCAGCAGCTTGAGCTTGAGAGCGAGCACTTAAAGAAGAAAGACTCCACCCGCCGCCTGCTCAAGGAAGAAGTGGGCGAGGAGGACGTGGCCCATGTGGTCTCGAAGTGGACGGGCATCCCGGTGGCCAGCATGCTGGAGAGCGAGGTGCGCAAACTCATACATATGGAAGAGCGGCTAGGAAGGCGCGTGGTTGGTCAGGACGAGGCCGTGCGCGCTGTGGCAAACGCGGTGCGCCGTGCCAGGGCGGGCATACAGGACCCGAACCGCCCCATTGGCTCATTTATTTTCCTGGGCCCCACAGGCGTTGGAAAGACCGAGCTTGCGCGTGCCCTTGCTGAGTTCCTCTTTGACGACGAGACTGCTATGGCCAGGATCGACATGGGCGAGTACCAGGAAAAACACACCGTGTCGAGGTTGATCGGAGCGCCCCCGGGATACATTGGCTATGACGAGGGCGGACAGCTCACGGAGGCTGTGCGCAGAAAGCCCTATTCAGTAATACTTTTTGACGAGGTGGAAAAGGCCCACCCGGATGTCTTCAACGTTATGCTGCAGCTCCTTGACGACGGGAGGCTCACCGACGGGCAGGGCAGGCGCGTGGATTTCCGAAACACTGTGGTCATCATGACCAGCAACATCGGGAGCATGCACATACAGGAGATGCTTGAGGCCGGGGCTGGCTCGGATGGGGGCCACTGGGGTGCGGATCTGGAAAGTCTCGAAGAGCGCATATTGACAGACCTGCGCGCTCATTTCAAGCCCGAGTTTTTAAACCGCGTTGACGAGATCACGATATTCAAGCCCCTTACCAGGGAGCTTCTGAGGAAGATCGTGGACATCCAGCTTGAGCGCATGCAGGGCCACCTGGAAGGACAGTGCATCTCGCTTGAGCTTACCGGGGCGGCCAAGGACTGGATAGCAGACCTGGGCTATGACCCGGTCTATGGAGCGCGGCCCCTGAAGCGCGCCATGCAGAACGAGATCATGAACTCCCTTGCCATGAAGCTCCTGGAGGGCGACTTCAGCCGGGGCGATAAAGTCCTGGTGGATGTAGTGGACGGCAAGGCGGTCTTTAGCAAGAGCGGCAGCCCAGAGGATGAGCCCACCGCGTGCGAGCCCGGCGAAAATGGCAATACAGGGAACAAGGCCGAGCAGGAGAAGGCCGAGGCATAAGCACAGGCTAAATACGGACAAGGAGAAAGAGAAGATCCCCGCATGGAGTTTTAGAGAAGGCCCTGCGGGGATTTTTGTTTCGTGCTAAACGGGCTAATCTACCAGAAGTATTTCCCTAATGAGATGAGAAGGTCAACGCCACCGCCCTGTATGTCCTCGAAGTCAGTGATGTAATCCCAGGCATAGGCATCCGGGCCTAAGTAGTTCTCACTTTCACCCTCATAATCCACCTGGTAGACAAGTATCCCGATGGTAAAGGACCAGTCACTTGGCATTATAGTCTCGAACTCAGCCGAGGCATGGTATCCAAGCGCGGGCTTGTAATCGACTCCATAGGTCGAATAAGCATCAGTGTCCTGATTAGTGTAATAGAGGGTCATGCTTGTGTCAAAGTAATAACCAACTCCAGCGCCAAGCTTTATCTGGCCGCTATAAAAGTCCGCGCTGGATTTGAATGGGATCTTATACTTAAGTGTCGCCATGACCCTTTTCTTCTCGATCTCAGCGTACCCTTCAACAAAATGGTCCTTGTTCGTCGATGCAATACTTGCCCACGACAGGTCAATGTCGAAAGCTGATGACAGGCCATAGCCAACAGTAGCGGAATACCCGGCGCCTCCGCCTCCGCGCAGGTGAACAGGTTCCTGATCTTCCACAGTTTCGCCAATATACTCTCTATTAAAGCCCTTGCCAAAGACACCGCCGAACTCGAGCCTGAAACGGCCGCTTGTGTCTATTGTAGAGCTGCGCGCGGCCTCGGCCAAGGGGGGGGCTAGCGCGAGACAGAGCAGAAACACCGCAACCGCAGCGATTATCCTTATATATTTAAGCCTTGATGCCATTATTAAGCCCATTTTCCCAAACAGGATTTACCTGATGCCTCCTGATGCAGACAGCACGGCATAACTCCCATTAAAATAACAATAATTCACATGCAAGTCAATAATAAAGATATATACAGATATATATGGTTATCCTGGGCCAGCAGTTTCATGGCTGTGCCGTGTAATATGTGGGCCAGTTGATGCGTTCTTTGCAGGATAAGGAAAATTTACGGGTTTAGCGTGTTTTCGAGGAATCTCCCCTGAGGTGTAATTATGTTACATAGCGGAACATGCCTGGAAAACAGTCATGTTCCAAGGCTGTGTTGTGGCTGCTGGGGACATAAACCACTACATATGGGGATATGATGTAAGCTCACAATTATTATTTATTATATCGGTAATATATATGCAATCCCGGTTGACATTCCCGTAACGTGCTGTTATATTATCTTCTTGTCCGAAGTAATCGACCAACATTTTAGTGATGGTTTGAGGAGGTAAGGTGCCGACTATTCAGCAGCTTGTGAGGCATGGCAGGAAGAAGCCGGTCAAGAAGACCAAGAGCCCTGCTCTGATGAATTGCCCACAGCGTCGAGGTGTATGCCTGAGGGTTTACACGACAACGCCGAAGAAGCCGAACTCGGCTTTGAGGAAGGTGGCGCGCCTG
>SDBV01008224.1_pt1 | contig 14110 bp, 16 predicted proteins | sample 2277081 | NCBI WGS metagenome assembly SDBV01 (sample SAMN10402039, study PRJNA504765) | marine sediment metagenome | isolation source: marine sediment core GS10_PC15, 223 cmbsf | place: Arctic Ocean: Southern Knipovich Ridge | collected 2010
CTCGACTGATGCTTCATGCGGTGCCCGCGAGTGGAACTGGACGACCTCGCGCCGGCCGCAGGAGCGACTTCAGAGTGCGTAGGGGTACCTCTCGCCGGAGGCCTTTGTGCGACAGCCTCCATGCAAGGGGGTTGCGTCCCGACGACGAACGGGCGGCCGATCCAGCGGGGGGAACGGCTTGGGTCGGCCCGTACGTGCGCTCGGTCAACCGCCCGGAAAAGGGCGGCCACCAGGTGCGGGCGGACCGCCTAGTGGCGGGGAGCTTGCTCGATCTCGGCCCGAGCGCGCTCACGGCGGCTCTCGGCCCTGATCTGGATCACGGAGAGCCCGATCACGAGGATCGTCAGGAAGCCCATCACGCCGAATGCCCAGAGCGTGATCACGAGATCGTTGGTCCGACCCCACAGCCCGACGCCGTCGGCGGCCATCGCCTGCGGCGCGGCGGCCAGCACCGCGAGCATCGCGAGAGCGAGTAGGGGAGCGGTTCGGGCGAGCCGTCTGTGAGCGCCCATCGCTCACGACTCTAGCGCAGGCGATCGAGCTGATTCGGGGCTTCGAGGACGGCCGCTCGGGCCCCGTTACTCGCGACAGGGCCGTCGCTCGGTGCCCCGTTGCTCGCGACAGGGCGGCCGACCCCGTCCGGTGCCCAACTAGCATCAGCCGCCGATGTCTGAGCTCGAAGCCCTGCTGCTGGGGATCGCGCAGGGTCTGACCGAGTTCCTGCCGATCTCCTCGTCCGGCCACCTGATCCTCGTTCCGTGGCTGCAGGACTACACGTTCCTGCGCGAGAACGAAGCGTTCAACAAGACCTTCGACGTCGCGCTCCACATCGGGACGGCCGCGGCCGTGATCACCTACTTTCGTCACGAGCTGGTGCGGATGTTCGTGGGGTTCTTTCGCTCGTTGCGCCGCCGCCGGATCGTCGGACTCGACGAGCGACTGGCGTGGGTCGTAGCCGTGGGCACGATCCCGGCCGCAATCGTCGGCGCCCTCGGCGAGAGCTGGATCGACGACAACCTCGGCGAGCCGTGGATGATCGGGATCCAGTTGATCGTTTTCGGGCTCGTGCTCGCCTGGGCGGATCGACTGCCGCAGCGCAGGGACCTCGACGGCGTCCGGATCCGGGACGGGCTCTACGTCGGAATCGCCCAGGCGCTCGCGCTGGCTCCGGGGACGTCGCGCTCGGGGATCACGATCACCGCCGCGCGTTACCTCGGCTTCGACCGCGAGTCCGCGGCGCGGGTCTCTTTTCTGCTTCTGGTTCCGATCACGATCGGGGCTGGGTTCGTAAAGACCTACGACGCGATCGACGTGGGCTTGCCCGAGGGGGTCGCCGCGCCGATGATCGTCGGCATGGTCGCCTCCGCGATCACCGGGTTCCTGGCGATCGGCTGGCTGCTGCGCTACGTCAGCCGGAACTCCTACGACATCTTCGTGATCTACCGGGTCGTGATCGGGGTCGGCGTGCTCGTGCTGATCGCGACCGGAGTGCGCTCGGCGACCTTCTAGCGCATACGACCGTTGCCCAAAGCGACTAGCCTCGACGCGTGGAGTCCTCAGCCGCAGAGCGCTCCGGGATCGCTCGCCTCGGCCCCGAGCTCGAGGTGAGGCAACTCGGCTACGGCGCGATGCGGATCACGGGGGACGGGATCTGGGGGGACCCGGCAGACCCCGACGAGGCACGGGCCGTTCTCCGCCGCGCCGTGGAGCTGGGCGTCAACTTCATCGATAGCGCCGATGCCTACGGGCCCGAGGTGAGCGAGCGGTTGATCGCCGAGGCGCTCTACCCCTATCCCGACGACCTCGTAATCGCGACCAAGGGCGGGCTCACCCGCTCGGGACCCGGCCAGTGGCACCGCAACGGGCGGCCGGAGCATCTACGTGAGGCTTGCGAGTCGAGCCTGCAGCGCCTGCGTCTGGAGCGCATCGACGTCTACCAGCTGCACGCGGTTGACGACGACGTTCCGCTCGAGGAGTCGATTGGCGCCCTGGTCGAGCTTCGCGAGCAGGGGAAGATCCGTGAGATCGGGGTCTCGAACCATGATCTCGAGCAGCTGGAGCGCGCCCGGACGCTGGCGCCGGTCGTCTCGGTCCAGAATCGCTACGAGATCGCCGATCGTGAGTCCGAGGCAGTCCTCGACGTCTGCGAGCGGGACGGGCTTGCGTTCATCCCCTGGAATCCGCTCGGCGCGGGCGCGTCGGGCGATCACGACGACCTGAAGCGAATCGCCGCCGAGCACGATGCAACTCCGTATCAGGTCGCGATCGCCTGGATGCTTGCCCGATCGCCCGCGATGCTCCCGATCCCGGGCACGTCTTCGATTCCCCACCTCGAGGAGAACGTCGCCGCCGCCGCGCTCGAGCTCGCCGACGACCAGGTCGCCGAGCTCACCGGCTAGTCCTGACCGTGCCCGGCGTCGGGCCTCATCGGGCGAGCATCTCGGTGATCGTCCCGCCGCGGATGAGCTCTCGCTCGGCCTCTGGGCGCCGCTCGAGCGCCGGCAGCGCCATCTTGCCGCCGGTGTCGGCGATCTCGAACGGGTCGTCGGTTCCGAACACGACCCGCTCGGCGCCGACGAGGTCGATCAGGAAGTGCAGGCTCTCGGCGCTCGCGACGGCGGTGTCGAAGTAGAGCTGGTCGAGGTACTCGCTCGGCGGCTTTGAGATGTTCGCTCGGCAGTCCGGGTTGTTCTCGTACTTCGGGGCGTTGTAGGCGAGGTCGAGGCGCCCGCGCAGGAACGGCAGCGTGCCGCCGCCATGGGAGAGGATGAGGTGCAGGCCCGGGTTCCGCTCCAGCGTGCCCGCGAAGATCAGGCGCGAGGCGGCGAGCGCGGTCTCGTTTGGCCAGTTGATCGCGGTCGTCAGCGTGTACTCGTCCCAGCGGGGCGTTGGCTCGGGACTCATCGGATGCATGAAGACCGGCACCCCCAGGTGGCCGAGCTCTGCCCACAGCGGCTCCAGCGAGGCGTGGTCGAGCGGTCGGTCACCGCCGTAGGTGCCCGTGAACGCGCCCGCGAACTCGTGCTCGTCCAGGGCTCGCTTGAGCTCGTCGGGCGCCTTGTCCGGCTCGCCAAGCGCGAGCGTCGCCATACCCGCGAAGCGCCCGTCCGATGCCGCGACGCACTCTGCCGTGCTCTGGTTGATCTCGCGGGCGAACTCGACATCGGCCGCGCCGCCGTCCCAGGTCGTGAAGCTGGTCATCGGGCTGACGAGGTGCAGATCGACTCCCATCTCATCCATGCGCTCGAAGCGCTCGGCGTACTCGTAGACCCCGGGGTCGACCGGGCCGCTCTCGGGCGAGTCCGACCAGCGCTCGGCCGTCTCCGCCTTCGCCCACTTGTCGAGCAGGGCCTCGCTCACGGCGTGGGTGTGGACATCGACGTTCATGGCCGCGGGATGGATGGTATTTGGGGTCATGGCCTTGCGCGCGACGCTCGGCGGGAGCGACTCGTCCGGCGGTCAGCCTCGTCCACCCGCGATCCGCGCGGCCTCGGGGCTGGCCCGCAGCCGCAGCATCGCGATGATGCCCAGTAGGGGCCCTGGGGCGAGGAAGGCGAACGCCCAGCGCCATCCGAACGCGTCTTCGAACACGGGGATCAGCCAGATCGTCGCGACGGTCAGCGTAAACCCGATCGCCAGCTGCAGCGTCAGCGCAGTACCGACGTAGGCCTGGTCGCAGAGCTCGGTGACGATGGTCGAGAACTGAGCCGAGTCGGCGACGACCGCGAATCCCCAGACCAGCCCGACGAGGAGAACCGTCCACGTCGGGTCTGTGAACAGGAGTCCGATGCCGAGCGCGCACGCTCCCGAGGTCGCCATCATCAGCACGGTCGTGTTGGTGCGTCCCCAGCGGTCGCCGAGGATGCCGCCGACCCAACAGCCGATCGCCCCGATGCCGATCACCGCGAAGGTCGCGAGCGCGGCGCTCGACCCGGACGTCGAGCCGCTCTGCTCGAGCGCGGCCGCGAAGAAGATCAGGAACCAGGCCCACATCGCGTACAGCTCCCACATGTGGCCGAGGTAGCCAAGGTTGGCGAGTCGCACGCCGGGTCGCACAAGGGTGCGAGCCGCCTGCCGCGGGTTGAAGGGGGCCGACGGGAACGCGAACGGTCCGTCAGGAATGCGGTAGGCGATTACGCCCCCGGCGACGGTCAGCACCGAGGTGACCAGGATCACCGGCTGCCAGTCGAGTCCGCCGAGACCGTTGACAAGGTGCGGCAGCGCCGAGCCGAGCGTCAGGGCTCCGACGAGGATCCCGAGCGCCGTTCCGCGTCCCTTACGGTACCAGGTGCTCATCACCTTCAGCGCCGGCGGGTAGACCTGGGCCAGGAACATCCCGGTCGCGAAGCGCAGGGGAATCGCGAGCGCCGGTCCATCTACGAAGACGAGCAGGGCGTTGGCGCCGGCGGCTCCGAGCGCGCCGACGAGGATCACCCGCTGCGGCGCGACGATGTCGGAGAGGGTCAGGGCAGCCGCGGACAGGGCTCCGATCACGAACCCGAGCTGCACGGCGATGGTGAGCCATGCCGCACCGCCGTCGCCGAGGTCCCAGTCGACCCTCAGCTGGGGAATGACCGCGGATGCCGAGAACCAGGTCGCCATCGAGAGCACGAGAGCGATCGACAGCATTGCGAGCGCTCCGCCCTGGGTGATCCTCGCGGTCCGCTCGACGCTGGAGCGCGGTTGCGCCGATGCCTCCATGGCTGGATTGGATCATTTGTGCCGCCCCGCCGGTTCGCGCCCCGCCCGAGATCGCGCCCGGTGCTCGCTACGCCATGCGAGAGGTCGTCAGCGCGTGCGCTTGGGCTCGTCGTGGGACGCGCAGCCGCCCGACTCATCCAGGGCCTCTGAGAAGATGACCGATCAGGCGATGCTCCTCGCGGCGATCGACATCGGGTCGAACACGACGCGCGTTCTCGTTGCCGAGCCTCGAGACGGGCAGCTGCGGAAGGTCATGGAGCAGCGGGCCTACACGCGGATCGGCAAGGAGTCGAAGCGAAACGGCGGCATCTCCGCGGAGAAGGTCACCGAGCTGGCCGATGTGGTTGGGACCCAGGTCCGCCTGGCCACCGAGCTGGGCGCGGAGCCGATTCGGATCGTTGCGACCGCCGCGATCCGGGAGGCGACGAACCGCGATGAGGTCGCCGATGAGATCGCGCGCGCGGCGGGAATGGACGTCGAGGTCCTCAGCGAGGAGGAGGAGGGCCGGCTCGCCTTCATCGGCGCGACGAAGACGCTGGGAGCGCCGGTCCGGGGTGAGATCGCAGTCGTCGACGTGGGTGGTGGCTCCTCCGAGGTAATCCTCGGCACCGTCGCCGGTGGCGTCGGCGAGGTCCACTCGTTTCCGATCGGGTCGGGGTCGCTGGCCGACGACTTCCTCAGTGGCGATCCACCGTCGGCGGCGGAGCTCCGCGCCGTTCGCGAGCACATCGAGGACTTCTTCGACGGCGTCGAGCTCTCCACGCCGGAGCAGGCCGTCGCGGTCGGCGGCAGCGCGACTTCGCTCCGCCGCCTGGTCGGTGCCGTGCTGGAGTACGAGACGCTGGAACGGAGCATCCGCGTCCTCGCAGGGCACAAGATTGCGGAGGTGGCACGTCAGTTTGAGCTTGACGAGAGGCGCGTGCGAATCCTGCCACCCGGAGTCCTGCTGCTCGAACGACTCTCGCAGCTGGTTGGTCAGCCCCTCCAGATCGGCAAGGGCGGTCTCCGCGAGGGGGTAATCCTGGGCCTGCTGAACGGTACGGAATCCGCGGGCGGGCGCTCGCCAGAGCCCGTTCCGGCCTGATCGGACCTTCGATTCGGGAGACTCGCGCCGGCCGGTCGCGGGCGTGTTGAGCCGGTCGCCCCGGCTCTAGACTTGGCCGGGCGGTGGCCAAGGCACGCGAGATAAGCGGTCTCTCGTGCGACCAGCCCTACGGCAACGCCGCCGCTCTGATCGTCGAGGTCCGAGCCGCCGAGCTCGCCGCACATGCAGCCGGCGTTCTCGACACGGAGGACGTCGAACGAGTACACGACATGCGAGTCGCGACGCGACGGCTGCGAGCGGCGCTCGAGGTCTTCGAGCCCTGCTTCCCGCGCAAGCCGTTTCGCGCGGCGCTCAAGGAGGTCAGGGCTCTCGCTGACGCACTTGGTGAGCGGCGAGACCGAGACGTCGCGATCGGGTCGCTACGGAGCTTCACGGGCACGATAGCCGCGGTCGACCGGCCCGGCGTCGAGTCGCTGATCGCTCAGCTCTCGATCGAGCAGCGCGAAGCCAACGAGGCGCTGGCAGAGTTCGTGACCGGAGATCGGCTCGAGACCCTGCTCGCCGGACTCCGCGATCTCGTTGCCCGCGCATACGCGCCGGCCCGAGCCGTCGACGATCTTGCCGAGCATCTGCGCGCGCGGGCCGCGGCGCGCCGGGACGGGCCCGCTGCAGCACCACCCCTCTCCCGCCCGGAGTGAAGCCAAAGCCGATCAAGAAGCTCGCACCGGAGCGGCCGCTATACGAGAACGCCGCGCGGATCGTCCGCGCGCGGCTCTCAGAGCTCCGCTCGTTCGCCCCCCGGGCCGTGGATGGGGCGGATCCGACGGCACAGCACGACATGCGGATCGCGGCTAAGCGGCTGCGTTACGTGTTGGAGGTGACCGACTTCTGCCTTGACGCCGCCGCCCCCGTCGCGCGTCGGAGGGCGCGCAAGGTTCAGGACATCCTCGGCGAGATCCACGACTGCGACGTGATGCTGCCTCGCGTCGAGCGGCATGCCCGCGAGCTTCGCGAGATGGATGCGGACCGGATCCGCGAGCGGGCAGGCTCCGCGCTCGATCTCGATCCCCGGCTTGCCGCCCGGGCGGGCCACCGCACGGCCTTCCGCGGACTCGAGGTACTCGATGTGTACCTCGTCGCTCGACGCAAGCTCCTCGTCGACCGCTTCGTTGAGCTCTGGCGCGAGCCTGGCGGAGAGCAGATCTGGGACCGACTCGACGAGGCGGCGGCGGCCCAGCTCGAAAGAGCCCGTGAGCGTCGTCGCGCCGCAAAGCGGGCGCGACGGGCACGCGAGGAGCTCGAGTTGGCTCGCCAGGCGGAGGACGAGAGCGCCGCGCGCGCGCTCCGGGCGACGGAGCGGCTCTCCTCGGCGGGGCGCGACGACGGAGGCCGCGGCTCGCCGAGCGAGCCCGGGCTCTAGGCGGCCCACTAGTACAGCGTTTCGAGCAGCACGCTCACCCGCCGGTCGATCTCGTCTCTGATCTCACGAGCCACCGCCGGCGCGGCTCTGGCCGGATCTCGAACGGTCCAATCCTCGTAGCGCTTCCCCGGGTAGATCGGGCAGGCGTCTCCACAGCCCATCGTGATCACGACGTCGGCAGCCCGGACGTCGTCATCCGCGAGCTTCGCCGGCCGAGCATCGAGCTCGATGCCGATCTCCGCCATCGCCGCGACGACGACCGGGTGGAGCCGATCGGCCGGCTCGCTTCCGGCTGAGCGAACGATGACCGAGCCTCGGGCCGCGCGCTCCAGCAACGCCGCCGCCATCTGGCTGCGGCCGGCGTTTTGGACGCAGACGAACAGCACCCTGGGTTTGGTGCTCATGGCCGAGGGGATTTCAGCACTGAGCGTCCGTCGAGCGCCGCGCGAGCTGTGAACCGGCTTGATCACCCGCCCAGTCGGCTTACCCCATAATGGGCGGGTGAGCGAGTCCGGGAACTTGACGGCGGCCGTTCGCGAAGCCCGCGAGGCGACCGTCGAGCCGCCGCGCGGGCGTGGACCCCGCGACCTCGAGGACCCGTCGCTCTACTTCAACCGCGAGCTGAGCTGGCTCGATTTCAACGACCGCGTCCTCCAGCTGGCCGAGGACTCCTCGGTTCCGCTGCTCGAGCGAGTCAAGTTCTGCGCGATCTACGAGGACAACCTCGACGAGTTCTTCATGGTCCGGGTGGCGGGTCTCCACGGACAGCTGGAGGCGGGCGTCGATGCTCGGGGCAGCGACGGGATGACGGTCGAAGAGCAGATCGAGGCGATTCGCCGGCGTGTGATCGGCCATCGAGGGCGGCTCGAGCGCTGCTTCGAGCACGAGCTGCGGCCCGCTCTGACCGAGCAGGGCATCCGTTTGATCGGCGTCGACACAGCGAGCGCAACCGAGCGTGAGGAGCTCGCCTCCGTGTTCCGCGATCAGATCTTCCCGGCGCTGACGCCGTTGGTCGTTGGACTGGGACGGCCGTTTCCCTACATCTCGAACCTGTCCCTGAGCCTCGCCGTCGTGCTTCGTGATCGAGACCAGGCCACCGAGGTGATCGCACGGGTAAAGGTGCCAAAGGAGCTGCTCGGCCGCTACGTGCCACTCGGGGAAGGGGCGACGCTCATACCTCTCGAGGACGCGATCGGCGCCCACCTCGAGACTCTCTTCCCGGGAACGGAGATCCTCGACCGGGCGCTGTTTCGCGTCACGCGCGACACCGACTACGACGTCTCGGACGAGGCCGACGACATGCGCCAAGCGGTCGAGGACGAGCTGCGCCGGCGGCGATTCGGCGAGGTCGTGCGGCTCGAGGTCGAGAAGCGAATGGACCCGCGGCTGCGCGATCAGCTCCTTGCGGCGCTGAGGCTGGACGCCAACCAGCTATACGAGGTCGATGGCCTTCTGGGCCTTGACGATCTGTGGGATGTGGCCGGCCTGCCGGGGTTCGGCGAGCTTCGCTATCCGGCGTCCCCGGGGGTCACCCAGCCGCGACTTCTCGGCGAGCAGGGCGAGCAGGGCGACGTGATGGCGGCGATCCGGGAGCGCGATCTCGTCGTTCATCATCCCTACGACGCATTCGAGACCTCCGTGGAGGCTTTCGTGCGCGAGGCGGTTGCGGATCCCGACGTCCTCGCGATCAAGCAGACCGTCTATCGGACGAGCGCCGACTCGCCTCTCGTGCCCTCGCTGATCGACGCCTCCGAGCGCGGCAAGCAGGCGGTCTGCATGGTGGAGCTCCAGGCGCGTTTCGACGAGCGGGCGAACATCGAGTGGGCGAAGAAGCTCGAAGAGGCGGGCGTCCACGTGGTCTACGGCATTCCGTCGCTCAAGACTCACTGCAAGTGCATCCTCATCGCTCGCCGGGAGGGCGATGGCGTCAGGCACTACGTCCATGTCGGTACGGGGAACTACAACCCGAAGACCGCGCGGATATATACGGATCTCGGCCTGTTCACCGCCGATGCGGAGTTGGGAGCGGACATCGCGGAGATGTTCAACTACCTGACCGGCTACGGGCGCCCGCAGGGGTACCGCAAGGCGCTGATCGCGCCGCACAACCTTCACGAGGGCATCCTCGACGAGATCGAGCGGACGATCGAGGCGCATTCGCAAGAGCGCCCGGCGCGGATCAGGATGAAGATGAACTCACTGCTCGACGCGCCGGCGATTCGGGCGCTGTACCGTGCTTCGCAGGCTGGGGTTCGCGTGCAGCTGAACGTGCGCGGCATCTGCGCGCTGCGGCCGGGGGTGCCGCGTGTTTCCGAGAACATCGAGATCGTATCGATCGTCGGCCGCTTCCTCGAGCACTCGCGGATCTATTCGTTTGAGCGGCCCGACGAGACCAGCATCTACATGGGTTCGGCCGACCTGATGCCGCGTAACCTCTACGACCGGGTCGAGCTCGTGGTCCCGGTGGAGGATCCGTCGGCGCGGGGAGAGCTGCTCGAGATCCTTGAGGTCTCGCTCGCGGACAACACCAACGCCTGGACGCTCGCGGAGGATGGTAATTGGACGCGGAGGACTCCGGACGGCTCCCGGCCGCGGAACGCGCAGCGGGAGCTGGTCGAGCTACACGCAGGCCGCGCCGCTGAGCCGGCTTCTCTCTGAAGGCTCCCCGCGCAGGCAGCAAAGAGGCCCCGCCGTCGGCGGGGCCTCAGATGCGTCCGAATTAGACCGGGCTACTTCGCAGCTTTTTGGAAGTGCTCCGGGTAGACGGTTGCCGCGTATAAGACGACCATCGTGATCACCAGCGCGACGACGCTGAACAGGGGTGCCGCGGGGATCCAGTACAGCCACCTGATGGCGGCAAAGATCGCCCAAACGATCGCAACCCAACGGCCGAACGGCTGACCTGCAAGGAGGCTGGCGCCTCCGAAGATCAGGAGAATCGCGAGGATCCCATCGATGATTCCCCATACCCAGAGGTTGTCATCGAAGAGACCGTTGTCACTCTCCAGCGTCCAGGTATTGTCGACGAGTTCGCTTATCGACTGAATCGCATGGAGACCGCCGATAACGAACAAAACGACGGCCGCGAAGACAACGACCCCTGGGGTCGATGTCGCCGCAGCTCTGGCTTTCGCCATCCGAGGTCCTTTCGGTCATGGGCGGCCCTCTTCGGCGCCGCCGCGTTCGGGGCGAATTGATAACGGATTCGTCGATCCTCGGCGTAGTGCCCGGCTGAGCTCCGCCGCAGCGAGACCTTGGTGAGTCGCTCCTCTCTGGGGATAAGCTGCCCGGATGAACGAGAAGCCGATTCACGGGTTCAAGGAGGGCCAGGCCGTCTGGGTCGAGGACGGCGACGGCAAGCACCATCCCGGAGTGTTTGTCGGCGACAACGAGACCGCCGCCTGGTTCGGCGGTGGGCCAAGCGCCTACGTCGTTCACCCGGAGGCTCACAAGGCGGAGGTGGTCTCGATTTTTCGAATCACCCCGCGCGACGAGTAACCGGCGGTCGGCGCCGGCAACCGCCGCCCCGGCGAACCCCCGCCTACGAAACCACCCCTACCGCGGCGGCCACCTAGACCCAGCGCGAAGTTACGACCTTCGAGCGGGTGTAGAAGCGGACCGCGTCGCTGCCGTTTGCGTGCAGGTCGCCGAGGAAGGAGTCCTTCCAGCCGGCGAACGGAAACCAGGCGACCGGCGCCGGGACGCCGACGTTGACCCCGATCATCCCGGCCTCGCACTCGGCCCGGTACTGCCGTGCCGCGGCGCCTGAGGTGGTGAAGATCGAGGACGCATTGCCATACCGGGAGCCGTTGACGAACGTCAGCGCGTCGTCGAGGTCCGGCGCCTCGACGAGCGCCAGCAATGGCCCGAACAGCTCCTCGCGAGTCAGCTCGGAGTCGCGCTCCGCGGTTGCGATCAGCGTCGGGCCCATCAGGCATCCCGCGTCGTTGCGGGTCTCGCGACCGTCCAGCAGCAGCTCGGCACCGGCCGCAATCGCGCGGGCGATCGCATCCGCAACCCGTTCACGCGCATCGGGTCCGACCATCGGCGGGCAGAGCACGCCGTCGCCGTCACCCGGGCCAACCACGACATCGCCGGCCGCGTCGACCAAGGCCTGGCGGACCTCGCTCTGGCGCTCGGCATCGCCGACCACGACTGCGACCGAGCCGGCCAGGCAGCGCTGCCCGGCGTTGCCGAACGCGGAGGCCATCATCGCGGGCATGGCCTCGTCGAGATTCGCGTCGGGCATCACGACCATCGAGTTCTTGGCGCCCCCGAGCGCCTGGACCCGCTTGCCGGCGGGCGCGGCCCGCTCGACCACGTAGCGTGCGGTTGAGGCCTGGCCGACGAACGAGATCGCGTCGACGTCGGGGTGGTCGAGTAGCGCGTTGACCGCGTCGTAGGCGCCGTGGACCATGTTCGCGACTCCGGGCGGCAGCTCGTCGATCGACTCGATCAGCTCGAAGATCCGCTCCGAGGTGAGCGGATCGCGCTCCGAAGGCTTGAGCACGATCGTGTTCCCGGTCGCGAGCGCGAACGGCAGGAACCAGAGCGGGATCATCGCCGGGAAGTTGAACGGGGTGATCGCCGCGACGACGCCGACGGGCTGGCGCCACTGCTCCACGTCCATCGACGTTGCGACGCCCTCGAGGTTCTCGCCCTTGAGCAGGGTCGGGATCCCGCATGCGGCCTCGGTCGACTCGATCCCGCGCAGCACCTCGCCGCGGGCGTCGTCGAGCGTCTTGCCCATGTCCTTGCTCACGAGTCGTGCAAGGTCCTCGTGGTTCTCCAAGAGAGCGTTGCGGAGCGCGAAGATGCCGCGAGCGCGGCGCTGGGGCGGCGTGGCGCCCCACTCGGCCTGGGCGTCGCGGGCCGCAGCGACGGCGCGGTCTACATCGCCCGCGGACGAGAGCGGCACGCGGGCGAGAAGCTCGCCGGTCGCCGGATCTCGATCGTCGACATGTTCGGTTGCCTCCGAGTCGAGCCACTCCGCTCCGACTCGATTGCGCAGCACGCGCACGTCGGCGTCGGAGCCGTTCTGGCTCTCGGCGGTCGTCCCCTCGGCTGTGGCGGTCTGTGGCTCCATCATCCTCATCATCCTCCAGGGGCCTGCGGTCCGTCAGCGGCCCGGCTCGGTATCGGCACTTCGACGCGGTAAACAGCGCACTGTGGGCGTCGGCGAGGCCGAATCCTACCCCCCGCATGCCACCAGCCGGACGCGGAGACCAGCAGGACGTCGCAGGTGTCGCAGATCTCACGCACGCGGAGCGCTACGACTATCAGCCCGACATCATCACCACGGCGACGGGGCTGGCCTCCGCCTTCGTCCCGATGGAGGCGATGATCGCCTCGGATCGGGTGCATGAGCCGTTCGTGTTCGAGGAGATCGGCCCGGTGCTCGAGCGGGCGCTGGCCGAAGCCTGAAAGAAAGTCCGGGCAGGACAGCTAGAAGCGCAGCTCACCGGCCGCCTATACGATGCCGGCCGTAGCTCGCTAGCGAAGGAGAGGCCGCCTTGCTGATTGCCGAATTCAACCTCGGGGACGCACTGCTCACCGTTCTCGGGATCTTCCTGCTCGTCGCCTGGTTCTGGATCCTGATCTCGATCATCGGCGACCTCTTCAGCGATCACGAGACCTCCGGCTGGGCCAAGGCCGCGTGGGTGTTCTTCCTGATCTTCCTTCCCTTCCTCGGCGTGCTCATCTATCTGGTTGCGAGAGGTGGATCGATGCGCGAGCGGGCGATCGAGCATCAGGCCGCAGCGCAGAGGCAGATGGACACCTACGTACGTCAGACCGCGGGCGCCTCGCCGGCCGACGAGCTCAGCAAGCTCAGCGAGCTCAAGGACAAGGGCACGCTCTCGGACGCCGAGTTCGAGCGGGCGAAGGCGAAGCTGCTCGACTGAACGGCGGCAAGCGGTAGGTCGTCGCTCCTCATGAGTCGGTTGTCGTCGGGTTATCGGAGACGACCCGTTGGTCTGCCGCCCCTAGAAGAACGGCAGGGTGCTCAGGCGAACGATCCCGCCGATCGGGACGATCGTCGCGAACGAGAGTGCCAGCATCGCGACCCGGCGGCTCGCGATCCGGCTCGGGTCACCTACATCGGCCATGCGACCACGCTGATCGAGGATGCCGGGTCCCGAGTGATCACGGATCCGGTCCTGAGCTCGCGGGTCCTTGGGTTGCTGCGCAGGCGGGCACCGGCTCCCGATCCCGGGCTCATGGATCGACTCGACGGCGTTCTGCTCTCCCACTTCCACCACGACCACCTGGACCTCGCCTCGCTCCGACGCCTTCAGGATCAGCCGCCGATCGTTGTCCCGCTCGGCGGGCGGCGGTTCCTCGAGCGTCGAGGGTTCGGGAACGTCGTCGAGCTTGCTCCCGGGGAATCCACCCGGTTCGGCTCGCTCGGCGTCACCGCCGTTCCGGCGGTCCACGGCGGGAAAGCACGGCCCGGTGCGAGGGATGTGGGCTTTCTGGGTTACCTGATCGGTGGCGCCGCAAGCACGTGTGTCGCGGGGGAGACGGATCTGTTTGACGGCATGAGCGCGATTGGAGACAGGGACCTGGACCTCGCTCTCCTCCCCGTCTGGGGCTGGGGCCCGAAGCTCGGCGGCGGTCACCTGGACCCGGTTCGGGCGGCGCGGGCGCTCGCGCTGCTGCGGCCGCGGATTGCGGTGCCGATCCACTGGGGCACCTACACGCCGCTTCTGGCCCCCTGCCTGTGGCCGTGGCTACAGGGAGATCCTGGGCGTCGCTTCGCCGCCCACGCCGCCGCCGCGGCCCCGGCCGTCGAGGTGCGGGTGCTTCAGCCTGGTGAGGGCCTTGTCGTCGCCTGAAGCACAGCCGCCACCGAGTGTCTCACTCGGGCGGAGGGTGGCCCGGATCGCGGTCGTCTGGGCGACCGAGGCGGCGGGGCTCTACCTCCTCGCCGGGATTCTCCCCGG
>SDBV01008225.1_pt1 | contig 14108 bp, 16 predicted proteins | sample 2277081 | NCBI WGS metagenome assembly SDBV01 (sample SAMN10402039, study PRJNA504765) | marine sediment metagenome | isolation source: marine sediment core GS10_PC15, 223 cmbsf | place: Arctic Ocean: Southern Knipovich Ridge | collected 2010
TGGCAAAGTCAAGGTGCTGATCGCGACCGGTCAGCTGATCGGCGAGGGCTTCGACTGTCCCGATATGCAGACCCTATTTCTCACAACACCGATCAAATTTAGCGGCCGGGTTCTTCAATACGTGGGCCGAATTCTGAGACCTTCTGAGGGGAAGGATAAGGCAAGGGTTTTTGATTATATTGATATCAAGGTGCCGGTGCTTGTGGCTTCGGCGAAGTCGAGGGCGAGAGTTTTTGAAAATAGATGATGATAATACCCGCGCATAAGGAGAGGCGTTTGATTTTATCCCATATAGATAGACATGAGAGGAATCCCAAACCCGGCATAGCCCCCCTGGTCGTTGCCGCCTTTCAGATGGTTACCTTAAAAGGTAGAGGGGAGAGTAGAGATTAGATATGACCCCTGAACCCCTGCTCACTGCCAAAGATGTACGCCGCATCCTGAACTGCTCCTTGCCACTGGTTTATAGGCTGGCTGAATGTGGGCAACTCAGATGTGTTCGGTGGGAGTGTATGGGTAACGGCAAAAAGCCCAGGACAATGATCCGGTTCAAACAGGGAGATGTGATGGGTTTCATTGCCGATCATTATGGTTCGACCACATGATTAGTTATCAGGTGACTTGTATAAAAATATAAATATAACAATAGGTTACAAAATAGAAATGACTTAGAATGACAGAGAGGCAACGGTTATGGAGGGGGTTGGCAAGTGTGTAATTACCTATTTTAGACAGCATGAGGCGATGGTTGAGGCGGGAACATCGAAGGGTGTGAGGGAGTCAGCTCGGAAGATAGCGGAAGATACGGGGGAATCGGCTGAGACTGTTAGAAATAGGATCCGGAGGGGAAAAAGGGATGTTGGTCAATATGACCAGGCGTGCCTGTCAAATGCCCGCGAGGTTACCGGCGTCGGATGAACCGGATCATGGGCAGAATGCCGCGATCGAATCAGCAAGGGTGGTCTGATGTTGAAAAAAGACGTGGAGAGACTGCTTAATACTTCTAAACAATTTAGGTGAGGATAAAGCATGTCGGATAAAAAAATAGATGAAGTTAAATTAAATCAATTACTTAGATCAGGTAAATCTGTTAAGGAGTGTGCTAAATTTTTTGATTGCACCCCTTCTGCGGTGAGCCAGGCCAAAGCCAAGATGAATATATCGGTGGTTAGAAGTGTTGTGCTTGAGAATGCACATCGAGTGGTGGACAAGAACCTGAACACCATTGACCAACTTCAGAAGATCAACGACGAGGCGAACCGGTTACTGGATGAATTGAAAGATAAACCCGAACTGAAGTTAAAAATCATGGCCGAGATCCGGGGCCAGTTACGATTACAACTGGAGATTTTTGCCACGCTATATGACATGCAGGCGGTCCAAGAGTTTCAGCAAGAAGTCTTATCAGCAATTGGTAGTGTAAGCTCAAAAGTGAGAGGCGCAATCATTGAAAAACTTAATGCAAAAAACGCTCTACGGCGATCTATTAGCTTCGATTGATAAAAGATTCAGCGGTGATTCCACAGACTTTACAAAGTACCAGGACGATCCTGTGGCATTCGGTGAGGACATATTGGGTGAAAGCTATACCGACGAAGTAAAAGTGTTAATGGAGTCGGTCCGCGACAACCCGGTTACCGTTGCCAAGAGCGGTAATGCTACGGGCAAAACACACGCTGCAGCTCGAGTTGCTGTTTGGTTTTATAAAGTTTTTGCTGAGTGCCAGGTGTACACGGCTGCAGCTCCGCCGGAAGCCAATTTGAAAAAACTTCTTTGGGGTGAGATGGGCAGCATTACGGAAAATCACCCGGAGGCTTTTAAGTCAGACCAGATGAAAACTCTGCATATCGCCCGATCGGCCCAAACGTTTATCTCCGGAGTTACCATACCCTCGAGCGGAACGGAAACTCAAAGAGAGGCGAAATTCAGCGGGAAGCATAGTCCTCATTTGCTTTTTATCTTGGATGAGGGCGACGCGATTCCCGACGAGTGCTACCGGGGAATTGAATCCTGCATGTCCGGTGGGCATGCTCGGTTGCTGATAATGTTCAACCCACGTGCTCAGGCAGGGGAGGCATATCGAATGGAAAGAGATGGGCGGGCCAATATCGTTCACCTGTCTGCGTTCAATCATCCAAACGTTGTAACAGGCAATGATATCATCCCCGGGGCCGTGAATCGTGAAACCACTGTCAGACGTATAAATGAGTGGACAAGGCCCTTAGCTGATGGCGAAAGGCCAGACAGTGAGTGCTTTGAGCTTCCTCGGTTTTTAGAGGGCGTGACAGCAAGAAGCCAGAGCGGGCAAGAGTATTCACCACTGAAGGCAGGTTTTTATAAGATTACAGACCCGGCATTTTCCTACATGGTCTTGGGCGTGTACCCGGCTCACGGGTCCACCCAGCTGATAAGTAGAGCATGGATAACAGCGGCGAGGACTCGGTGGGACGTTTACACATCTCAACATGGCGAGACCCCTCCCATGGGTACTATCGGTGTTATGGGTCTCGATGTGGCTGAGTTTGGAAGTGATTCGAATGCTGCGTGTTTTCGTTATGGTGGTTTTGTCGAAAGATTTCTAACCTGGGGCGGGATGGACATCATATCCACGGCGGAGCGGGCAGGTGAAGAAATGAGAGATAGGAATGTAGTAGGCGTTAATGTCGATGCGACCGGCGTCGGGGCCGGTGTCGCTCCTTATCTAAGAAGGAGCGGTGTTGTGGCCATGCCGGTAAAAGCAGCATCAGCGCCAACGGAAGTAAGCGAACTAGGAGAATTTTACCGCTTGCGCGACCAACTTTGGTGGTCTTGCCGGCAATGGCTGAAAACCGACCCGAGTGCAATGCTTCCACCGGATGATTTATTGATCGAAGATCTAATGACACCGACCTATGAAATACAAAACGGCAAGATTAAAATTATGAAAAAGGATGTCATGAAAGAGATTTTAAAACGCTCGCCGGACCGGGGAGACGCGCTTTGTTTGACATTTTATCAACCGGAACTTTTGTTCCCCAATCTTTAAAACAAGGAGACGTCAAAATGAAAAAAGCAGTGAACATTATAAGTGCCAGTTTCGACAGGGACGCTAGTGTGATCATTCACGTTGTGGAAGACCCTGGAAAAGATCCTAAAAGAATTGAGTATACGGCGATCAAGGGCGGAATCAGCTGGCCGACTGATACGTCTCCTCCATACTTTTGCATTGTGGGGCAGCTTTGGGATGGAGAGTACAGACGCGTTAACAAAAAGGAGGAAAGGAAAAACCTCGTGTTTCTGAATGAAGGGATGTCCGAATCTCTATCATTAGAGACCTTTGAAAATAAGGTGACAGATAGCGCCAAGCTGTATTATTGCGATTCCTTTTTTACAGACATCGGAGAGGAGCAACAAGTTTATGTCGATAGTTTCCGAAGGTATGTTATCGATCACCAGATCAAAAAGCCCTATCCGAGTTTGACGGAAGCACCCTATCTGAACAATTTTCGGGCAGGAATTTCCATGATCAAGGAATTCGAAAAAGAGAAAAAAATTACATTCCCGGAGGACAGTATTGTTTACAAGCAGCTTAAAACGATCGGGCGAGAACACTTGTCTGATAAACCGGAAGTCAACTTCTATGCTGTTAATGCACTACGTTTCGTCATAGGAGCATTCCAAAAATTTAATTATGGGCCGTCACAAACGATAAGCCGGTACTGGGAGTGGAAGGCGAGGCGTGTGGCGGTTCGGCGGGGGGCGTGAAACAGAGATTGATTGCTGCTTTGTTTCCCTCTGAGTCCAAGAGCCAAATATCGTCAAAGAACGGAATGTCCCGCTTTAAGGTAGTTAATAAATAGAAATATTGCCATTTCTTTACCAATATTCTATATGGGGTGATGGGGAGGATGGTGATATGAAAAAAATCACAAAACTAATTCGTAGCCCGTGGGTTCAAACTATTGTTGCTTGGCTTTTTATTTTTAATTACTTAGGGAGGATTCTCAAATTTTTCTTTAGTATGTCGCAGGATAATATAATAATGGAATTTATAAATTTTGAAAACCTTTTGCTCGCCCTTGTTGCTATGGGTTTAATTTTTAGTCTCCACGCGTACTCTTTAGTCAAAAAAAATAAGAAAGGTACACAAACCCTCCCCATTGCAAGTTGGTTGACAGGACTTGATGTTATAGAAGTGTTTAATGTTAGTTGGCACCAGCTTTTACAGCACATCTATAGTGGGTTGCCAGCTTATAGTGAAAAAACAGATATTCGTTTTGAACCACAATCGGCAGAACCCATGTCTGGATATGATATAAATTGGGAATTTAGCGGAACCAATGAGGGGAACGAATATAAAATTGGGCAATGCTTATTCAGAAAAGAAGACATAGAATCTTTTATGGGATAGTGAGGGGGGGGCTGCCCAGGCAGCTTCCCCGCCCGGTGTCGGATCTTCTCTCGGGTTGGAGGGTATCGAAGCCCGACCTTTTTTCGATAGCACACAGTTGTCAAAGAAACAACAAAGAAGGGCAGGGCAAGCCCCGCAAAGCACACCCCACCCAATGCCGAAACCTCTGTTTGCCCGACCTATTCGGGGGAGAAGTTACGACCCATTTTCGATAGCATAACTTTCCAATTGAGACAAGGGGCTTGACAAGGGCTTTAGGTGTGGTATGGATGAATTATCTTATAAACGTAACCGGAAGGATCTCCGTTATGGTCCATTTTTATTTCAGACCTTTAAAAATAAATCGCGCTTGGAAGCCGGTATCCGTAAGGACCGGAAGGCTTGTTACGAGCTTTAAGACTTCCAGGCGCGTTCTGTTTTTAAGGAGGTAGCAACATGGAAAAAGAAATTACCCGCGAGGATGTTGAGAGGACAATCAGAAAAAATCATGAAAAATTCAAGGCTGACATGGTGGAAATGTCTAAAATGGAGTCTCAGGAGTTTCGAGAAGAAACAATGAGGCAACTTTTAAAGGCTAAGGAGGACAGAAACGACCTTTACGAAATTGCGTTTTCTAATCTCAAAAGCCTTTCGGATCACCAGTTTCAACTTAGGGACAAGATCGTTGAAAATTTCAATGAAATCGCTGAAACTATCAATCCAATCGTTGAATCGTTTAAGATCATCAAGGAAGACCTTGCCCTTGCTGAAGACAACTTTAAGGACATTGAAAAAAAGATATACGCTACCGACTTTTTTTTAACACACTTTGCCCAGGGCGTCCTGGAATCCATAGAAGGGAAACCACTAAGCACCGAAAGGAGGGGGGCGTTGGATTCGTTCTTAGTTGGATGGAAAGCTGACGGGGAGTTAGCTGCACTTATAGTATTTACGGGGCAGGAGTAACCGATTCGTTCTCAGAAATCCTTTTAACCGTAAAAAGCCGACACCGGACGGGGCGTCCCTGACAGAATACCCTGCCCGGTTCACCAGGAGCCGCAGGAGCGGCGATCTTAACCGGAAAGGGGCTATTTAATCTATCAATTTGAATAAGTAGCTCTGTAATCTGAGTCCAAGTGGTGTTTGGCTAAATTGCACAAGAGCAAGACCGGCAATAAACCATGTCAAATAACGAATTTTGTTAGTCAGTTTTATCATTTCCTCCGCAGCCATTGAGGATGATTCTGCAAATTTTTCTATCGCTGAGGTTAGATCGCTAAGTTGTGGATTTTCCCAACCCATTTTTGTTCTCCTTATGAAAAGAAATTATTTATTCGAGATTTATAACAAACAATTCTATGCTTCACAAGGAGAGGCCGTATAAGCGACGAACTTGATTGAAAGGGGTAAGGGGATGTCATACGAAATTAATTACAAAGAATTTTGTGAAGAGCAAAATCTTGAATCTCTTTTGATGGTCAAAAAAAGGCTTACAACGCACATCGAAACACGAAAAGCAAAATTGAAGAACCCGATTAATTTTAAGACTGGAAAACCTTTAGCAGAGTCAACTAAATTGTCTTATGAGAACGATATAAAAGGTTGCCAAAATTTCTTAGAAGCGGTTGAAGAGACCATTTCGGAACGAGAGGCGATATAAGCAACGATCTCAACCGAAAAGGATGAATGGTTACCATATGTGCGTTAAACCCACGGGCTAGGCAACCGGTGCCGAAAAGGAATGAACCCTGATTCCCTGCCCGTGGCAACTTCAGGGAGAAAGCGAGGGGCTTCATGGGTGTACTCAGAAGGATTGCCAACAAAAGCGGAAAACCTAGCTGGATGATAGATTATATTGATCCGCTGGGCAAACGGGTACGTTTAACCTTTAAAAAGAAAAAGGAGGCTGAGGCTGAAATCGGTAAACGGGTGTCATTAATGGCCGAGCACCGGTATCTGGACGTAAAGAAGGAATACAAGACGACATTCGGAGAGTTGCTGGTTAAATATGAAGAAAATTATCAGGATCAGGCCAGCTTTAAAACCGGCAAGCAATTTCATGTAAGAGTTCTGCGCAACCATTTCGGGGAGGATACGCTACTTGCAAACATCCGGTATGTGGGTCTGGAAACCTACCGGAACACCTACCGGAATACATTAACTAAATCTGGAAAGATTCGTGAGGTTGCCACTGTAAATCGGATGATGTCATGTTTGAGGCACATTTTAAGAAAGGCTGTTGAGTGGGAGATGATCGAGCAGAGCCCGTTTGACCGGGGCAAGTCCCTCATCTTAAAGGAAAACAACCAGCGGTTACGCTATCTGGATCAGGATGAGATTGACCGTCTTTTAGATGCCTGATCAACCAAAGTGATTGAATTTCCAGGTAATAAGCACGTTAAAAAAATGACCCGGAGCGATACAGATTTTTTGAGAGATATCGTTGAGTGTGCCATAAATTCAGGGATGCGGAGAGGGGAAATTCTGAGCCTTAAGCGAAGCCAGATTAAAAACGGTTTTATCTATCTGACCGAAACGAAGACCAAAGACCCAAGGCAGATTCCTATAAATGACGCGCTGGTCGCATTATTCAAACGGATCCGGATACGCCAGGGGCTTAAATCCACGTACATATTTACATATCAAGGTAAACCGGTAAGCGGTGTTAAAACGGCTTTCAAGGCAGCTCTCAAAAGGGCCGGTATTGAGGATTTTAGATTTCACGACCTGAGGCACACATTTGCCAGCCAGTTGATTATGCGCGGTGGCGGCCTTAAAGATGTTCAGGAGCTTCTCGGACACAAAACCATGACCATGACCATGAGATACGCTCATCTATCCCAGGAGCATAAAAAAAAGGCGGTCAATCTGTTGAATGGCCTCACCGGATCAACCGCCCAAATCCCCATGTCAGAAAATGTCAGATTTTCGAAATCTCAAATTTCTGACAACGGGTAACCTATTGATTTTATTGGTGGAGCTGAGGGGGCTCGAACCCCTGACCTCATGACTGCCAGTCATGCGCTCTCCCAGCTGAGCTACAGCCCCGATAAGCGAAAAAACATATCAAACAGATTTTCAGGTGTCAATCTTTTTATGTGCGCCAAAGGAAACAATTTGGGTGATTGAAAAGAAAACCGTGCCTATACGGTTGACAAAATTCAGGATAAGAAATACAATGGGTTAAAACGTCAACTGGTCGAAATATATGCAACTTTTTATCTTAAAGGTATGGAATGAATCGCAGATCGGATATAAATCCTAAACAGTACGCACAGCCTTCGATGGCTTATGGCCGGGAAAAAAGCCAGAGCACCGGAATGTTCAAAGATTTTGAGGCAACGGAACTCTATTGTCCGCGTTGTAAAAAATCGGTTCCATTGAGAAAACGCCTTCTCCTGATACTTCCGGATGGGGAAAAGTATGAATACTTGTGCGCGTATTGTTCCGAATCTGTTGGTGCTAAAATTGATCGACAAAAAAAGCCGCTTTCATTGATTGTTTAATCGCTAAAACCCAAATTTCCGGGTTATGGCCACGCCAACCGTAATAGATAAAAAACTTAAAATTGTAAGCGAATTTAAATATTTTTTTCAAGACCAGACATGAGCCGCTAACCGGAGAAAAAATCTTTTTCCGACATCGGGCTTAGTTTTTCTGGCCGGTTTGCCATGTTTCTGTTAAGGTTTTGAAATTGTTTCTAACAACTAATTGATATTGAGGGAATCTTATGCTCAGTCTGATGCGGAAATATGCCAGCACCTGGATGATTAAAGTGGTCCTGGGTGCTATTGTCGTGGTGTTTGTATTTTGGGGTGTGGGAAGCTATCGCTCCCAAAGGGCGTCAACGGTTGCCGTGGTGAATGGCCAATCTATTCTTATTGAAGAATATCAGCAGGCTTATGACAATATCATCGAACAACTGCGCCGGAGTTTTGGGAACAACCTGGATGATAATCTCCTCGAGCAATTTCAGGTTAAACAGCAGGCTTTAGATGGACTTATCGATCAAATACTGATGTTGCAAGAAGCTGACAAACTCCATTTTGACGTTTCAGATGAAGATTTGGCTAAAGCCATAACAAGAATAGCCGCTTTCCAGAGAAATGGGGTGTTCGATCAACGGCTTTACCAAAGGATGTTGAATTCCAACCGGTTGACCCCGGAAACATTTGAAAAAACTCATAGAAATAGCATGCAGATCGATAAACTCCGACAATTCATAACCGGAAGCATCAAGGTTTCGGATTCGGAAATTCGGGAATGGTTTAATTGGGAAAACGCCTCGGTGAATATCCGTTATGCACTCTTTGACCCTGAATCTTTTAAGACGATCAGTTTTTCTGATGAAGAAATAGACACCTTTTTTGACAAGTACAAATCCGATTACAAAACAGAAGAAAAGAAAAAAGCGCGCTTTGTTCGATTTAATCCTGAAGACTTCAGAAGTCGAGTGAAGCTGGCGAAAAACGCTGTCGTTGACTACTATGAAGAGAATTTTGAAGCGTTTAAAATACCAAAAACGGTGGAAGTGAGACATATCCTTCTCAAAGTATTACCTGAAGATAAGCCTGAAGTGGTGGAAGCCAAAAAAAAGCAGAGCTTGGATATCCGCAAAATGGCTCTGGACGGAAAAGACTTTGCTGAACTGGCAAAACAATACTCAGAAGGTCCCAGTAAAGATATTGGGGGAAAAATCGGCCCTTTTAAAAAAGAGGAGATGGTAGCCCCTTTTGCTGAAAAAGCGTTCGAATTAAATATAGGAGAAATCAGTGAGCCGGTCAAAACCCGTTTCGGTTGGCATATTATCAAGGTCGAGAAAATCAACGAAGCCGACACCATCACTTTTGAAGATTCCAAAACCCGGATTTACCAAAAATTGACGGGTGAAGAAGCCCGTTCTTTCGCCTATGACCTGGCGGAGTCGATTTACGAAGTTTCGTTTGAAGGGGATGATCTCATTAAAGCAGCTGAAGAAGAAAATATGGACATTATTACCACTGAATTGTTCACAAAACAGGGATCCATTGACAATATCGCCGACAGCAACAAATTCACTTCAGCCGCATTCGGTCTTCCGCTCATGTCGATCAGTGAAATACTGGAATTGAGTGATGGCTATTATATTCTTCAACTCATTGAAACCGTTCCATCTGAAATACCCAAATTGGATGCTGTTGTCGATCGGGTTAAAGCTGATTTGACCCAACAAAAAAAGGATGACAAAGCCAAAGCAGAAGCAGAAGCGCTCCTGGAAGTGCTAAAAACCGGAAAAACGATAGAAGACGCATTAAAAGGCAAGGATGTGGTAACTGCGGCAACCGGATTTTTTCAACGAAAGGATTCCATTCCCGAAATTGGATATGAGCCGGAAATTGCTAGGACGGCCTTTGGGCTCTCATCCAAAAATAAGGTTTCAGCCAATATTATTAAAGGACAAAAAGGCTATTATGTGATTCAGTTTATCGACCGGAAGCTTCCTGATCCAAAGGAAATGGCAAGCAAAACGGAAAATATCGAAAAGCTGCTGTTGCAGAAAAAGAGCCGGAGCGCCTTTAGCACCTGGCTGGCAAAATTAAAGAGCCAAAGTGAAATCAATATCGAAGGAGATTTCGTCCAATAGAAGGGATTTTCAACTACGGTGTTTCGTCCGATTTCCATATCAGGTCAATCATTTCACGAATTATTGACGAAACTCTTTTATAACCTTACAAAAAACCAGGGAGTAATTACACCTTTTTACTTTCAAAAACCATTTTAGTGGGTTATCATGATCCGCCTGAACCGAGCAAATTAGAACCAGCCGTTTCTCGAGCATCGATATTTTCTGAAAGATGCACGCATGAAATCAAAAAAGAAAAAGACGATTCCCACGTATTCCACCAAAAGATGTCCGGAGTGTTTCATTGCACTGCCGATTGACGCAAAAACATGCTATTCCTGCAATGCTAAAATCGGTAAAGGAATTGTCGATGGCAGAGCCCGCAAGCCGATCGATTGGTTATCGTATATCGTTAGCTTGACCCTGTTTTTTATATTTTTTATTTATATTTGGTGGGCCTTTTTTTAGCGCGTGTCCATCCTCGACTTTAAAACAGATAATAGCGGTGTCGAATTCTCAGAATCCGCACCAGAACGCTATTTCACTTTCCTTTCGAGCGACTACCGGCAAAATATTTGGGATTGATAAATACTTCCATCGATTTATGAACATGATGTATTAAAAGAAAAAAACCTCCGATTAGTATGTCTTTTTTATCTGATCCAGACAAACAGCAACTGCTGAGTTTTGCGCGATCGACTATTTTGGCCAAACTCAAAAATGCCTTAACCGTCAAAACACCTCAAAGCAAATCTGTTGTTTTTTCCCAAAAACGGGGATGTTTTGTCACACTTCACAAAAAAGGGGCTCTTAGAGGATGTATCGGGACTATCGAGCCCACAACAGAGCTGGTTCAGTGTATCCAAGAAAATGCCCTTAACGCGGCCTTTCATGATCCGCGGTTTTCGCCGTTGACGAAAGATGAGGTGGCCTCTGTAAATATTGAAATCAGCATTCTGACCGTCCCGCAAAAATTGGTGTTCAACAATGAAGCTGATCTGCTGCAACAATTAAAACCGCATGTCCATGGTGTTATTCTCTCCTGTGATTGGCGCAGAGCGACCTTCTTACCCCAGGTTTGGGAACAGCTTCCGGATAAACGATCATTTCTGGAACAGTTGTGTCGAAAAGCCGGGTTAAAAGGACTTTGTTGGAAAGAAGAGCAGACTGAGGTTGCGATATATGAGGTTGAATATTTTTCCGAGGAAGAGAATTAACCACTCGGTTTTGACAATCTCGAAAAAAGTCGAAATTGAGACGACAAGGTAAAAAGTTTGAAGTCAAGCTCAATGCGTCGTGAATTTCGTGGAAACAAAGCGCGATACACAAATCGGACTTTTTATAAAATCATCTGTTTTAAACCATCCCCTTTTTTAACATTTCCGGAGATATTTGATCCAATAAACGGGATGGACGGTATAATATGCGACCCGTCGATTTATCATAAATGTTAGTGGGATAGACAAAAAAAAGATTTTCTTTGGCACGGGTAGTCGCCACGTACATGAGTCTTAGTTCTTCTTCAAGGTCTTCTTCTCGATATATTGAATAATTTGAGGGGAACCGGCCGTCCAGTGCCCAAATAATAAAGATACTGTGCCACTCAAGACCTTTAGCTGAGTGAATCGTCGAGAGCGTGAGGTAATCCCGGGTCGTCTCTTCTGAAAACAACCTGTTTTTCACACTCGTGTTGGGGGGTTCGAGGGCCATATCCGACAAAAATTGATCAAAGTCGTCATATCGGCTCATAATCTCCATTACCTGTTCAATCTCCTTGATCCGCTTGGGGTGGTTATCATGCTTTTTTCCCAAAATGGGTTCATAGTATGCCAATATGGTTTCGCCGATTTCAAGCATGGTTTTAGAACTATCACCCAATTCCTCATAAAGTGATTTTAGAGCTTCCAGTCCTGGATGGCGTTTTTTCTTTAACTTTATAGAAAACAGCCCATCAAGTCCCACATCCTTCTCTCTCACCTGCCGAAAAATATCTTGAGCCGTTTTGGGGCCAATCTGATCCAAAAGAAGCAAAATTCGATGCCAGCTGATCTGATCATATGGGTTCACGAGTATTTTCAAATGCGCTATAAAGTCTTTAATATGTGCAGACTCTGTGAATTGAAACCCTCCGACTTTAATAAACGGAATTCCATACCGGTTTAATTCAATTTCAAGATCAAAAGAGTGAAAGCTCGCCCGGAAGAGGACCGCGATTTGATTTAACGGCGTCCCTTGCTGTCGAAGTTTTTCGATTTTGGAAGCAACATAAATCGATTGCCTTTTCTCGCCCCTCGCGGCAATTAATCTTGGAAGGTCGCCTTTGGTTATTTTGGTATACAATGTTTTTTCGTATTTATTCTGCGCGCCGAGCATAATATCGTTGGCCACATTCAAAATCGGCTGTGTACTTCTGTAGTTTTCTTCCAGTCGAATCATTTTTGTTCCCGGAAATTTCTTCGGAAAATCCATGATGTTTTGAAAATTAGCCCCTCTGAAGGCATAAATGCTTTGGGCGTCATCTCCAACCGCCATTATGTTTTGGTGGCATTCCGTCAGTCCATACGTTATTTCCGCTTGAACCGGGTTGGTATCCTGATATTCGTCCACCATAATATAACGGTAAGTCGACGAAATTTGTTCACGGATATCCGGAAATTCAGTTAACAGAATTTTTCCAAATAGAAGAAGATCATCGTAATCCAGCAGATAATTTTTCCTCTTACGGATACCATACTCTTGATGAAGTGAAATGAGCGTTTCAATCTGGTGAGTAAAATGAGAGAAATCTTCCTCAATGACCTCATCGATTTCAATCGATTTGTTGGCTGCTTTACTGAAAATTTGAGCAATGGTGTGCTTTCTGGGAAGCGTTCCGGCATCAAAGGGAGATTGCAATTCTTTTCGGATTCCTGCAATCAGTGCTTCGGCATCACTTCGATCGAGAATTGTAAACCGTTCACCGATATCCAGCTTTGAGGCATATTTTCTCAAAATCCGATTGGAAAATGCATGAAAAGTACCCCCGGAGACCTGCTGGCAGCGTGCATCGAGTAATTTGGCAGCGCGCTTCAGCATCTCCTCAGCTGCTTTTCGAGTAAATGTCAGCAACAGTATGGAGTCGGGTGAAACGCCATCTTCAATTAAACGGGCGACTCGATAGATCAGAGTACGGGTTTTACCGCTCCCGGCGCCCGCAATGACCAACATCGGGCCATTAGAAAACATGACCGCCTCAAGCTGAGAGGCATTGAGCAAATTATGATAAGGGATCGACAAGGACTTGATTCTCCTTTGAATGGGTGGACCATGATATGGTTTAGGATTTCTTAAAATTGACAAGTTTTTTCACAAGGGTATTGGATTGTCAATATTGATTATCGTGAAGCCGCTTTGGTTGTGACATGGTTGACTTTTTGTCAAATCCGTTTTACTTATTTAGGATGCCGTAAAGACAAAATCACAAATGCGACACGAACTATTGTATGAACGAAAACCGGAATTTTTCGTTCAGATCAAGGTGGATTAAAAGTTTAACTCCAGGCATAGGACTCTGTTTTCAGGATTATCGTTTTATATCCAACCCGGATATGGGTTAAAAATACGGGTTTCGTTACCGCACGACGGATCGATGTAAAAAGTCTTCAACAGGCCGGGCCGTTTAAAGCGGGCCTAAAGAAGATTTTTTCTGCATATGCGGTTTCACGAAAAATCTTTTCAACGCAACCATTGGCCGATTTTTTATCCGGGATATAATTTTTCTATTAAGTTTCTTTTTAATTTAATTTAAAAACATTTATTACTCCCCTTAAATTCAATTCTCATCTTTCGCAGCATGTTTTTTTGTTGACCATCACTTAAATCAATTGAAGGAGAAAGGCCCATGTATTGTAGCGCCAAGAAAATTCCGACCCGCAAGCGATTCGTTTTCCCTGCCGTGGTTTCAGCCTTTTTACTTTTGGTCTATATCGGAATCAGCGTATTTAACCACCCGGGCGAATTTTTTTCCCTTCAATTTACAAACCGGGTTTATGCCTCCCAAAGTTTAAATTCCAGCCTTATTTCTCTTCCGAAATGGCCCCATGAAGAGAGCGACCTGCAACCGGATCCCCAGGTTCTGTACGGAAAGCTGGAAAATGG
>SDBV01008226.1_pt1 | contig 14108 bp, 12 predicted proteins | sample 2277081 | NCBI WGS metagenome assembly SDBV01 (sample SAMN10402039, study PRJNA504765) | marine sediment metagenome | isolation source: marine sediment core GS10_PC15, 223 cmbsf | place: Arctic Ocean: Southern Knipovich Ridge | collected 2010
CCGCTAAACGATCTGGTCCGTGCATCCCCCACCTTAAACGGTCGATCCGCCGGCGTCCGCCAGCAAGTTTGCCTTCAAATCGATTCCCACCTCCGGCACCGGCCCGGTGAGGGCGCTGAAGTAACGTATTTCCCGGGCCACTTCGTCCAGCACTGCCCGGGCGTCGAACAGGCCGTCCATTTTCAGCAGTTCCCAATACAGGCCTGCCTGGGACCGGCACCCGACGGGCGGCCGGATGGCCCACGGGGCCGATTGCAGGTGATCGGCACGATTGACGTAGGAACCGTCACGTTCGGCAAAGGCCGCAACGGGCAACTCGTACTCCGCCAACTCGGAAAGAGGCGAAGGGAACAGGTCCTGCACCACCAGCAACTGAAGTGACTTGAACCGCCGGGCGGTCGGCTCGTCGATCCAATCGGTCTTGTATCCGCCGGCGAGCCAGAGACCGCGGATTTGGCCCTCGCCGAGTTCCGGCAGGAACTCGTCAAAGGTGGTCACGCGGCCGGTGAAGTGGGCGATAATCTCCTCCACGCCGCGACGGTTGGGGCATTTCTCGGCCGAGATCGTAAACCCTTCGGGGAACCGCTCGTCCTCACCCACCACGGGTACCGGTCCCAGGGCCAGCAGAGCCTTGGCGTCGAGCCCGCGGATAAACTTGCCCAGCAGATAGGCCTCTTCGACGGACAAATGGGGCGAGAGGACGGCGGCCAGCCGCCCGACGTCGCCAAGCCGGCCGGCCAGTTCGTCCGGCAACCCGGTCCAATCGAGATAGACGATCTCGTTGCCGTCGCGTCGGCGGGGCCGGGCGAGCCGGCGGCGGTTGTGTACGTGCCGGTAGCCGTAGCGGCCCTCGTCGCAGATCCACCACCGATTGACCTGCGGGTTCTCCCGGGGCTTGATCCGATAGATTCGATCCTGGTTTTCCTCGACCCAGACCGAGCAGCCCGTGGCACAACCGGCACACACCGAGGGGTGTTTCTTCAAGAACCACACCCGCTGCTGATAGAGGAAGTCCTTGTCTGCGAGGGCTCCCACCGGACACAAATCGACCACGTTTCCCGAGAGGTTGTTGTCCAACGGGAAGCCGGGCACCACGTCGATCTCCTCATGCGAGCCGCGGCCGGAAAACATCAACTCGGCCGTTCCGCTGATCTCCCGTGTGAATCGCACGCAGCGGCTGCAGGCGACGCAGCGTTGGACAAACAGCGTGACCCTCTGACCCACGTCGCGCCGCTGGCTGGTGAAAGGCCGCACGTCGGCCCGGCGCTGGTCCTGGCCGTACTTGTAATGATAGTCCTGCAGGAGGCACTCACCAGCCTTGTCGCAGATGGGGCAGTCGATCGGGTGCTTCAACAGCAGCGACTCCTCGACCCTTGCCCGGGCTTGCTGCACCTTCTCGCTGTTGGTTACCAGCACGGTGCCGTCGGCGACGATGGTGTTGCAGGCCGGGACGAGCTTGGGCATCATCGAGATCTTGCCCGTCTCGGCGTCGCGGGTACCTATCTCGACCACGCACATCCGGCAACTACCCGCCACCGACAAGGCGGGGTGCCAGCAGTAAGAGGGGATTTCGATACCCAGCCGCGCGGCGGCCTCAATCCCGTTGAGCCGTGCCCGGTCGGAGATCTCGAGTTCGCGTCCGTCGACGATTACGATGGCCATAGGGAGTTGTCAGTGGTCAGCGATCAGTTGTCCGTGATCAGTGCTCAGCCTGCAATTTGCGGTTTTCAATTTGCAGTCTCTGCCGGCGGCGGCTAAACGGCTTGCAGGCTGCCGTGTGGATCTTCCAGCGCTTCAACCGGTTCGGTTTCCATGTATCTTTCGGGATTGGTCCGTTTGATATAGTCTTCCAGCTCTGGGCGGAACTTTCCGATGGCGGTCTTGATCGGCCAGGCGGCGCCGTCGGCCAGCCCGCAGATGGTCGTGCCGGGGATGATCCCTATCGAATCTCCGATCTCCGCCAGCAGTTCCAGGTCCTTCAATCGTCCCCGGCCGGCCTTGATTCGTTCGATGATTTCAACGGCCCAGTGGGTACCCTCGCGGCAGGGCGTACACTGGCCGCAGCTTTCGTGGGCGAAGAAGCGGCAACTGTTGTGGAGGAAGTCGATTATGGGGTAGGTTTCGTCGAAGACCACCACACACCCGGTGCCCAGTCCCAGGCAGCCGACCTTTCCCGGCCCGGAAAAATCCATGGGGGTGTCGAGCTCGGCTTCGGTCATCAGTCCGGTGCTCAGTCCGCCGGGGACGACGGCCTTGGCCTTGCGGTTCTTCCACACACCGCCGCCAAACTCGTCGATCAACCGGCGGCAACTGATGCCCAAGGGAATCTCATACACGCCGGGGCGATTGACGTGGCCGCTGATGCCGAACAGCTTGGGGCCGTAGCTGCCGGGGTCGCGGGGGTTGTTGGGATCGGGTGGGGTGCCCCACGACTGGAACCACTCGACGCCCCGCTCGACGATGTGCAGCACGCAGGCCAGGGTCTCGACGTTGTTGACCACGGTGGGCTTGTGGAACAGGCCCTCGATGGCCGGGAACGGCGGCTTGATTCGCGGCCAGGCCCGCTTGCCCTCGATGCTCTCGATCAGCCCGGTCTCCTCGCCGCAGACATAGGCGGCCGCCCCGCGATGAATGTAGATGTCCAGCGAGAAGCCCGACCCCAGGATGTTCTTCCCCAGATAGCCGGCCTGGTAGCATTCGTCGATGGCGGCCTGGAGCCTCCGGTAGCAGACGGTATACTCGTACCGTAGGTAGATATAGGCGGTGGAAGCCCGAGTGGCGTAGCAACTGATGATCGTACCTTCCAGGACCTGGTGCGGATCGTACTCCATCTGGACGCGGTTGACGATCGTGCCCGGCTCGCTCTCGTCGGCGTTCACACAGAAGTAGACCGGTCCGGGATGGTCCTCGGGCAGAAACGACCACTTCAGCCCCGTGGGGAATCCGGCCCCGCCGCGGCCGCGGAGGTTGCTCAACCCAACCACTTCGACGATGTCCTTGGGGCTCATTTCCTTCAGCGCGCGGCGCAGCGTGCGGTATCCGCCCGCAGACTCGTAGGAAGCCAGTTTGTGGCTATCCTTGTTGTGGATATTGGCCAGTAGGACGGGTTGGTAAGTTGCCATAAGTGCCAAGCCGCAAGCGGCATTGATTTGCGATCTTCAGTTTCCAGTCAGTCTGGCAGTGATGCCACGAACTCGTCGATCTTTTCCTTGGTCAGGTCCTTGTATAACTTATCGCCGGCCAGCATTGCCGGGGCGAAGTCGCAGGCGCCGAGGCACTCGGCAAACTCCAAGGTGACGCGGCCATCGGAGGTGGTTTCGCCGGGCCGGACGCCCAGTTTTTCGCAGAGGTACTCCAGCAGCTCTTCGCCACCGCGGGCAGCGCAACTGATCGACCGGCAGACCCACACCCGAACGCGGCCCAGCGGCTGATCCTGCTTGAAGAAACCGTAAAACGAGAGCGTATCCTGCACCTGGGCCGGGGCCAAGTCCAAAAGCTCGGCGATTTCGATCACGGCCTGCCGGGGCACGTACCTCAGACGCTCGCTGACCAGGTGCAGCGCCGGGAGGGTCACGGCCTGGCGGGTCGGATAGCGCGGAAACAGCGCCCGGATCGCCTGGCGAAGGTCGTCGGTGAGGATTCTCTCTGCGGTGGACATTGGTTGATGGTTAGTCGTTGCCGGGCCGCAAGCGGCCGTTATCGGTCCAACTCCGCGGCGATGATGTTCAGGCTTCCCAGCACGGCCACCACGTCGCTGAGCATGTGTCCGCGGATCAGGTGGGGAAACAGCGCAAAGTTGATGAAAGACGGCGGGCGGCAGCGGGCCCGGTAGGCCGTATTGGTGCCGTCGCCGACGAGGTAGAATCCCAACTCGCCGTTGGGGGCCTCGACCGCCGCGTAGCTCTCCTCGCAGGGCACCTGGAAGCCGCGATTCGTCATCACCAACTCGAAGTGCGAAATCAGCCCTTCGATGGTGGAGTAGACCGCTCCCTTGTCGGGCAGGATTGCTCGCCGGTCGGCGCCCACGTTCACCGGGCCCGGCGGGAGGTTATCCACCGCCTGCCGGATGATTTTGAGGCTCTCGCGGATCTCGGCCATGCGGACCAGGTAGCGGCAATAGCAGTCGCCGCCCCGGAGGCAACAGACGTCGAAATCTAAATCGGGGTAGGCCAGGTAGGGCTCGTCGCGGCGGAGGTCCCGGGGCACGCCGCTGGCGCGGCCGATCGGCCCGGTCACACTGCGGTTGATCGCTTCTTCCGTGGTCAGCACGCCGACCCCTTTGGTGCGGTCGACGAAAATCCGGTTGCGATTCAGCAGGGCCTCCGCATCGTCCAGCTTCTTCGGCATCTCGGCCAGGAACTTGCGAATCATCTCGATCGCCTTGGGCGAAATGTCGTACATCAGGCCACCCACCCGCGTGTAGCTGTGCGTGAACCGGGCGCCGCAGATGGCCTCCATGATATCGAGCGTTGCCTCGCGGGGATTGAAGGCGTACATGAAAAACGTAAAGGCCCCGGTATCCAGTCCCACGGCCGCGTTGCAGGTGAGGTGATCGCCGATTCGGGCCAGCTCACTCACGATCACGCGGATGTACTGGCATCGCGGCGGGACCTCGATTCCCATCAGTTTCTCGACCGCATGATGCCAGGCCACGTTGTTGGCCACCGGAGAGACGTAGTTCATCCGGTCGGTGACGGTCACGTACTGGTTGTAATCGAGATCCTCCCCGAGTTTCTCGAAGCCCGAGTGCAGGTAGCCGATGTCGGGCATGGCGTCGACCACCCGCTCACCGTCCAGCTTCAACACCAGCCGCAGCGTGGTGTGCGTGGCCGGGTGCTGCGGACCCATGTTCATCGTCCACAAATAGGGTTGCGGCTCGTCGTGGGCCAGGTTGCCGGCAGATGGGGCGGGGGTCAGGGGCATTATTCAGTCCGGTCGGGACACTTCTCTGCGGTTTCGGGCAAGTGCTGTTGGTTTGTCCTTGGGTGCAGCCGGAGGGGAATCAACCTTCGGCTCGTCGGATCACCGGGAAATTGTGCCGCTCGCCGCGGCCTTGCAAGGGATAGTCTTTTCGCAGCGGATGGGCCTGGAATTCCTCCGGTAACACTACCCGCCGCAAGTCGGGATGGCCGGAGAATCGGATGCCGAACAGGTCCCAAACCTCGCGCTCCAGCCAGTTCGCCCCCTCCCATAGATCAACTACCGAGGGGACCGTGGGCTGGGGGTCGTTCAGGAACGTGCGCACCGTGATCCGCTCGTTGGTCTCCACGTTGGCCAGCAGGTAGACCATCCCGAAGCGGTCCTTGGCGTCGCGGTAGTTCAGATAGTCGACGCAGGTAACGTCGACCAGCAGATCGAAGCCGAGCTGCTCCTTCAACTTCTTCAACACGCTGTGGATCGATTTCAGCGGCACCACCACCCGGGTCTGGCCGCGAAACTCGCTCACGGACAGGTCCTTGAAGGCGGCTTTCAGGGCGTCGATCGTTTGGGGTTCGGTCATGGAACAGGGAAAGGTGATACGGTGGGAACTCAGTCGCCGGCGGGGTGCACTGCGTGGTTAGTGGTCCGCTCCTGCTATTGCTCCTGCAACGCTCGTTTGGGCAGTTGCAAAGCAGGGGCGTCGAACTCGCGGCACCAGGCGGTCCCCCCGCGTTGGATCTTCTCTTGCAGGTCGATGATCGACTGGATCAGTTGTTCGGGCCGGGGAGGACAGCCGGGCACGTAGATGTCGACCGGCAGGAACCGGTCGAGCCCCTGTACCACGGCGTAGGTGTCGAACTCGCCGCCGGTCGAGCAGCAGGCCCCCATCGAGATGCACCATTTCGCCTCGTGCATTTGCTGCCAGATCCGCTGGACCACCGGCAACATCTTCATCGACACGCGGCCGGCCACGATCAGCAGGTCGCACTGGCGGGGACTGAAGCGAAATACCTCCGACCCGAAGCGGGCAATATCGTTGCGGCTGGCGCCGGTGGCCATCAGCTCGATCCCGCAGCAGGCCGTGGCATAGGCCATGGGCCAGAGACTGTTCTTGCGGCACCAGCTTACCAGCTTGTCGAGGATCGTGATTCTTATGTTATCGGGCAGTTCGTCCGTGGTCACCGCAGGCTCCCGGTTACTCGTCTTTCAGCACGTCCAAGCAGTTGCCGCCGGTGTATACGGACCGGTGGCACTAGCGCCATCGAAAGATCCCCTTGCGCCAGTCGTAGATGAACCCCAAGGTCAGCAAGGCGACAAAGACCATCACCCCGGCGAAGACCAAACGGCGGTTTTCCAGGAGCTGTTGTCCGGCGTCGGACGTCTCCAGGGCCTCCACGGTGCGCTGCATGGCCAGGGTCCGTTTCGGCACAGCGTCTCTCGCTGCCGGCGGCACAGCGTCCCTCGTTGCCGCCTGGGCCGCCGGGGAATCGGCCAGTCTCGCCGGCCAGGCCGTGACCGCCCAGGGGTAGAGGAACAGCAACTCCACGTCGAAGACCAGGAAGGCAATCGCCAACAGGTGGAACCGCACGTCAAACTGCCGCCGGGTGTCGTGGATCGGATCCATTCCGCTCTCGTACGGCATCCGCTTCACCGGCCCCGGACGGCGGGGATTGAACAGGTTGCCCATCACCAACAAGACGGCCGCCAGGCCGAACACGCAGGCGACGAAGAGGAATATCGGCAGGATCGGAAGGTCCGCAATGCCCATTGATGCTCACCTGGTTTGCGCGCCACGACGCACGTTTGCCACATTCTAATGACGCGTCTGTGCGCGGTCAAGCCGGCTGGAGCACCGTCATGGATTTGTCCGGCTGAACGTGAAAACCAACTTCACCACAAGGGCCGGGGGCCGCGTCAAAGCGGAGACCACAAGGCCGGGAAGCACGCGGCGGATGCAAATCCCACCCGGAATTACAGCCCCACCCGACCGCTGTTTACGCTGTCGCCACGTGCCCTGAATGGACGGGATTTACAGGATTGAGAGGATAAGAGCCCATTTTGAGAATTCATCCTGTCAATCCTGTAAATCCCGTCCGTTCTGGATACGTTCAGGCTGGGGGCCCCTCTGATGGCAACAGCGATTCCGGCTCAGCAGGAGCCTCGCCATCCCGGTTTTCCGCGACAGAAGCTAATTCGGGATCCGGCGCCGACCTGGCGGGTTTTTCTTCTGACAGGCAAAAAAAGCCCTTCGCAGGCGGGGCAGAGACCTACGAAGGGCATTAGTATGAGGGAAACCCCTCATGGTTTCAGATTATTGCAGAACTTCCTCATAATCTCAACCCCGCCTTCGGGGGAAATTGTTTGTTTTTTCTCCCTAGACCACAGATCATTCCCAATTCCCCAGGACTTCCAGTGTGATCGGTTTTTCTTGTGCAGCGGAAAGGCTACAATATGCGCTTCTCCGGCGTCGCTTCGTGCGGTCGCCCAGCGGCCGGTTCGCCCCCATCAGACTGAACATTCCCCCCAAATAGAGGAGAGAAGCCACGGTGAAACTCGAGCCGGTTGAAACGCTGGCCCAACTAGTGGCCATCCCCAGTGTCAATCCGATGGGACGCCCCGCTTCCGGAACGCCGTTCTACGAAGATCGGCTCACCGACCACCTGGAGAAGGTCCTCAAACGGCTGGGACTATCGGTCGAAAGGCAACCGGTTGCACGCGGCCGGGAGAACGTGATCGCCCGGCTTGATGGTGAGGTGCCGCCGGAGGAGGGTGGCCGGGTGATCCTGCTGGATGCCCACCAGGATACCGTGCCGGTGGAGGGGATGACGATCGAGCCGTTTACGCCCACGATCCGCGGGGGCCGGCTGTACGGTCGAGGGTCGTGCGACACCAAAGGTGGGATGGCCGCGATGCTGGCCGCCGTGGCGCGGCTGGCCGAGAAGCGCCCGCCCGGAATGCCCACCATCCTCTTCAGTTGCACGGTGAACGAGGAGTACGGCTTCAGCGGTGCGAAGGCCTTGACACAGTTGTGGAGCGACCGCTCGTGCGGGATTGTCCCTCGGTGCCCCGACGCGGCCGTGGTCGCCGAACCGACCGGTCTGGACGTGGTAGTCGCCCATAAGGGCGTTGTCCGCTGGAGAAGCCACACCGCCGGCCGCGCAGTCCACAGTGCGCAGCCGGAGGCCGGAGAGAACGCGATCTACGGGATGGCCCACACCATCGCGGCGATCCAGCAATTCGCGGAGGAGGAGGTTGGCGGCCTGGGTTCTGACCCCCTTTGCGGTGCAGCCACGCTGAGTGTGGGCACCGTACAAGGGGGCATAAGCGTCAACACGGTTCCCGACCGGTGTACCATCGAGGTCGACTATCGGCTCCCCCCGGGTGGTGAACCGGAGGCAGCCCGCCGCCTGCTAATCGACTATCTGGCCCGGGCCGCGGAACCGGGGCCGCCGCCGCGGCACGATCCGCCGTTCATGCAGGGGCTTGCCCTGTCGGACGAGGCCAACGGTTCCCTGGCAGGGCGCCTCGCCGCTGGGGCACGTGAGGTGGTTGGCGAGTGTCGGCAGGTGGGCGTGCCCTACGCGACCAATGCCGCATTCTTCGCCGCCGCGGGAGTCCCTTCGGTGGTCTTCGGCCCCGGACTGCTCCAGCAGGCCCACACCCGAGACGAGTGGGTTTCGCTGGACCAATTGGAGCAGGCAGCGGAGATCTACTACCGTTTTCTGCGGACTTCGTGGTAGCAGCCCGCGGGCCTTTTGGGAACCAGCGGCAAACACACACTCTGGCCCCGGACTCCAGGTCCCCTAGAACACATCCAGTCTGAAGTGGTGTCCCTGGTGATACCGGCGAGATTGCGGATAGTAGTTTTGCCACTGCCGATTATAGACCGGAATCCGCATTTCGGGTGGATAGCGAAAATAGAGGTCTTCGCTGCTGCGGTAGTAGTCACTCCCCCAGAAGTTCTGCGGGTAGTAGACGTAAGGGTAGTGGTAGAAGCGATTCCAGTCCTGGGTGCTGTAACTGTGGCCCCACTGGCGACCGAACGCCTGTTGGGCCTGGGCGTCTGCGACGCCTATCACCGCCAGCAAGGCGGTCATGCATAGAAACACGAGGAAGGTCCGGCGGATCATGAGCGCCCCCCTTTTGGCGATCTGAATGGGCACACGGGTCCCGGTAGTCTTGGTCAATTATAAAGAGCATCGGCACACGCCACGGCCCGCATTGAGCGAATATCCCGCACAAGCCATACAAGCGGCATAACCGGGGCCCGGTTGGCACCCGGTCAACTAGGGGGCATGCCCGCTATTGCGGCCCTCTTCCGCGGCGCGGAATTCGAAGTACGCGCTGAGCATGATCTGGGCGGCCAGCATGTCGGTTCTTCTCTTGCGACGCTTGCTGGTCATCTGGGCCTCCAACAAGAGTTGCTCGGCCTCGACGCTGGTGAATCGTTCGTCGAAGAACTCCACCGGCACACCGGTCACTTGGGCGAGCCACTGACCGAACTGCCGGGCTTCGATCGACTTCTGGCTCTCTCCTCCGTCCAGGTGCAGCGGCAGCCCGACCACCAGCAGCGTAACGTCTTCCTCGGCCACCAGTCGGCCGAATCGTTGCGCGTCGAGTTGGGCGTTGCGGCGGGTGTAGTTCTCGTACGGACTGGCAATCGACCGCCCGGGATCGCTCAGCGCGATGCCGATCCGCACGGTTCCGAAGTCGATCCCGGCTACCCGGCCGGGCGGGTCTTGGCGGTTGCCGGTGCTCATCGATGCTCGCCCTCGTCCAGTTTCCGCCAACGTCCGCGGGGCGCTTGCCGCAGGTTCTGCGCTGAGCGAAACGGCTTCCAGGCGCGAGATACCGCGGCCGCACAAGAACGTGTTATGACACATGAGGCGGCAGCTTCCTATATCAGGTTGGGGACGCGGGCTGGCAGATCGCCCGGGGCTGCCCGAGAATGTGGACGCGTGCTTGGCGGCGTGGTAGACTTGCGGGCCGGGGGCAGCCCCAAAACGCTCCCCTGTTCGATCGACAAAGAGCACTGCACAGATGTCAATGCCGCGGAAGTTTGTGAAGTTGAGCGTGGCGGCCGTGGTTGTCGCCGGCTTCTGGACCAATCCCTCAGTACTCGCCGGCGAGGCGCCCTTCTGGCCCCAGTTCCACGGGCCGAAGCGAGACAACATCTCGACCGAGATCGGGCTGTTGAAGAAATGGCCCCGGGAGGGGCCGAAGCTGCTCTGGACCACGCGGGGGATCGGCCACGGGTTTGCCAGCGTATCGATGGCCGACGGGCTGATCTACACCACCGGCAACATCCGTGGCAGCACGGTCATCACGGCCTTGGACCTGGGCGGGAACATCCGCTGGCAGGTCCCCAATGGCAAGTCGTGGGAGAAGCCCAAGGGCGGCACCCGGGCCACTCCCACCATCGACGCGGGCCGGCTCTACCACAAAAGCCCCCACGGAAAGGTCGTCTGCCTGGACGCCAAGACCGGCAAAAAGATCTGGGGGCTGAACATCTTGGAGGAGTTCCGCAGCAAGAACATCACCTGGGGCCTGGCCGAGTCGCTGCTTGTCGACGGCGAACACGTAATCTGCTGTCCCGGCGGACCGGAGACCGCCGTGGTGGCCCTGGACAAAAAGACCGGGAAGATCGTCTGGAAATCGCGCACTGCGGGTGACCCGGCCGGCTATTGCTCCCCTACCTTGGCCGAGTACCGGGGGCTGAGGATGATCCTGGTGCTGACGTCCAGGGCCCTGATCGGCGTGAATGCCGACACCGGGGACCTGCTCTGGCGGTTCCCGCACAAGACACCGTGGGAGGAGAACATCTTCCAGCCCATCTTCCACGACGGGTGGGTGCTGATCAGCACCCAGACCACCGGCTCGGTGATGCTGAAGATCACGGTGGCCGCCGAGAAGGCGTCGGTCGAGCCCGTCTGGCGATCCAGGGAGTTCGACAGCCATCACGGCGGGGCGATCCTGTTGGACGGGCACCTGTACGGATCCTGTCACAGTCCCAAGTGGCTCTGCGTCGACTGGAAGACCGGCCGGGCGATGTACAGCGCCCGCGGCGTGGGCAAGGGCTCACTTACCTATGCCGACGGGATGCTCTACACGCTGAGCGAGAAGTCGAAGATGGGGCTGGTCAGGGCCATACCGGGCGGCCACGAGTTGACCGGCCAGTTTATGATTCCCAAAGGCGGCGAGGGCACCAGTTGGGCCCATCCGGTGGTGTGCGGCGGGCGGTTGTACGTCCGCCACGGCGATTATCTTTACGCGTACGACGTTGGGGCGAGAGGGTGAGGGTTTTCGCACGGCCGCCGGTCGAGGCTTCATCGACACGAACACTTGCCGCGCCGATGCTCAGTACTCCGTACTCCATTCCCAGGTTGCGTAACGTGATGCGGCCAATCCGGCACAACAATCCTCGCCACTCTTACCATCAGCAGAATGCCGCACCGCCGTCCAGAACGCGCCAATAGAAACCAGTATTGTGTCCGCGGAATTCCAAACCACCGTACAACTGGTCATCGATGATCCGGCGATGGCCCTGCAAGGCACCATCCTACTCGCGCGATCTGCTCACCGCAAGCTCTTGGGACTTCGTCCCACCGGGTTCAAGAACCGGTGCCACCTGCTGTTCACCGGACGCTTGCGGACGTAGTGCCTTCCCGTCAAGAGTCCTGATCAAGAGTGATCCCCGTTGCAGACAGACAACATAGACCTTGAGACTATCGCCTACGAGAGCAAAATCAGTGACGCCTTTGATGGCCACCCTATGGGACGCGGCAGCCCTCAGATTGTCATCTAGCAGCCTGATCTCTATCCCTTGATCGTCTAGCTGAGCAACGGCAAACGACTTACACGCGGCAAGGTATCGGAATCGGACAATTGTGTGTAGTCCGGTCTGTCCGTGCATTGGCACAGGGTTCACATCAGTCGTGCCACTGCGAACACAGCACAAGATTCCTGATGCACTTTCTGGATTCTTCCATTCCTTTACCAGGCAGACCTCCCCGTGGGACGGATCGACGAAATACCGTAGTGGGGAATTGCCCATGTACCGTTGGCGCCAAGCCAGTCTGCCCTTATTGGCCCAATCTGCAACGCGGAGTGTCGTAAAGTCAGGCATGCCTTGTGCCGCAACGTCTATCTCGAAGACGACTTGCCAAATCAGCACTTTCTTGCCGTTGGATGCGCACATGACGTCGTTTGAGCGAATGAGGTCCTCCTCAACGCAGGTCCGGCCGAGAAGCGAGGGTTTACCATCCGCAAGATCATACTGATAGACCCAACTGTACTGTCTGCCGACTGGTTCGACTGTTTCTCGCCCACCAGGCCCACGGTACAGACGACACATCAAGAGGAGTCTTCTTCTCCCTCCTACGGTGAGAAACCAGAAATCACTAATTGAATCCCCTAGCGGATCCACTGGAATCAGGGTCTCCGTCCCAACAACAGCACCGTCGCGAATTTGCGCTACTGACAGCCCCTTACCGTATTCGAACCATGGAAACCCATAACCACCCTTCCAGGGAATAAACTCGCCGATGAACTGGACGGGTTTGTCCTGGAGCACCTTGCCCGCCGTATCGAGCAGCACCAGGCGGTGCTGAGTCTTCTCATCCTGCCATCGTCCGAGTGCAACCAAGACACGATTCGAATCCACAACCGCATCAACAATCTGAAGATGTATCCCCCGACCTGGCGGGGCGGGAGCCGATCCGGCTACCTCCCCACCTGCCCAAGCGATGCCTGTCAACGCCGCCACGAGTGGTAAGCTAGTTATCATATCAGTGCTCCTATAGGTCGCAGGATGGCAGTCTCACCGTACTACTTTAGCACACCCACACTGCATGGGTACATACCGCAAGAAGTCTCACTCTCGACGACTCCCATTATCCCCGAGTCATACAACCCCATCCCCCGTCGCTCTCCGTACTCAGAAGTGCCTGTCCGGCGATTGGCCTTCAGCGAGCCGGATGAAGTGGGGGCTGTAGTCGGCCGTTTCGCGTCCGAAGCAAAACCCCATCTGCTCGAACAGCAGCACCTGCTCCAGATCCACCTTCCTGCGCTGGATGGCCGCCGCAGTGGGCATGTAGGTAATCTTGCTGCCGTGGACGTCGACCACGGTCGCACCGTGCTTCCCATCGAGCAGCAGATGGACCGCCGCCGCGCCGGCCTGCATACCGAAGTTCACGTCGTAGGCGGAGGTGTGGCCGCAGCGTACCAGGTGGGTGGGGTTAACCACGCGGATTTCCGGGTATTCGTAGAGTTTCTCCACGTACATGCCCTGCTCTTGCATGAACCGCTTCATCTGATCGTCTTTGTGGATCAACTCCTCTAGCCTGTCGGCCACGTATTGGCCGGCCCCGCTGAGCCTCTGGTTACCGAAGGAATCGACTCTCTTCGAGGCGTCGGTGAAGTACTTCCCGGCTTCGTTCTTGGTGCCTTCGGCGACCACGATCATGTAGGTCCCGGCGTTGACGTCGCTGGAGCGAATCCGGCGAGTGAAACGCTGGCGGGCGTGCCGATAGACGACGTCGAAACTGACGTTGATCTCGGGGATCAGGATGCAGTCGGCCTCGGCCGCAACGCCGCCGCGGAAGGCCGTGTGGCCCGTGCAACGGCCGAATACCTCGACCACCATCATCCGGTTGTGGGTTACCGCCGTGGTCCGCAGGTCGCGGACGAACTGGGCGATCCGATTGATAGTCGAATCGGCCCCCACGCTGTAAGGTTGCAGATCGAGGTCCATGGTCTTCGGCGCGTGAACGCAAGGCACTCCCTGGCGGTCCAGGTCCACGATCACCAGCCCGGTGTCGTCGCCCCCGCTGATCACCAGACCGCCGATCCCGTGACGCTGGAGTCCTCTCTTGATCCGGTCGTATTTGTCGGGGTCGGAGATCTTGCTGATTTTCACGCGGGAATGGCCGGCCTCGGAACCGGCCAGACTGGCCTGCACGGCGTCGATCCGGTCGGGGGTGAGTTCCACCAGGCTCTCCATCTCAACCAGGTTGTAGAGGCCCGCGTAGCCGTTGGGAATCACCACCACCGAGACACCTTTCGCCCGGGCGGCAAGGGTGGCGCCTTTGATCACTGCGTTGAGTCCACCGCAGTCACCGCCGCTGGTGATCAGGCCGATTCTGTTGATGCTCTTTGCCTCCATGTGGCCAGTCGCTCTCCTCGCCGGC
>SDBV01008227.1_pt1 | contig 14108 bp, 35 predicted proteins | sample 2277081 | NCBI WGS metagenome assembly SDBV01 (sample SAMN10402039, study PRJNA504765) | marine sediment metagenome | isolation source: marine sediment core GS10_PC15, 223 cmbsf | place: Arctic Ocean: Southern Knipovich Ridge | collected 2010
GTCAGGTGCTGTGAAGTGGTAACGTTATAGCACTCCAAATTAAAATATAAGGAGTGTGTAATATGACGGAACAAGTAACAGAAACCGTACAGCCCGTAGTCGCACCTACGCTTGACCAACTCAAAGTCGAAATGCGAACGGCGATGGACAACGGGAAAGATGCTGACGTAGTCCGATTGGCTAAGGCAATCCAAAAGCATAGCTCGGACATTCTCAAGGCTGAGATGGAAAAGCAAAAAGTTCGGGCCGAATCAATGGCCGGTGACCGCGAGGCGTTGGCTGAGACCGTTAGAAAAGCTGTGAACCAGATACCCGGCATTACCGAATCACTTGAGGCTCTGGTGGCCAACGGCTTTACGTATCACCGCAAGGGTGAACTGGATGGGCAAGGTGTGCCATTAGCTAAATCCAGTGTTGGGCTATTAGTTCCCACAATCCGCAAAACCGGCGGTGGTGGTTCAACTGGAGCATTGAAGGACCAAACCGGTATGCGTAGGTCGGAGCTGGTATCAACCTATGCCACCGATGAGGAGAAGGTTACAATCCAGTCCGCACAAGATGGAGCTGCCACCCGCAAGGACTCGGCAAGGTATCAAGCCGAAAAGCCGGTTATTAAAAGGATATTGGCCGACCACCCGGAACTAATCAAAAGGTAGCACCAATAATAAACGAAAAGGAGAGGGAATAGTTACCAACCCTCTCCTTTCTTTATTGGTGTTGGAAGTGTTAGAACCTATAGAGTGGAGGACGGGACATTGTATGGACATTTAGGGACATTTAGGGACGGGAAACGTTATGTAAAGTAGCGGTGGAGACTGGACCAGCTGATGTTATGTAAAGTAGAACATTTGTTCTATTGACAAGTTCAATACCAGTATGATATAATAGGGTAGAGAGTTAAGAAGGGAGGGTAATAGGATGCAACTATCACAAGCGGACAAGGAACTTATCATTGTGTCATTGGGTAACTCATTAGCTGACCCTGAACAGTCAGACATTCATACTGACATAGCTAATCTGTATGATAAGGTGAGATTAGGCTGGTCGGTACATACAGACCATCATACTGCCAGGGAAATTATAAATATGGATGGTATAGGATTATATGGGATATAAAGATAGAGAAAATATGTAAGGTGTTAGTCTATTCCCCTAGCCCTTCAACAAGCTTTTACTACAACAAGGGGCTGTATGGAGGGTTAGTATGAAAGGATTAACATAGTAATGGATAAAAATAAGAAAGTGGCAATCATTGGTAAGAATGAGTATTGTGATATATGCAAGGCATACATTGTAGGTAATTTATACCTCCACTACATACTCAAGCACCATAAGGATAAAGGCAAATGAAGGTATTGGTTACGGGTGATAGGGACTGGACAGACCGAGAGGCTATTCATTCCGTCCTATCTAAGCTCCAGCAACAAGGATACAATGAGCTTATTGAGGGTGGAGCTAGAGGTGCTGATACCATAGCCCAAGAAGAGGCACACCGACTACGCTTCAGGAGTATGGAGCATTTCCCTGCTCAATGGGATAAATATGGTAAAGCTGCTGGACACATACGAAACAGGACAATGTTGGATGAGGGCAAGCCCGACCTAGTAGTGTGGTTTCACAATGACCTAGCCAATAGTAAGGGTACCAGGCATATGGTTAATCTAGCCCTATCGTATGGTATACAAGTATTGGAAGGAAGGAGGTAAAAGTGGGATACTATATTGAAGTTCCCGAAAACAAGGGAAAGGCACAGCAACTTGTAGATATTCATGGAGCTACTATCCTAAAAGAAAAGCCAGCGTTCTTCGCACACTCGGATAAGGCCATCATCTGTGTTGTTGACAATGGTTTGTTTGAAGCTGCCGGTTATGCATATGATGAAAAGGAACTCAATGAGTTTGCTTATCATGATGGCAGACCTAGAACATGGCTTGTCATGGATAAAAACTTGGCCTGTGAATTATCAGGCTACAAAGAACAGTAGGAGATTAACATGGACCTATCAGACTTAATATTCATAGCCATCACCATGCTACTGGGTGAAGAAGGTATCGACTATGCCTACTACACCGACAACAAGGAGTGGTGGGCACTCAGGTTGTATGTAAGATATGGGAATTATAACTAAGGGAGGTAAGCTATGACAATAACTAGGCGTGAGTCAATCAGGGAATGTAAGAGGTTATGGAAGGAGATTGAGAAGTCGGGACTAGATAAGTACGGGTTTCTTCATAGTCCTGCGGGTGAGAAGTGGTGGTGTAAAGAGTATGACCATGATTGTCCTTTATGTGAGTATGTTCTAGGGCAAGGGTATAATGGTGAAACTCGCCGTTGTGTAACACATTGTCCTTTACACCAACAGTATGGCAAAGGTTGTGCTTTACTCAGATATGACTTCACCCCAGCAGACCCTCAATTCTTTGAAGCAATAAAAGGATTAAAGGAATGAAAGCCATCTGTGCCTGGTGTAACAATACCATCTACTACAAAGATAGCGGGCAAACAGGTAATACCCACGGCATTTGCAAGAACTGCTTGTTGGAATACTTCCCAAATGTTTACCAACAGGTACACGGTGATAAGAAGCAATGTCTACAAGAGTGAAGGATAAACCATGAACCTACCCAAACACGTAACACAACGGATACTTAAACAAGCTAATAGACTATACCTCACCCTACTTGCAGCTAGGTATCGTGCCTATATCAGGTACGGAGAACTTATAAAAATCCTAGAGGAAGGAGGCAGCTAGTGGAAATCAAAGTAACAGGTGACAAGCTAATCATCACCGCCACCATCAGTTCTGGAGTTCCTAGTTCCAGTGGCAAGTCCTTGATAGTTGCTACCACCAATGGTTTTGTGCCGGTAGACGGTAGTAATATCAAGGTAAGTTTGAATGTTATTAAACCCAGAAAAGGAGGTTAACCCATGTGTTTAGCTGTAGTAGATAGCCCAACAAAGCATACAAGGAAACGGATAGGTTACAAGTGGTTTGTGAAGGTAGGACATGGTAAGTTTAAATCCCGTTACTTTGCACACCATAGCGAACTGATGGAGATAGGAAGAACATACCACAGTACTAATACTACTCTAGGTGCTTGGAATATCTTAAGAACTGTATATCCTAGTGGCTTCCACATCCTCCTAACCAAGAAGGATGCTAGAACATGGGGCAAAATGCATATGCGATACTCCGATGGTGCTCTGTGTAAGGTTAAGTTCTCATCTATACAAGCATCTGGTAAGGATTCATGTATGAACCTAACAACTGTAGTGGCAAGAAGAATGACCATTCTCAAGTGTGATACCAAGAAATAACTGTTCCCTATGGAGGTGTTTAATGACATACTATAAGGTTAGAGGTATAATGGTGGACCCCAAACCCGAGGGCTACGAGTGCCCAGGACTAATGGTGTTCAAGGATTTAACTGTTGCTAGAGAATACCATCAAGCCTGTACTGATGGTACCTTCGTACTTAGGGAAATTAAGGTACTATCAGACCTAAGGTCAGATTGGAAAAAGTCAGCCTATCCACACTTTGCTACCAACTCATTAAGGGTAGGTAAGTTGGTGTCCAATGACTGAGAAAATCTCACCAACCAGCACTATGAATTTACCACCCACCTTCCGCCAAACCCATGCTATTACCAAACTAGCCATAGCCTTGGGTGATAGAGGTGAGGGTCCACTACCAATAGAACATACACCATCTAACCGTCGGGAGGCAAGAGACCTAATATTCAAATTACGTATCCAATTGGAGGAGAAGAACAATGACCAAACGTAGAACAGTATCTATACTAGGTCCACCACTAACCATCGTCGAGTCTGGTGGTATACAGAAATCCAAACCAACACACAAACTAATCGCCTGTTCAAAGTGTAACCAACCCGGCGGTACACTAATTAAAATAGGTGACTCCTACATACATCAGAAGGGGTCTGGGTGTAATATATAGATATAGTATTATACTTATATATCATAGAATATATTTAAGGAGAATAATATGGTAAAGAAACTAAAAGTTGGTGACTATGTGGAGGTACTGAGGGGTGGTGGTGATGCTGGTGTGAAACCAGGGTCGCAGGGTATAATAATTGATGACACAAGCAACCCAGATGGTCATATGGGTATCATGTTTCCTTTGAGGGATGACATTTGGGGCATGGACCGGAAGAGAACAACATCTGCTGGCTACGGTTGGATGATGACTCCTACCAAACTTAAACTTGTATGTAGGTTAAGATAACCAATGCACCACATAACAGAGGAGGTAATAGAGGTCATGGAGTATGAGTAAATGGGCTATACCATTGATAATAATAGCAGGGTTTACTATTCTATATATACTGTACCATACTATACTAATTGGATGGGAGGTTAAATAATGAAGGTTTATACTAGGAAGATAATTACCTGTTTAGAGTGTCCAAACTTTCGCCAACTAGAGGATAGAGATACTCAAGTTGATTGGTGTAGGGAGCTAGGAGAACACATCAACCCACTCTGTTTCCCAACACCAGAGATACCAAAGAATTGTCCCTTACCTAACCAATTAGGTGGGAGGTTAAGTAATGGATAATACCGTACTGATACTGACACTACAGGAACTCTGGAACAATGATGATAATGTACCACCGGCAGCCAACTTTAGATGTACCGAATTGGATTGGTTCTCTGGAGGTATCAAGGATAATGTAGTTAAACACATAGCCAACGAGGTTCTTGGTAAAAAGAAATCGGAGGAATTGTTTGGTGACTAGAACTACACCCACTAGCATCCGTACCAAAGCCATGAAGGAGATGGGTATAACCAGCTTCAAGCCTGAACCTAAAAAGCAAAGAAGGTTACGGCCAATACCTCAGCCTATCATAAACTCAAAACTAAAAACTCCACTCATGCGGTATCTGGAACTGGTACATGGTGATGCCATCGAGAACATACTACTGTCGGGTAGTCTATCAGTAGTGGCTAAGAAGTTGGATAATGAGGTGGATGTTACCACCATAAGCAAGTGGATTAAGAGATTAAAGCTGAGGTATACCAAGGATAACCTACCCCAATGCGGAGGGTGTAGGAGATATGGACCCGCATGTGAGGGTGGGATATGTTACATACTGATAGAGTTGGAGTTGTATAACCTACTAGATATAAAGAAAGCTGAGGTATTTGGATGAGAGGACTAACCCTCAACGAACTGATACAGTGGAAACCCCCATACCAAGAGTATATTATTTCCAACGATATACTACTTACCCAAGGAACCATGATGATATACGGAGCGGAGGGTGTGTGGAAATCCATGATGGCGTTGGACTTTACCTTCCGTATATCTATTGGCAAGGACTGGTTCAACTTCAAGACCATAGCCAGTTCGGTTTACTACTTTCAATCCGAAATACCGCAGACACCACTTCGCAAACGGGCTATGAAGTATGCGTTAGGTAACAGCATAGCCTCGGACAACCTCTGGTTATGTACTGACCTGTACGAAAAAATCAACACAGGCTGGGGCAAGACCCAAATGGAGAATGAATTACAGCGTACCCAACCCAAAGTATTATTCATAGACCCTATTAGTTTTTCCACATCTGTAAAGCTGGTCGATGACTATGAGGTTGAGAAGCTCCTAAGTATATTTAATTATTGGAGAAAGGAGTACAAGCTGGCCATTGTGCTGGTCCACCATAGTCGCCAAGCAGAGCATGGTGAGGGTGAGACGTATCACTACAGTACTGATGAAATATTCGGGTCTAGTAGATTCAAGAGGTGGTTGGATACCATTGTATATGTAGAACTGACCAATGATAGTGACCCATTTGTGAACCTGAAACTAACCTTTGAGAAAACCAGACATTCTGAGGCTAAGATACTACCCATAGAAATACAAGTGGATAGACGAGACCTTACATTTAAGCGGGCCACTATAATAGGAGGTATGTAATGGACATTTATGAGGAGTGTATGCAAGCTGGTGTAGCACCTGCCAACTTTGACACCAAAATTAAAAAACAAACATTGTGCAGGGATGATTTGGTGGAATGGATACTAGTAAAGGTAGATGATACCCAATACTTCGAGGTACATGAAACCAAACACTACACCATCATGTATTTGGATAGAAAACCTCACCTTGCTAAGGAGGCTGACATTATGTAAAGTCGTTATGTCAACTTGACAAATGAGTACCAAGTGTGTTATGCTATGAATGTAATGAAACTCATGGAGGAGGTGAATGATTGAAAAAGTACAGGTAACAGACCACCACTTTGTAGCCCTACTATCTGACAAGGAACATCATGACCTCAAGGTAAGGGTTGCAGAGTCCGGGATGATACAAAAGGAATGGATTAGAATGGCAATTACAGAAAAATTAAACAGGCAGGAGGGATGATGTTTGTGACAATTCATCGAAACAATACCTTGGTTACCGAAATAACTGTAGCAGGTGAAGCAGAGAATACAGCCACACAGGTAGCCAAGACCTACAAGGAAGTTGTCAAGGAATTAAATAAATTTGAAAGTACAAAGGAGGAGGAATAAATGGCTGAACCAGCAGTAGCACTAACAGAGGAGCAGGTATTAGGCTCATTGATAACCCGGGGATATGAGGATGCTTTTGTATCCACGCCACTGCGGGATTTCTGGGGTGTACTTAAATCCTTCACCGGCGAAATGAGGTCAGGGCAAAGTGGTTCCTATATGGTTGTACTCTATAATATCGGTACGCCAGAAGAACCAATAGAGATTATGCCAAATGGGACAACTGAACCATACACATCATCAATCGCCCAAATAGATGTACCAGCATCTAGCAAAGCCAAGAGCAAGATGGGATACCTCGGTGCCTCGATAGATAAAATTATCAACGCCGGGCTGGCCCCAGATGTAACTCACCAGGCAGGAGCCAAAAACCAGGAGTTCCTGAAAGGCAAGAGGTTACATTGGCAATTCACGCCGGGTCACATGGTTCCCAGACAAGTCAGTGGACAATGGGAGGATGTACCCATTAGTTGTTGGGTTGTAACCGAGGTTGCTGGAGTAGCAACACCAACTCCTGTCCCTACCCCAGGAACACCAGCAGTTGCAGCACCAGTGGCGGCACCGACCCAAGGACCTAGTGCATCACAGCAGGCATTGAACCTGTTGGACAGTAAGAATGTGGAGCAATGGCATCAGGTAGTATTCTCCGACCCAATAGTAAAACAGGATGTATCCATACTCAACAGCTTTATTGATGGGTCATTCCTAACCGGAGTAGAGACTGCCGGCAAGATTACCAAGGATGAGAATGGGATTTATCACAAGGTAGGTTAAGGCTTGCTGGTGTATGCAGCCCCAGAAGTGGGTAGAGTTGCCAGCAAGCTGCCAGCTACTCCGCACTAAGCGACGGAGCAGTTACATTACCGTAAAGGTGAAAGGAGTAGTAGCATAGCGATAATACTGGCTACTAGCTGGCAAGCCGAAACTAGCAGGGTGAGATGGAGCAAAATAGCTTACCGCATCTTGCTAGTCTCCAGTTAATAACTGGACTGAGGAGGCTAAATGAAACCAACAGACGCACAGGTTAAAGTGTTCTGGGAGGGTTATGGGTTTACACTGGAAGAATTACACCCACTACCGTCAAAAGAGCCTTACTTCGTTCTCCACGAACCAGATGGGGAACAGTGGGATTATTGGATAGGAGAAGAATGGGACACTGAAATTCCAGTGAGGGAACTATATCCTCCCATAGACCTAAACTCCTTGTTCAAGTATGCTGTGCCGAAGCTAGAGAATTATAAGCGTGGTTTTGTGATTTCTTGGGCTGGGAGAACAACTTGGGTGGTTAAACTGCATAGTTATGACGCTGTTGGTGACACTATAAAGAGTGTAGACAATGACCCTGCCCTAGCCCTATTCTGGGCTTTAGATAAAGTAAGGGAGGCAAGTAAATGACACTTCAAGAATGGAAAGTAGAAATAGCCAAAGCGAAAGTTAAGCATCTCTTGGAACTCTACAAGGCTAAAATCGCTAGACTGGAGGGCAAGTAAATGATAGAACCATTGAGCCCTAAGGCTATATCTAAATCAGAGGAGCATTGGGATATAGATGGTTTAGCTCAAGCAACTGAACAGAATTGCTTGAGGCAGGCGGTGAGTAGATGAAGAACCCATTTAAGAATTGGCTAAAGGAACGTAAGGTGATAAAATCCATTGAAGATGGCTCATACGAACTAACTCGTGATAAGCCATTTATATACCATATGAGTAACAACTGGGGTGATGCTATATCTTGGTTAGATTGGGACACACGCAGAGTTACAGGTCATAAGTCTGTGCCTCCTATGAAAGGTGATTATCTAATAGCAGAGTTAGGTCAAGGTGATGCTGTGTTCCAATTCGTTTCTGTAGATAGGATGAGTGACCCACCTGACCAATTCTTTGCTACCGTAAAGGATATTGGCTACCTTAGGGATATTGACGAGAAAAACAAAAGCTAAGCTGAACAAACAACCGAGGGCTACATTTCTAGTTTAAGGAGGCACAAAATGAGTAAACTGACACCAGAGGAAATGTTCCAAGTCTCACTAATTAGTGAATATCCTTACAAGGATATAAAAGATGTTATTGAGGAAGCCTGTAATCACCAACTAGCCAAAGACCACCAGCCAGATGATAAGTTGAGGAAAAAGGCTATAGCCTCTATGGATAACTGCTACTTAGAGGTAGCTACTTACATCAAGGGTATAGTTAGCAAGCAAGCTATCCCTCCAGTCCTGAGAGCCAAAATTGTAGACCAAATCCTGGCCCTACTCCCTGACCCTGATGAGATAAGGAAGCAGGATGAATTTATACAAATGGCTATTGATTCACTCAAGTATTGTGAAAAGAAATATGGACATGACAATATGGCGAGATTAAATATAGAAGCAGGACGGCAAGCCCTAAGAAATAAAGGAGGAGGAATCAATGCCACTTGAATGGTTCAAATGTCCTGACGAAGAACTAATACCAGTAAAGGATTGCCTGTCAAAATGCAGGATGGATAGTAGGTGTCTAACACTTCCAACACTTACCTCCATATCGCAAGAGAGGGAGTGGACAGGTACAGCATCCACTACCCAACTACTAAATGGTACCATGTACACATTTCTCAAACTTACCCAACCATACACTATAGACCCAGACAGTATGGCCTTTGCCTTATTAGGTACTAAGCATCACCAACAACTAAGTGATATAGCTAAGACCTTAAACCTACCATCAGAGATACCACTTACCGATGATGACAGGGATATATTTGACCTGCTTGAGCCTGATGATGGTGGTTGGACCCTCACAGATTATAAAACTTGGGGGTCATACCGAGTAGCTAAGTGTTTGGGTATAGTAGAGACAGGTAAGAAGCCAGACCCAAGTGGTGCGGTGTACCAAAAGTCAGGTAAGTGGGGTGCAGCAGGCTCACCCAAGATGGTGACTGTATTCCAGCAAATGCCCCAACAGGCTGATAACTTCGATACCGAACTACAGCTTAATCGGTACCGCATTATGCTTGAGGAACGAGGGATGAAGATAAACCGGATGCAAATACAGATTACGGTTAGGGACGGTGGACTAGCTGTGGCTAGGGGAAGGGGTATTGGGAGAAACACATACATGGTGGCGGTTAAGAGACTGGACAATAATGATGTGGTAACCTACTTTGCCGTTAAGTCCGGTTCACTAGCTGAGGCACTTAGAAATAAGGAGTGGACCACACCCTGTGATAATCGTGAGTGTTGGGATGGTGTTAGATGTAGGGATTATTGTGAGGTAGCATTGTTTTGTTCAAAAGGACTGATAGAAAAGGGAGGAAGATAATGAAAAGGTTAATTATATTTGGTATGGATGGTCATATACTATCCGACCTTCTGTTAGACATAGAAGGAGAAAACTTTGCTACACAGTTTCCACTCCCTATGTTCCTACCAGTAGTAGGTATCACCATGACTGACCTTGACAACAAACAAAATACCAACATTAGAAAAACTATGGCAAGGATAAAAGGATTACTTAAATGATTTTTATATTATGGGGCGAAGATAAATCCTGTAAGAATACCCTCGCTATGTCACTACCTAAACCCCTCATCGACATGGAGTTTGATATTGGTGGATTTGACCGGGCCAACCGCAATCTACCACATTTACCAATCAAAGACTGGGTTAATAGTGGACAAATAAAGTTAGAACAGTACATTATGCCATTCCAAATCGGTAAGCTAGACCCAATAGAAAATATTATTAGACCAACCAAAATCATAGTGGGCATAAAGGAATTATTTTACCAGTTCACAGCCAAGTATATCAAGCACCTACAAGACCCAAACATACAAACCATAATGATAGATACTGGTACACTACTATACGAGATTACATGCCAAGGCTACCTACAAGAATTGCAGGAAAAACAATTACCACTAAGACCAGATGGTTTGGGTAAGGATGGCAAATCACTGATAGTATCATTACACCCACCAGTGTTATACCGTGAGTGTTATATCCGTATGAGAGGATTTATTTACCAGGCCAAAGCACATAAGAAAAATCTGGTCATGACTCACCATGCTGCTGATGAGTATGGTGTAATGCGAAAGAGTGATGGAACATATGGCACAGACAAAACAGGCAAACGTGTGTTGCATGGGTGGAACCAACTAGGTGATGGTGCCGATGTGGTTGGGCATACATATTGGAATAGTAAGGAAATGAAATCTTATTTTGATGTAGAACTGGCTGAGGTAAAGGAACTAGAGGGTATGACCTTTGATAATCCTACCTTCGATAAGATAAATACTGTTATTAGGATGATAAGAGGAGAGAAATAATGTATTACTTAGAGGTAAAGACTAAAGACCTGTCAGGTTGGTTGATAAGTCTTGAGCATGGTAGCTTTACAACCAGACAAGCTGTTAGGAAAGAAGCCATGAGACTAGTACATGAGGGTTTCTGGCATACGAATGTTTTTTACTCACCGACAATTATACAATGGGCAAAGGTTATTGAAAATGACCAGTAAAATGCTGGAGTTAACCTATTGTCAAAAAAGCAGGGAAAATGAAGCTCTCAGATAGACGAGAAGCATGACAGAAAATCACTTGAATAGCAAACTACACGCAAACAGACAAAAAGCTGTCACGTTGATTCTGATTCGTCTCATAGCAGTTAGAGACTAGCAAATTAGGAGTAGCCCATGAATGATAAACAAAAGGAATACCTGATTGCTTGTTATCTTGTCCAAGAAATCTCAGGAGCAAAATATTGTTCCTCTGAGACACAGGAGGCACTATCACAAACTGTCCCATACCCTGAGATGGCACATGACCTACTCCAACTCGTAAGGATATTGGACAAACAAACTAAATTGCTCGAACTCCTTGGGGAATTAAACAGGGTTTGTGCAAAACCATGACAATCATGGTCGACACATTCGAACCAAAACAAATAGAAGAATTGGTAGCACAGTCGGTGCCCACCATACGCATGACACTGAATCATGGACCAATGGGTATCGCAGATTACTTTTGGTACGCCATAGACGGTCATCGTATTCAGGTAGAGAGAAAACAAATGGATGAGATACTAGGTGGGATGGACAAAGTAGAAGAACTATTAGGGAGACAGTTATCTAATGGGGTTGAAGAATCCATACTACTATACGAGGGTACATGCGAACCTATACCAGGTCTAAAGATGGCTACTCAGAGTTGGAAACTGGCTAAAGGTGGTAAGGTAATGGTACCACACCACAAATATAATGTTAGTTACTCTGGGTTCCAAGCCTGGCTATCACAATTAGATAAGGCTGGAATTACCATCATACACACATGCCATTACCTTGCAACTGCTGTGGCTTTGGTGGCACTATACAAAAACTCACAGAAGGCAGAACACATCACCCTTAGAAGGTATATCAAGGAACATATTATAATTAGGCCATACAACGAGCATGTGATTACCTTGATGGGAATTAAGGGTGCTAATATAGGAGAGGAAATAGGACTAGCCTTGATAGAGAGGTTTGGTACTGTATGGTATACACTTAACCAGAGTCCAGAGTCGTTGGCTGAAACTATTATAGGTAATAAAACACTTGGGATTAATCGGGCAAAGAAGATACTAAAGTCTATAGGGAGGACAACATGACATATTTAGGTCACTACGTATTTTATATGTTGGCTAGACTAACAAGGAAAAACGCATGCCCGAACTGTAATGTTATAGGGTGGGCCCAACATAGCACAGGTTGCCATTTAGAAATTTTAGATGGTGAGATAACAAGACTACTACAAAAAGAAATACTTTGGGAACATGATACGGAGGAATAACATAATGTTCGAGTTGGATGACTGTGGCAAGGAGATATATCTGGGATTACCAAGATACATGGATGAGTATTACTGCTTTGATGCAAAAGTACATATGGTAATTAAGGCACCTAGAGGCACTATGGCACTGTTTGAGTTTGCACAGTTTAACCCAAGTACCCAATGTGAGGCAATCAGAGCCTTTATGGAACAACACCGTGAGGAAATAAGTTTACAGGAGGGTGATGGAGAAATTGACTAAACCAAAAAAGACACTCGAACAACTAGCAATGGAGAGCTGGCTGGACATAGAACCAATACTACTTGAGGATATGAAGATGAAGATGATTCTGTATCAGGTAGGGTATGCCAATGGCTATCGTAAGAGAGGAGAGGATATTGTTTGCACAAAATCTGGAAAGAAATAGCAAGGGGTGGATAATTCTCCCAGACGATGTGAGCTGGAGGAAGTCCCTATTCCCTGAGAAGGTGATGAAGCACCTAGCCAAGATGCACATGTTTACGGAGCAGGCTATTTACCAACACGTGTCTAAACCAGGTGATATACTACTAGACCCAATGGGTGGTACTGGTACACTAATGATGGCAGCACTTGAGGGTAGGACAGTAATTACACTAGATATTGAGGAGAGATACCATGAACTTCAAATGGATGTTTATATCCATCTTCGAGCTAACCATTCTGATATGTTACCTTGTATTCAGCTTCTTGGTAATTGCAAGCTATTACTGCCTATACCTTGTAACCACATTATATTCTCGCCTCCGTATGGGCAAGCATTTAAGCCGTCCAAAAAGTTAACTGGCATAGTGGCCGACAAGTATCGAGTGGATGAGGCTGAGTTCCAAGAGTATGCAAAGACACAGGGTAATGTAGGTAAACATAACACCTTTCTCTATAATCAGGATATGGAGAAGGTATACCGACTATGTTATCAGTCACTACCTCCCGGCGGTACCATGACGGTGGTGATTAAGGATATTATTGAAGGTGGTAAACGTACCTACTTTAGTAAGTGGATAGAGAGGGTATGTAAGAAGGTCGGGTTCGTACTACAGGACTGGTTTAAAGTTGAAATGATGGGTGGACCATGGCAAGATATAAGAAGGTCGAAGGGAGAAACCACAGTGGATGATGAGGACATAATGATATATCGAAGGCTAACATAAGTGAAGGCAAAGGATATATCTATACTCCACGATATAGAACATGATAGTAATTTGGTAGTGGGCAAAAAGTATAATGGATATAATGAGATACTGGTAATATCCAATGGAATAATACAAGTGTTTAATAGGTCAGGCTCGGAGCAGACTGAGAATGTGCCACATATTACGAAACTACATGTGCCCAACTATATGGATATTATAATCTCTTGTGAAGGTATAGCTATAAGTAACAGGGTTGAGGACGCAAAGTCTATATTTGGTTCTGGTCCACAACACGCTATTGAATGGCAGCAGGTTAATGGTAATGCAATCATGGTAGCATTTGATATTAAAAGATTTGATGGAGACGACATATCAAATATGTTGTATGGTGATAGACTAACACTATTGTCTGGTGTAGTGACAGAATTAAATTCATTGGGTATGACAGGACTGACTCAGGAAATATTATACCATAACAATAAAATGCAGTTGTTTCAGAAAGTGATTGAGGAAGGTGGTGAAGGTGTAGTAGTAAAAAATCTTAAAGGATTGGAAGATAGTTGGTTTAAGGTAAAGAAAACTAGAAGTTGGGATGTTGTGATAAC
>SDBV01008228.1_pt1 | contig 14107 bp, 14 predicted proteins | sample 2277081 | NCBI WGS metagenome assembly SDBV01 (sample SAMN10402039, study PRJNA504765) | marine sediment metagenome | isolation source: marine sediment core GS10_PC15, 223 cmbsf | place: Arctic Ocean: Southern Knipovich Ridge | collected 2010
GTAAATAAATATGTTGTTACCGGTTCGTTTAAACTTGCGGACTGTTTTATAAGTGTAAGCCAGTCACTTGTTCATGCCGGCGCAGAGCTCGATGTGGGAGTTAAGATTCACTGGGTCGATGCCTTGACCATCGAGGAATCTTCCGATCCCGCTGAAATACTTGGAAGCTATGACGGCATCCTTGTGCCCGGAGGTTTCGGGAAACATGGATTTGAGGGTATGATAAAAGCTATTCGATATGCCCGTGAGAATAACATTCCATACCTCGGGCTTTGTTATGGTTTGCAGCTTGCTATATGCGAGTTTGCGCGTAATGTATGCGGCCTCGGTGATGCTTCCTCCGATGAGATTCATCCCGATACGCCTGATCCTGTCATAACAATCATAGAATCTCAGAAAGATACTCTTGCCGAAAAGGGTTACGGCGGCACAATGCGGCTTGGAGCTTATGCCGCCATACTCAGACCGGGCACTCATATTCATTCCATATACGAAAAATCAGGAAGAGTCGAGGCAGATAAGGAAAGATTGGAGCTTTTCGAGAACAAACCCGATCAGAAATTCCGGCTGGGGAAACTCGAAAAATCCCATACGGTAGTCCTTGAACGTCACCGTCACCGTTACGAGGTAAATCCCGAATACATAGATAAAATTACCGCAAAGGGTCTTGTTTTCAGCGGGTATCATATCAGAGGTGATGGTACGGAACTCATGGAATATATCGAACTGCCCGACCACAAATGCTTTATTGCAACTCAGGCGCATCCCGAATTTACCTCGCGGCTCGGCAAACCAAACCCGATGTTTTTGAGTTTTGTGAAATCCGCAGCGGATGGAGCGGAGAATGAGTAATACTTTTACAATTTCAGGGATAAAGGTCGGCGGAGGTTCACCGATTTTTCTTGTTGCAGGCCCATGTGTGATTGAATCCGCCGGGCTTGCGGAAGAAGTCTGTGAAAAACTTAAGGGGATTTCCGGGCGGCTCGGAATACCCTTTATATTTAAATCATCCTATGATAAAGCGAACCGTCAGAGCTATGGTTCATTCAGGGGGCCTGGTCTGAAAAAGGGGCTCGAAATCCTAGCGGGTCTGCGTGAAAAATATAAGGTTCCGGTTCTTACAGATGTTCATTCTCCCGAGGAGGCGCGAATGGCGGGTGAAGTGGTAGATGTGATACAATTGCCTGCATTTCTCTGCCGCCAGACAGATCTTGCGCTTGCCTGCGGCTCAACCGGTAAACCTGTATTCGTCAAGAAAGGCCAGTTTATGGCGCCCGAGGACATGATTTCCACAGTCCGGAAGATTGAGGAGGGCGGTTCGGACAAAGTGCTCCTTATAGAGCGCGGTACATCGTTCGGGTATCATGATCTCGTGGTTGATATGCGGTCTCTCGATATCATGCACAATCTGGGGTGTCCGGTAGTTTTTGACTGTACTCATTCGGTTCAGCATCCCGGAGCCGGGAATGAACGGAGCGGCGGTGACCCGCAGTTCATCGGGACACTTGCACGTGCCGCTGTTGCCGCCGGTGTTGATGGTGTTTTCATCGAAACCCATCCGGACTGTTCAAAGGCGCTCTGCGATGCATCCACCATGCTCGAACTCGACAGGCTTGAAGAACTTTTGAAACAGCTCATGGCAATTGATTCCTGTGTGAAGGGGTAAATTATTACTTAATAACTCGGGGAATATATCTCTTATTTAGTGAAATTTTTTTTGACGGGATTACAGGATAAAATATGATTAACATAAAAAATCAGAAAAACAAGATTAAAGGCAACAAAAATTATCCAAATCATCATGTTATCCTGTCAAAACAGAATAGTAAGGAACAAAATGAGTTATCTGCCTGCTGAAAACCGTTATGATAAAATGAAATATCATCGCTGCGGTAAAAGCGGCCTTTTGCTTCCGGCAATATCTCTCGGATTATGGCATAACTTCGGCGAAGTCGACACAATGGAAAACTGCCGTGCCCTTATACGCAGGGCTTTTGACCTGGGAATAACTCACTTTGATCTTGCCAACAACTACGGCCCGCCGCCGGGTTCTGCAGAGCTGACATTCGGCAGAATACTGAAAACAGATCTTGCGGGATACCGTGATGAACTTATCATTTCATCCAAGGCTGGTTATCCGATGTGGAATGGGCCATACGGCGACTGGGGCTCCAAAAAATCCTTAATCGCAAGTCTCGACCAGAGCTTAAAACGCATCGGAATCGACTATGTGGATATATTCTACTCGCACAGGCCCGATCCTGATACACCGCTCGAGGAAACTATGGGGGCGCTCGATCTTGCTGTCCGCCAGGGTAAGGCGTTATATGCGGGAATATCCAATTATGCTCCCGAACAGGCCGGAGGCGCCGCCGTAATACTAAAACAGCTGGGAACTCCCTGCCTGATTCACCAGCCTAAATATTCCATGTTGAACCGGTGGATAGAGGATGGGCTGCTTGATGTGCTTGAAGATGAGGGCATCGGATGCATACCATTTACACCGCTTGCCCAGGGATTGCTGACAGACCGTTACATGAACGGTATTCCGGAGGACTCCCGGGCTGCCAAATCATGGGGTTTTCTTAAACGGGATACTGTCACAGATAAGCTGGTTGAAAAGTTGCGGTCGCTGAATATGATAGCGGGAAAGAGAGGTCAGACACTCGCCCAGATGGCTCTGGCGTGGATATTGAAAGATCCGAGGATTACCTCGGTCTTAATAGGCGCAAGCAGGGTAGAGCAAATCGAGCAAAATGTCGCAACACTCGACTACCTTGAATTCTCTGATGATGAACTGGCTCGGATTGACAAAATACTGGCTCAGGATTGAGCCTGCAAAGCATTTCGGATTTTTGTCAGGATAACGATAATTAATCAACTTTAGGACTTGTTGTAAATGTATTTTAAATAATATAAGAGCCACAGAGTACACAGAGGTCACGGAGATAAAAAAAAGAATATATAACGTTTTTTCATCCGCCTGAATTAGTATAAATATCAAATTATCAGATAATTATATATTTATTTTTCTCAATGTTCTCAATGTTCTCAATGTTCTCTGTGGCAAAATAAACAGATTCAATACTTGTACTATTGTATATTGCCTTATAAATACGTTATTTATAGCAACTCCGAAAATTTAGTAAATTACATTCAAGAATTTACAATTATTAAACACGGATAAACACGGATAATAATTCATCAATTTAAGTATGCCCGAGTAAAATAAAAATGAAGGATGATAAAAAATTATCTTATTTTTGAAATGCAATTTGACGAAAAACAATCTTCAATTACAGGGACTTGATAAATGGACAGGTTTATAATTAACGGTGGAAACCGGCTTAAGGGGAAAGTTGTTGTCGAGGGAGTTAAAAATGTCATTCTCCCGATGATGTGTGCGGCGCTGATGGCGGACGAGGGTGTTACAGTGCTTAAAAATATCCCCAAACTCAGGGACATAAAAGTCCTTCAGATGCTTATGGCGGAACTCGGTGCGGAATCCTCTTATGATGAGCGGGAACGGAGTTTAACAATCAATGCGGCAAGGCTCGACAGGTTCGTTGTCCCTTATGAACTTGTCAAACAGATGCGAGCATCTTTTTTGCTTGCAGGAGCTCTTCTCGGACGGTTCGGGGAATTTCATATTTCCCTTCCGGGAGGCTGCGCTATAGGTGCGCGGCCGGTAAATTTCCATTTAAGCGGTTTCAAAAAACTGGGTGCTGAGGTTTTCGAAGAGGGAGGTCTGCTCGGAGCAAAAACAACCCGGTTGGCCGGAGCCACTATCTGCCTTGACTATCCGTCGCATACGGGGACCGAGAATCTGATGATGGCGGCGGTACTTGCAGAAGGCCGTACTATTATCGATAATGCCGCATGCGAACCGGAGATCCGTGATTTCGGGGATTTCCTCAAAGCTATGGGCGCAAACATTTCCGGACAAGGGTCTCCCACTATCATTATCGATGGTGTCGGAAAGCTCAAAGCGGTTACATATACTCCGATTCCCGACAGGATAGTTGCAGGGACATTCATGTGTGCTGCGGCTGTTACATCCGGTGAAATTGAAATCGAGAATGTTGATGAGCGCGATATAAGGATTGTGATGGAAAAACTTATTAACATGGGTGTTGTTTTCGAAAAAAAGCCCGGCGGGAATATCCTTGTTAAAGGGCCGGAGCGCCTTTCTGCCATCGATATAACCACCACACCTTATCCCGGTTTTCCGACAGACCTGCAGCCAATGATTATGACATGTCTTTCATGTGCTGATGGTGTTTCGCTCATCCGTGAAACCGTATTCGAAAACCGTTTCGTTAATGCCGCCGAGCTTAACCGTATGGGAGCTTATATCCGTGTGGCCGCCGATAAAGCAGTAGTTGTAGGTGTAGGGCGCCTAAACGGGGCACCTGTTATGGCTTCAGATCTCAGGGCGGGAGCGGCGCTCGTTCTGGCAGGTCTCAGGGCTCAGGGGACTACCACAGTCGACCGTGTTTATCACATCGACCGTGGATACGAGAATCTTGAAAACAGGCTGCAAGCTCTCGGAGCAGACATAATACGGGGCGTTGATAGCGGCTGAAAATGAATTATACTGTATGAATTATGAGACTTGAATTCTTCTATTCACTTACTGCATCGGATTTTTTATCGACATTTATTTGAAATCCGATGTTTTTATCGGATGTTTCGGATTTTATAGACCCGTATTTTTTCTCAAAATTTACAACCGATTCGTTGAGAGATTTCAAAAAAACTTTAGCCTGAATAGGGCCGAAGATTACCCTTGAAATCACTTTACCTCTCGTGTTACCCGGTAAAAACCGTGCGAAATCCAGAATAAATTCCGAATTATTACTTGAAATAAAGGTAAGATTCGCATAAACGCCATCAGCTACCGCATCATCAATTTCTATGCGAACCTGGCGCGGTTGATGTTGAGTATCAGGTTGTTTTGACATTCACATACACCTCTTTTAAATATTTCAGAAGAGTCCCGCAAAATTTTTTTTGCAGGATTCAAAATGCCTCAATTTTCAATCTCTTTGAACAGCTTTAAAATTTGCCCCGGATTTTCGGCGTTAAGAAATCTTTTTATTACTCCCCTCTTATTAAAAAAAGCCCCTATCTTTCCGAGAAGCTTGAGAAAATCATCTCCCTGGGTGTCGGAAGCGATAATCAGGATAAACAGGTGCACCGGCATCCCGTCGAGAGATTGAAAATCAACACCTTCCGCTGATCTTCCGACAGCTATTACAAAATCGGTAACAGATGAAATTTTTGCATGGGGAATTGCTATTCCCATTCCTATGCCGGTCGATATGATTGATTCACGGGATTTTATGGAATTAAGCAGGGTATCCGGCGAAGTAATCTCCGAGACATCCGCAACAATTTCAGCCAACTCCTCTAAAACCGCGTCCTTTGTTTTAGCTTTCAGGTCTTTTATCCTGGCGACAGTAAGTATTTCAGAAATATTTTTCATTTTTTCCCGTAATGTTAAAATATCACCCGTCCAATCACAGGGGTATTAAATTTAACTTACACATTTTATTTGAATTCAGAAAGTTTTTTTATGAAAAACAATAAAATATGTTTATCCGGTTATCCGGTTAAGTCAGCAACCATTACAGAAATTAATAAGAATACTGTTCTTAAGTATTTGTTTTTTCATAATTCACCTCATCGGTCCCCTCTCTTGAAAATAGAGCCGGATAACTACTCCGCCCAAATTCTTCTTATTTTGGTAAAAGAAGGATTTAGGGAAGGATTTAGGGAGAGAGATGGCGGAAAAAGCTTATTAAACTGGATAACCGGAAATAAAAGTATCTATTTCAGGAATTTTGCCTGGGTAAGTTATAGGCATTACCGTCTTTGGTATGTTTCGGAGAAGTCGGGACAGATACATACAGTTGTTGCGGGAAATTACGCTTTATCCCACAAACGGGGAGAAGCTGGAAATATATAAGACTAATTCAGAATCGCCGTATATTTCTATGGAAGTTAAAACAATCGATAATGGTTCAGAAGTCAAGCTCGTTGCTACATTGCAGCCGCTAAAAAATGAAACAACGCTTCGTGATAACATACCGGTTTACATCAATGGCAAAAGTGAACCTGCAATAGAAATCTCTCTTTATACCAGGGTGGTGGATAGTAATAATTAACAACCGGACAGAGCCCTATTTCAATTTAAAAGTCTTAAAATCATCTCCGGCAGATCTTTTAACCGGGATAGTGAATGTCTTACCGCCTGTTAAAATATCCGCGGAGGTAACAAACCACTCCTTATTATTATCAATCTCGACCGTTATATTACATATAGCGTTTCTATCTTCTCCTGATACTTTAAAGACATTAAAAGATTTCCCGCCGGATACGCCGCCTTTCCCAACATGGCTCAAGCTTACCACTTTACCGATTTTTTTAGCGATAAATCCGTTTTTACTCACAAAGGTTTTGGCAACAACGGCATAATTGCTTCTGTCTTCCTTTTTTTTGAAACTTATCGAGCTAATCCTGTCCACATTCAATAAAAATATTGCCATAGCTACTATTACAATGCCGAGTGTTATTAGTTTTCCAAACGTGACAAAAACTTTATGCATCTTATTATCACCTTTATTCGTTTAAAAATTAATAGATGGTAATATATTGTAAATGATATTTTCATTCTATATAATATTAATATACCTTATTTCTATGATTACGCAAAATTTTTTTTTGTTGACCGATATAATTATGATAGATGAAAAGAATGTTGAATATTTATTCAGGTGAGATTGAGTAAACCGTATGGTTCAGACATAATATTTTCCTGTTTTCAAAAATTTTTACATTATATTATATATAATCATCTAAAAATGCGGAATGTAAATTCGAATGGGGTGATGATAATGAAATCATTTATTGTAATTTTGACCTTGGTTCTAATCACCGGCTGTTTATTCCCTGTAGCACAGAGCCCACGGGGCATAATCCTGACTTTTGGGGATTATACGTTACTCGGTGTTAGAGAATCTTTCGATGCATTAAACCTGAAGGAACATATCCCTGAAGATGCCCGGATTTTTGTAGAATTTGGTGTTGATTCCTGTCTTGTGGCGGAATTTATGAGCGACACTGGAAAATATTATAATATCGATCTATATTCTTTCCTGAGCCCCAAAGGCGCTCTGGGAACTTATCATATTACCGATATTCCGGGATCACAGCCTTTCAAACTCGGGTATTTTGCCAGAAAAAACGATGAAACCGTACAGTTTATAAAAGGCCATTATATAGTTACTGTTAATTCTGCAAAAGATGGCACGATAGAAGAAGCAGTCAAACTTGCGGCCGATATCGCCAGGCGTATAGAGGGCGGTAGAATTAAACCGGATATTTATGAAATGCTGCCGAAAACGAACATGGTAAAAAATTCCGAACTGTATTTCACAGGTCCGAGGGCTTTCGAAAACAGGTTCAGCCCGGAATTGAGCAGGGCTCTTAAAATTGAATCTTCTCTGGAAGGAACGGCAGCGAAATATAAAATTAACCGCACAAATGTCGATCTGATAAAAATCCATTTTCCGGGAAGACGTGAATCCCTCGAGGCTGTTGACTCTTACCTTAAAACACGGGCCGACAGACCGGTACTTCATTCCCGACTTAATCTGAACTATCACACTGTTATCGAGCGGGACAGATCGGAAGTTTTCATTGCCGAATCCGGCGATAAATTTTACATTATGCTTGGAGCTACATCCGATATAAAAGATCAGAATTTCTTTGAATATATTTTAAGGGGCGGCAACTGAAAAGCCTGATGATGAACATTTAATAGACAGGTAATACGCTTCCAATAGCCGGCCCCGGCAGTACCGTTTATTAAGACCTTACAAATCCCTGCTTTCAGTAATATATTATTATACTATGTAGTTACATAAAGGCTGCCATGTCTTGCCCTTGACAGCGGCGCAGCTATATATTTCAAACCCGGGCCAGTGAAAAGCTTTTTCACCGCCCTCTGAAGGTGAACTTTTTCATAAATTATAATGATGAATTTGTTGCTTTAACCTATACTCAGGTGTTTTTTTATCTGTTCAGGAGAATGATGTAATATGAAAAATGTCAAGAACAGACGTGCGGCAGTTCTAATGGCAGGCGGTTCGGGAGAGCGGTTCTGGCCTGTTTCCCGACAAACACTTCCCAAACAGTTTCTAAATCTTACACGGGAAAAACGTTCGCTTTTCGAACAGGCGTTAAATCATATTGCAAATATTTTCCCGTTAAAGGACATTTATTCAGTTTCGGGACCACAGCATGTAGATGCCATAAAAAGAGCACAATCCGGCATACCCGATAAGAACATTATTGCCGAACCTTTCAAGCGTAACACTTCCGGCTGCATTGCCTTGGCCGCCGCCGAACTCCTGGCAAACTCGGGGGGGGGTGCTTACGGTATAACTATGGGAATTTTTCCCGCCGACCATTATGTTATGTATCCCGACAGGTTCAAAATATCTGTCGAAGCCGCCCTGAACTTAGCAGAAAACACTGAAGCTCTTGTAACCTTCGGAATAAAGCCCGACCGTCCCGAAACAGGTTACGGATACATCGAAGCGGCGGATAAAGCGGAAAAAGCTGGCGGGAATATCCCGGTTTATTCTGCGGTACGGTTCTGCGAAAAACCTGATTCTGAGACTGCGCAAAAGTATGTTGCTTCAGGGAAGTTTTACTGGAACAGCGGGATGTTCTTCTGGCGCCTCTCAACTTTTCTCGATGAACTCGGTCGTGTATCGCCGGACCTTCTTAACGCAATTGAGATTATGTCAGAGGCAATTGCATCTAAAAACCGCAATCGCTTTACTTCCGTTTTCGAGGGGATTCAGGATATTTCCATCGATTATGCTCTTATGGAAAAAGCCCGGAATGTAATGGTTATCGAGACGGATTTCGGATGGGATGATGTCGGCGCATGGGATGCCCTTGAAAGAACATGTGAACCGGATGAAAACGGGAATGTGACAGTTGGCAATCCTGTTTTGATCGATACGCGAAACTCGATAGTTTACAACGACTCCGGCTCCGAAAAAACCGCAGTCAGTGTGATTGGAATCGATGGACTTGCCGTAGTTGTTTCCGATGATGGAGTTCTGGTCGTACCGAAAGAGAGGGCGCAGGAAGTAAGAAAAGCCGTTTCCGAGCTCAAGAAGCGAAATTCAAAACAGTTGTAGAAAAGCTGACATGTATCAGATTACAGATCCTTACCTGCCGATTCGCTGAGTTATAATTCTTTCGCTGACTATTACATCATTAATCGCTATTTTAAAAGTTATACACTGTTTTTTAAGCATTTGAATATTAATAAGTTGACGAAACATTCAATCCACACCGGTTCTTTTGTTTTCCGAACCGTTATTCCCGTGATATAATTTAACCTTTCCGATAGTTGACAGTTTATTTCTCCTGTGATGCGGCTTTCATCTCGATATATGCTTTCGGATTCTCCATTACAGTTAAAATGTAGATAATTGCCGCTGCCATCATAATCAAAACAATGGTAAAGGTGCCGGTGTAATTCAATATTCCCTTGTCCATAAGCAGTCCGAGGATAATGGGAAGCGGTACTGTAAATATGTTGACACCGACATTCGTTACAGCTACATAAGTTGATTTATCAAGGGTGGGACAGCACAGCAGGCACATATTGGTATAACCCACATTATCCGATATCTGAGTAAGTCCGGTAATGACAAAAGCCACAAATATTACCCAGGTCGCCGAAGAAGGGACAAGCCAGGCGATACAGGTATAAATGACCGCTATAATGTGAGAAGTCAGAAGCATGTGCCTGGGACCGTATTTATCGGCAATCTTTGTAATCGTAAACCCGCCGATGAAGAGACCGAGGCCATGAAGAGAAGTAAACCAGCCGCTTTTCATGGGATCGAACCCACGTTCGCTGATACGATAAACCAGAAGAAACGCCAGCATGACATAATGACCGCTCATCAACCATTTTCCGATGATAAATTTGGTGAGTGTTCTGTCGGTTTTAATAATTTCGATACACTTGCCGAGATAAGCACCGAAAGAAGTTGATCCTTCGGCAGGTTCGCCTTCCGGTTCTTTAATGTACATGAGAATGATCGAAATAAAAATCGTGATAACAGATGTAAGGAGAAACAGTACTGCATAATTTACCGGTTCGCCATATATGCCGCCTATCATCGTTATGACCGGTCCGGCAACTACAAGCCCACCGAACTGAATTGCAAATAAAATGCCCAGAAGCTGTCCAAGCCGTTCAGTCGGAATTATTTTGAAAAGCAGGGAGAAGTTTGCAGGCATGAACATACCGGTCAGAGTACATGACCATGCAAACAATAGTAAAAACAACCATATTGACAAGCTTTCATCAGCCCCCCGGACAAACATGATATACAAACCGAGAACAAGCCATGCGATTCCCGCCAGGAGCATAACTTTTGCCATGAAGGTTTTTTTGATCGTTTTTGTTTCAGATGCATAAGCTGCCCAGACCTGCGGAATAGAGAATCCCGCCCAGAATATCGCTGTGATAAGACCTATCTGCATCTTGCTTGCATTTAAAAAGGTCAAATATGCCACCGGGATAGCGAGAAAATATGTCAGCGCTCCCCAGGTCGGACCTCCGAAACCGTTGAAAAACGCAAAAACATCATACTTGTAATACTCTTTTAAACTTTTGTGGTTGTTCATACATATCTCCCGGTTATTAAACAAATAATACACATCAGAATGATTTTATATTTTCATACCCACAAATTATCACATTTTATTACTTATTATTAAATATTTAAGGAAATTCAACTCATGTGTCAAGAATATTATTGTCATCATGTCATAAAGGCATTTTTAATTTTTTAGAGAAACAATTGGAATTTGCCGTAAAAGGTAAGTATATTTGTTCATTGTTTTGTTAACGGTGATTATTTAAATATGCTTTTCAATAAAGGGCGTTTTCGGGAGTTTATGGAGCATGAAAAAGTGAATTCTACTATCAGAAAAAATTCGCATACGGGTTTCATAAGAAAAAGCGGGATTTTTATTTTGCTTACTTTTATGGGTAATATTTTTGAACTGGGATTCAACGGCATTACCGCGAGACTTCCGGAAGGCGGCTACGGTACTTTTAATGCGCTCTTTAATATCTTCTTTATCGTAATCGCACCTCTTTCAAGTATCCAGCTTGTAGTCAGCAAAGAAGTTTCCTCTTATAATACGCTCGGAGAAGATGGTAAACTGCGGACTTTTGTCAGGCTGTCGTTCCGGTATGTTGTGCTTTTTTCATCTGTGCTGATTATTGCCGGACTGGTTTCATCTAAACTTATTGCGGGTTTTTTGAGGATAGACAGCATTCTTCCGGTTGTTCTTCTTATGGCGGTATTAGGATTTTATTCACCTTATCCGGTGTTTTTCGGTACGATACAGGGATTAAAAAAGTTTCTTTTACTGGGTATTGCACAATGCGGATGGGGATTTTTCAGGTTTAGCGCCGCAGTGATAACTGTGCTGATTTTATCATGTAATATCAACGGCCTGATGTTTGGTGTAGTCGGTGCGGTAATTGTTCTTACAACATTCGCATGGATTCCGATAAGGTCTTTACTGAATGAACCGGGAGACAGCATCGACAGGGATGAAATCGTTAAAGCCTACAGTTTAATTCCCCCGATTATTATTGCGATACTTTGCGTATCGGTCCTGAAGAACGCCGATATAGTTTTTGCCAGGAGATTTTTCGATGATGTTTCGGCAAATGCTTACACATGCGCAGCAAGGGTAGGTTCCGGGTTTTTCGCTCTTACCGGGATTATCATGGTAATGTTCCCTCATGTATCGGAAGAAATAACCCTTAGCAGGAATCCGATCATTTTCCTTTTAAAAAGCTTTGCAGTTACCATCAGCTTATCCTTTATCGGTATACTTGTTGCATGGTTTGCTCCGGGATTTGTTATGAAAATAATAACGCTCGGAAAATACATCCCGGGATCAGAACCGCTGATAAGAGTTGTAGGATTAGCTGTTTTACCGGTATCGCTGGTCTATATTATGTCCAATTACCTGCTCGCCAAACACTATCCGGGATTCCTTCCCATACTCATAGCAGGGGTATCTCTCCAGATAATTTTTATCATAATCATGCATCAGACTCCACTGAGAATGCTCACCGGGATCGGTATAGCAAACACCGTAACCTGCATACTGATGATCTTTTATACCCTGAAGGAACACCTCAGCTATATGAAGTCGACATACTCCGGCCAAGAGAGTAGTTAACTTTTTAATTCTTGACAATGACAATTTATTATGCAAAGATTATTAAAAATCCGGAGGTTAAAACAACTAAGAAAAGGGGATTTATGATGTACAACAGCAGAACTTTCTGTGTATTATTCAGCGCGTTTATAATACTTGCCGTATCATGTGAAAAACAGGGAGGACAGCCCGATGTTAAAGAAACCATGAAAACTGAGAAACCTGCCAGTGGAATCGATACCATAGTTTCTCCGGATGCGCTGATGGAAAAAGTTACCGTGGAAATCGAGTTCGATACTGCGGCAACTCCGTTATATGCCGATGGAGAGCTTTATTTTACCAATACTATCTTCGATACGCCTGAAAAATGCAGGACAATGAAAATTGATGCATCCGGTAAATTTCACATTCTGAGAGAAAATAATGGCCTTACCTCGGCTATCCAGCAAAGCGGCAAAGGGACATTCTACTGCTGTGAAATGCTCGGGCACAGGGTGATCGAGATGGATAGTGACGGCAAAGTGCTCCGTGTTGTGGCCGGTGAGTACAACGGCAGGCGAATCGACGGGCCTAACGATCTGACTGTGGACAGCAGGGGCGGTATATATTTCACCGATTCACAGTATATTGCCGGCCGTGAGAAAATGCAGGAAACTCCCGCAGTATATTATGTTAAGCCCGATGGTTCGATTACCCGTCTTATCGATGATATTGACTTTCCGAACGGGATTGAACTCTCGCCCGACGGAAAAAACCTTTATGTCGCCAACTCTCGCGGAATAACCAAAGGCAGATATGTTCGTGCTTATGATGTTCTTGAGGATGGCACGGTTGCTAACGGCAGGGATTTCGCAGAGGTGCGGCTTACCGATGCGGAGGAAGCTAAATCCGATGGGGCAAGCGGCGCGGACGGTACCGCTGTGGACAGCGCGGGCAACCTTTATGTTGCGACGACGAAAGGCCTGGACATACAGGTTTTCGACAGCAGCGGTGAATATCTCGGAAATATCGAGTGCCCGTCTATTTCTAATAATATATATTTCGGCGGCGAAGACCTGAAGACACTTTATATCGGCGCAAAGGACGGGATATACAAGATTCGTGTGAAAATTCCGGGAGTGAAAGTTCCGAAAGAATAATTATTTAAATTTTTTTTGACAGGATAACAGGATATACAGGGAACGCGCATTTTTTGTATTATTAGGGGCAATTCATAAGTTGCCCCTTTTTTTTGTCTTTGATAGAAAACATAATGACAAAAAATCAAAAACACTTGACAAAATAGTATTATCGATTATAATATTGTAAAACGATTACTATATCGATGGAGATTTGTATGAAGGTAAAGGTATCCCCAAAATATCAGATTGTTATTCCCTCTGATATAAGGAAAAAACTCAATATCAAACCGGGGGAAAAGATAGAACTCATTCCTTATGAAAACCGTATTGAATGTATACCCTTGAAAAACATAGAGGATATGCGCGGCTTTCTCAATGGGATGGACACAAAAATAGAAAGAGATGAGGACAGAGTATGAACCTTGTTGATTCCTGCGGCTGGCTTGAATATTTTTCTGACGGGAAAAACGCTGATTTTTTTGCTTCCCCATTGCTTGATACTGAAAATTTGATTGTTCCATCAATTTGTATTGCGGAAGTTTTCAAAAAAATCCTTCGGGAAAGAGGAGAAGATGCAGCGTTTCAAGCAGTTGCGGTAATGCATCAGGGAAATATTGTTGATCTCGATTCTACACTTGCCATTCACTCGGCGAAATTGGGATATGAGTATAAGCTTCCTTCGGCCGATAGTGTTATTC
>SDBV01008229.1_pt1 | contig 14107 bp, 14 predicted proteins | sample 2277081 | NCBI WGS metagenome assembly SDBV01 (sample SAMN10402039, study PRJNA504765) | marine sediment metagenome | isolation source: marine sediment core GS10_PC15, 223 cmbsf | place: Arctic Ocean: Southern Knipovich Ridge | collected 2010
TGAACAATTGAACAGTACCGATGATGATAAACTTCAAGGTAGTAGAGCTGATGATCAAAATCCAGAAGATTTTGATAACTTTGAATTCGAGATTGGACTTAATGTAGAGTTGGAACATACTGCTACAGAAGAACTTTCACAGGAAATAGCAATTGATCATTTGGCAGAAAATCCTGGGTATTATACAGATGGATTTAAGAAAAATGTTTTTGATGAAGATATATCTCATGTACTTGATAAATGGAAAGATGATCCGAGAGCACAGGAACTTATAGAAGAAAGTAATGAAAATAGAGAGGATTGGAAGGAGATTAAAGATTATGACTATTGGCAAAAAATTATCAATACCAATACGAATCTAAGTACAAGAAATTTTCTCAACAATATATTAAATTTTGCCAAAAATAATAATAATATGGTATCTCCTAAGCAGTATGATATGCTAAAGATGGCAGAGGAAGGAGATATTAAACCAGAAAGATTCCATCATAGGAATTAATATACTATGTACAGACTTCCAGTATTCGAAGATTTTATCAGAAAATCAAAAAATTGGAAGGAAGTATATGAAGAAGAAAACAATAAAAATAAAAAAACTATAATTATTCTCGTAAGTGATGATAGGACAAAAAGTGAATATGGAACTGCCTCAAGAATAAAAGAATACTGCGACAATAATGATATCACATGTTATAAAGTGATCACCGATTACGCATTTGCTATAAAAAGTCCGAAAGAAGAAAAAGATAAGTTAATTATTCATGATTATAATGGAGAAGATGAGAGTATATCATTAAATACTCCAGATATAATCTGTATTGTCAGGGGAGGCATATTACAAAATAGAACTGGTGAGAAACTTCTTGAGATTATAGAGGATTCTGAGATAGAATGTATTAACAATATTAAGGTAATAAAAGAAGTTTCCGATAAATTTTCTTCTCATATGAAGATGAAGCAAAATGAAATTCCAACTTTGAAAACTGCCTATGTTCCAATGATGGAATCAATAGATGTGGCTTTAGATTTTATAGATACGGAATTTCCGATAATTATTAAAGTGAATAATGGAGCAGCAGGGATTGGGGTTATGAAAGCAGACAAATATGAAGACTATGTATCTATTGCACAGAGTATGATTAATCTAGATACAGATATTATTATTCAGAGATTTGTCCCACATAACTTTGATATAAGAATAATAATACTGGATGGTAAGGCAATAGCATCAACTAAAAGAATCAAATCAGAACATGATTTTAGGACAAATCTTCATCAAGGAGGAACATCAAAGCCATACAAGGCAACTCCTCATGAAATAGAGATTGCAGAAAAAGTAGCTAATTTATTTGATACAAAGTATTGCGGTGTTGATTTGATAAATGATGGAAAAAATACCTATGTACTTGAGGTAAATTCTTCTCCTGGCTCCGAATCAGAATTTTATGATTTGGAAAATGGGGAAGTTATAGATGGTAATAAAGTTGTAGAAAAGTTTATCAATTACATAATCTCCTAAAGAAAATTAAGGTGTTGCAGATACTGTTGCAGAAAGAATCTTCGATAAGATGTATTTTCCTTTATAAGGCTTTCCAGATTTTGAATAACGATTCAGTGATCCAGTAGTAATCTCTATTTCCCTCATACAATTAAGCTGGCTTGAAAAAATTCGTATAGAGTCATCCATAATATTCACAACCTTCATCCTTATTTTGTTTGTGGTAAACCCTTCTGTGATCAATGAGATATATGAGGAAGAATCAAAGGTTTCAGGATTGTAGTCTTTCCTATAAGTAAAAAAATAATCGTTGAATATTTTCCTTTTGTTGATATAAACTGATAACTGAGGTCTGCTAATACTGAAATGCTTCTGGCATTCCTTATTATCTTTGAATTTTAATATATTACTATCCTTGTGAATAGCCAATATTTCCCTCTGATTATAGGTGTAATCTGAAAGATCGGGAATAATATCAGAATGATAGAAAATATGATCACCATGAATCATTTTGTTATCTATATAAAATTTAACCATATATGATTTAAAAAATTTATTGCAGGATGATATTGAATTGAATTTTTGTATCTTACCATTTATTAGGTTTCGTACGATTATTTTTTTGCTATTTGGATTTCTCTTATCTTCTAATGAAACATAATTAGAAAAATCAGGAAAGATATTAGAAGGATAAAATATCCAGTTATTAACTATAGTTTTATTATGGATATATTTTCTGATGTTAGTGGTGGATATTTTAAAGTGGTCTGCACATTTCCTAGCATGATCAAATTGTTTATATTTTTTGGTATTGATATTCATGGAAACAATTGATTTAAAATGATCTGGGATAGCACCATAAATAGAGTATTCTTCTGTATGAATATTATAAGTATTATAGAAAATCCAATTATTAAATATCTTCTTATAAATTTTTAGATAAGATAATAATTTATAATGAATATTAAAGTGTTTAGCACATTTTCTGCTATTAACAAATCTTATATTTTCATTAGTTTTTATATTTATAGCAAAAATTGATATTGATGCATGATTATTCTTTCCAAATGGATGAGGATTGTTTTCGAAATATTTTTTTAATGATTTGGATATATTATTTTTTATTTCTGGATTGTTCTTATAACTTTTTCTTACACCTTCTGTTGCTTTCCTTTTATGATTATAAGATTGGATGTGACCTAACATACCGTCTCCACCATCTGTAAGATTAGTTAATTTATACCCACTATCTTTATAATATTTTATCCAATAAATTTCCCTCTCATCAATAATATCCTCTGCACAATTTTCTATTATGATGTAGCCCAATTTGTGGAGTAATCCTTTATCATCTAATTTTTTTATCCAATTTGATCTATAACTTAGATGTTTGTTTTTCCTTATAAAACCCCTATGTTCATATTTATGCTTTTTGAAGCGTATTTTTATGGGTTGGATAGTTCTTCCGACATATCTAATTTGTTTAGATATAGGACATATTAATCCATATATAACACCTTTTCTCATGGAGAATTTTTAATTTTATTTATCTAAGAGGAAAAGATATCATTAGACTTAAGGTGTAGTACTGACTGTTTTACTTAGACATAGTGATTCCATTTGTTTTACAAGATTGGTTGTTACACCAGGCGTAGTAGGGTATTTATTATCACATATTACGGCTATGGCGTTTAAGAGCTTGAAGAGTATTTCCCCGTTTACAGCCGAATATATGGGGTTACCGCCAAGATCGGTCTGTGCACCGTTGACGTGAATCTGATTGCTATTGTGAGTAATAGTATTTGGAGTAGTTATATCTACTGCATCCTGAGTAGTAAGAGTAGTAACACCACCTCTCATTTCCAAGACAGATTGAGATTCTTTATGAGCTACTATTATTGCACCACCTGGTTCAATATTAATAAATGATCCATCCAGTTCAATTAATAGTCCAGTATTTACAGCATAATAAACCTTAAGTTGTTTATCAGAATCATAAAGTAAAGAATGAAAATTTTCATAATCGGCTTCGATTAAGCCTTTAAGTTCTTCATCTAATTCTTCGATACCAATATATCGGGGGTGATAAATATCGTCTTCAAAGATTACTCTAACTTTTACACCTATTTTTGGGGTGGAGAATTTTCCAGAACCAGATTCCGAACCAAAGAAAGTATCATGTACAGGATAGGCAAACGGTAGATCAGCTAGAGGAATAGAACCTAAACTATCCTCTTTATCCCCATAAACCCCAAATACCCGAATCTTGCATCTACCTATTTTTTTGGGATCATCTATTTCTTCAATAACTCCTATATAAGACTCATTAATTAATTCTAAAAGTTCAGAATTTTTTGTATTTCCCGATGTCCTATTTTTCTTTATACTCATAATTGGTAGATAAATAATTTAGCAAACTTTATTATTTATCAATATTAAAAATTCCAAAAATGTCAGATGGATAAGGAGCTTACCAAAAATATTAAGATAATGATAGTAATTATGATAATCGCTATTATTGCGATAGCTATTTTTGGATGTAATCCACAGAATAGATTTAATATATTAATCAAAAATCATCCTGAACTTACAAAAACCGATACTATCATGTGGTCAGATACTATTATACGATGGGGGATACGTATTGATGAGATAAAATGATTTTGAATATATACCATCGTTTAGAGGGTGAGGATGATGTAAGCAGACGTGATATGATATCCCATATTTTCAGTATGATGGATTAGGTTAAATAAATAAATTATGAAGGAATATCATTTACCTACTTTTAAACAATATCTTCACGAGGTGGTCAAAGCACAGAAAGGAGAAAAACCACCAACAAAAGAGCAAATAAAGAAATTAGAAGATGCTATGCAGAAATATTATGATATTTCTGCCAAAATAGACAATATTACTGCTAAATATGAAGCAATGCTTGATAAGGAGTTGAAGAAATTACCAGCAGACCAGGGAAAACTAGTAACAGATATTGAAAATACCATTAAAAAGTTGAAAATTCGGACCATAAAATCTAATGGTGTAATTGGAAAATTTAGAAAGGCTTATCAACAAACAAGAGTTGGATATAAAGATCTATGGGAAACTTCTTTGAAAAAGGTAAATTCCGAAGCAAAGAAAGCAATGGAATCCTTAGTTGAGCAATTTACCCAAGTTGTTGATGTCAAGGGTAAGATTGTTTTATTAAGGGAACGAATACAGGAAGCCAATGATATAAAAGATTATTATGATATGGTTGAAGATGAAATATCTGGTATACTTGGTAGGGATTTTGATTTGTCAGAACTTGATAATACGAAATTAGTAGATGAAGGATGGGCTTTGAAACAATCTGCTATTTATACTGCTGAAGAGATAGTAAAAAAATTCAAGTTAACCGAGAATTTGGATGAAGGCATTGCAGATGATCTAAAGGCTTTTTATAATAAAGTAAAGGATACAGTAAAAAAAGGTACTTCATATGTCGTAGATCTCTTCAAGAAAAGTACAGATAAATTGAAGAAAATATTACCAAATTGGGAAAAAGCTACGGATGATCTGGAAAAAGTCACAAGAGATATAAAGTGATTAATTTGCTCCTGCCTCACTCATCTTCTTACCTCTATCTTTCCCATACTCTTTATCGAATACATTGTTGACTCCACTACTTTCTAAAGATTCGGCAATAGCATTATGATCTTGAGTGTAGCCACCTTTAACTTCTGCTCCTTTGGGAACTATTCCGAGAACTTCAGTCTTTAACATAAGTATATAATTCTCTTCTTCCCATTGGAGCTTTCGACCAGCGTACATTGAGAAGAATACCCGATCACCAACTTTCACATTATTTACATCCTTTCCTATCTCCAGAATCTCACCTACATTCGGTTTGAGACTATCTATATCGAATGGATTGATAATGATTCCAAATTTAGTTACTTCTTCCTCACCTTCTTGCTTTATGATAATACTATTTTTTAAAGGAATCATTTTCCCATCCACAAGTTTGCATTGAATATCAGGTTCAAAGACTATGGTATAATTATCAATTACCTTACCAGACATTTTGCTGAAATAAATCTTATCACCTATTACAATTTCCTCGCATTTTTCACCAACTTTTACTACTTCACCAGTGCGTTTATTTTCCTGTGCGATATCAGGGATGATTATACCGCCTTTACTAACTTTATCTGGTTCATCTTGAATAAGGATAAGCTTATTACCAATAGGAATAAGTTCTTCATCTTTTATTTTGCACTCTATAGATTCAATATTTATTATGCCATATTCCTGTCCTTCATGTTCAATTCTTTCTGGCTGAGCAGTAGTCATAAGGATGTTATCGCCATCCTTTACCCATTTTACTCTTCTACCAACACTAACTATCTTGGCGAATGGTGTGTGCTTTCTTGATGATTCTGGTATAAGTAAGCCTAATTTTGTTCTTTCTTGTGGTTTCTCTTGAATGACTATAATCCGATGCCCTACTGCTTTCATTTATTAAATATTTACCAGGAAATTATTGGGTTTCAATTAGATATTCTTAATAATTCTCACATCTGTTCCTGCAACAAAATATTATGGATTTGATTTATATTATAATGATGAGCTTTTAAATATTCTTAACGAATTTGATATCCAAATTGACTGAACCGAGTAATTCACCTTCAGGATCAAATTCATCTAAATATTCAACTCCTTGCTCATCTTGGAATCCACCTCTCACAATTATCATACTTCTATCATCTACCACAAGGTTTCCGTTCTGATCAATATCCTCAGATTTTTCCGGAACAAATATTGCCTTGACAGTATCCATGAACTCTATTTGATCAAGGATCCTAACCATATCGGAATGGGGTATTTTATTTACTCTTTTATTGTTCAGAAAATATTCATTCATAATTTCTCGAACATCTTTTCTAACTTGAGTCTCTCTAACCATTGCTCCTTTGTGTTTTTCAAATACTTCAAGAATCAGAACTATAACCGATTTGTGTATTTCGGGTTGTATAGGTCTAAGGGTAATGTTAGCAGATTTCCGACCACTTTCATCAATCATATTCACCAGACGGGTTTCTTCTGTCTCATTTAAAGTGAATTTATCTATGTCTGTTGAAAAATAATCCTCTCCAACACCCAATTTATTGGTAATAATTGGGAGTAGCAGTAGATTGAATCTATTCTCATTATCTAAAATTTCCCTGAATACTTTAATAGTAGAGAAGAAGTTCAATCTTCCCAAGAAATATTTTATTGATGATTCATCGTGAATAATGAAATTCCTTGAAATATGAGGAGCAAGCACCTTAGTAAGGGCTGGAGATTCTCCATCTGCACCAAAATCTGGTGGAAGTTCTATAGTTATATCAAATATATCATCAAGATTCACCTCGTTACCATTAATATCAAATCCAGTATCGGTGAATTTGAATTGGGAATCGGTTTTATCTGGTAGATTTCCTTGTGCACCAGAAGTCAGGAGGTAATCTACTCTTATATCAGAACCAAGTGGTGGAATTTCCAAATTAACATTACTACCGAAGAAAATATCTACTCCTGAGGTAATACCAGTCTTGATCAGAACACCCTTTTGTCCGAATGGAATATCATATAAGCTTTCGAATTTATCGTATTTCTCTCCGTTGACAGTAACAATAACGAAATTATCATCGATTAGCTTACCTGGAAATGCATTTATTTCATATGATTGTCCATCTTCATTCGTTCCAGTAAATTGAGTAAATTCAATGACACCTTCAATTATCTTTATCCTCACTATACCTGTATCATTAACATCAACGGTTATGTCATCTGAACCGATATCTAGAATGTAAGCCAGATTATTTGTAAGGTTAGTAAGTCTCGTAAAATTGGGAATGAATACGAAATTACCTTCTATCTGTTCACTTGCCCCATCCTTTATTTTCAAGGAAATCTCACCAACTGCTGAGTGTCCACGAACAGGATTATGACCAGTAAGCCTTGAAAGCCCATAAATAGTGGTATTACGATTGGCAGTATGAATGTTTAATTGTGTAATAGAATCCTGAATATAAAACATCACAAGTGAAAAGAGGTTCTTTACAACAAGGGTAATTTGACCAAAACTGGTAGAAAATGAGAAGACATCTACACTTTGTTTGTAAGTAGAAACTAAATAGTTTACTGTATCATTTAAAAGATTTTCCGCTTTAATGCGATCCGCCTTCAAGAATTGGAAAAAATTGCCATTTGCCATACCGAATATATAATTTAGATTTATGGTCTAAATTTTATATATTTTATTTGGAAACCGAAAGGTTATGGCAACATCGCTTCTTTTTAACATATCGAAATTTGTTTTACTTGAATATATATACTCCGATATTGGTAGCCTTATTGAACATAATACGGGTGATATAGGTTTCCGAAGAGTAACCAATGGACACCAAGATGGTGAAGATATCATCATTAATAAGGATAATGCTAGAACCATAACAAGGAATATAGTTGATGATACTGTTATTGAGCTTCCAGATGGGAAATATGCTTTACTGGATAATGATTCAGCATTCTTTTATCCTAATACTGATCCAGAAGTAACTGTATCAGATATTACTATTGCTCCTCCTCTTGATATCACCTATGATCGGGTTAGGGTACATATTCTTAGTGGGTATAATTTTGAGGAATTGGATGGGTTCATCATATCCTTGTATGCTAGGATGAATAATGATAAAATAGTGAGATTTACACAGCTTTCTCACCTCAAATCTGATACTTCACGACTATTTTTCAATCCGAAACCATTAAAGCTTGCCGAATTTATATATGATAAATTTGTCGAATTTGATATTCCATCACAGAATTTCATCCTTACTCAACAGGAAGCTAATCCAGGCTCTACAACAACTTTTTCTTTTTATATTACCAACGGGGTATATCTGGCTAACCAGCAGACAATATATGCTGAGTACAAAAACATTAAAAAGACGATAGCAGAAGAAGGATTAATATTTTTCGAACCAGATGAGACAGTTAAATTTGCTTTTAATTCTGTTGACAAATTTGATCTTCTGGTAGCTAAAATACAGGAATCCAGTGATGGTGATTTTTTTGAATATTTTGCTGAATTCAACGGTAATCTTGTTGAAGACTTTATATTTCAGCTTAATAGTGTGGCTGGCAACAACTTCTTTATTATTCATGAACTTCGGGTAATCGAGCAGGTTGGTGATACATTTGTTGAAACAGATAACTTTACATCTATACAAACTGGTGATTATGATAAATTAAGGAGATTTAGACCTATCCTTCAACTTTCCGATACGGCTATAGCATTTAGTATTGAATACACAGTGCGACTCTATAACAGTATTGATGGAAGAAGTATTTTTAAGATTTCATCGATTACGAGTACCGACATCAACAAGTATGGTGAAAAGACGACTACACTTAATGTAGGAGAAACAATACAACCAATAAAAGTGTACAATAAATTATCTGGACGACCAGAATTTAGTATTCAGGATAACCTTTTAAAACTTACCAATACCAAAATACTTACTACATTTCTGAATAATACTAATATAGTAGTAAATTCGGATTCAGATATTGACAATAGTGTTGAAGGTCTAGTGATAAGGATAGCACCATTTGACAATTTATTTAAATTTAATCTCCGTAAAAGAGATAATCCAGATGATATAGATTCATTAATAGCTATTGACCTGGACACAGTAAGTGATTATTTTATGGTGTTCCTAAAGAATGACGATTCAAAGATTTTCATAAAAGAATTCAAGTCTCTTAATTTTAATAAGAGTGAAGGTGAGATAGCATTCAAATTAAATAAGCAGGAATCTTCACAAGTATTGAATATTACTAAAAATATCCAATTTTTCGTTATAACTCGCAACCCAGACGGTATTGAGACTGTTATTTTTATAGCTTCTTGGAAAAAATAATGATGTTCTATGTCTAATTAAATAAATAAGATAAAATATCTTATGAATTTAATCAAAGATATAATAATTAATAACCCACAAGGTGCTTACCCAAAATTAAAATTTTTAAATCTCCTAGATGATGTTGATGTTTATCGAGAAATGAAGTTAAAAAAATATATTATTCCTTATATGCCAAAAACGGATGTTTGACACCATATTTTTTTAGACAAATTTGAGGATACTTGTCTAAAAAAAATATGGTGTCAAACATCCTTTTATGAATGAAGAAATTTTTAATAAAACTAAACAAACAAATAAACAAAAATATGATAATGGTATATATTTAAAAACACAAAATTTCAAAGATAAATCCAAACAAACTTGTATTAAAAAATATGGAGTAGAATATTATTCCCAGACTAATATCAGTAAGAAAAGATATTTTAATAAAATATCTAACGAATTATCAAATAATTATATTTTATTAAAATTCCTTAATAAATTTCTTAGCATAAAACATAAAACATGCGGTAAAAATTTTATTATACATAGAGAATCATATCGCACAAGAATTAAAAGAAATCATGAGATATGTACTATATGTAATCCAATCAATAAACATTGGTCTGTAGCAGAACATAGATTATTTCTTTATATAAAATCAATTTATAATAACATAATAATTAGAAATACTTTTAAAATAATTTGTTGATAACAATATGGGAGTATGATTGGAGATATAATAATAAGGAAACAAAAGAATTAATAAATAATGTATTAATTGATGTTATAAAAAATTTTAGCAATATTTAGTATACCAATTCAGTGATAATCTTGGATTCATTAAACCATCCAGTATAGACTTTATGATTGAATTTGTTATAAACTTCAACAAATTTTTTCCCATTAGCTTCACTGATTACCTTACCGTAATATCCTTTGGAAGCTTCATAAGTAGGAGTATCAATTTTTACTTTTTCATCTTCCTCTTCCTCCTCTTCAAGACTTTCTGTTCCTGCTGGCATATCTTGTGCACCTGGAGGAGCATCTGGCTTGTTGAATAGTGGTGGGTGGAATTCTATACCACCGACACGCTTATTCTTTTTGGGTTTACCTGGAATACCTTCAGTTTCTTTATTTAGATCAACCTCTTCTGCTTCGTCCAGACCTGAATCATAAATTTCAAATCTAGCAGAGGTTGCTGTTTGATCAACGAATCTTGTGTCAGGATCAGCTTCTTGCATATCACCAATATACTGAGTAAGAACTTCCTCAGGAATATCATCATCAAAAGTAACTACGAATTTACCATCCTCTTCACTCACAGTACCCTGATAATCCCATTCAGCATTAAGGGTATTGATAACAGATTCAAATTCCTCAAGATTCATAGCTTCCATTATGAGCTTTGATTCATGAAATTTCTTAGATTCTTCTACGGACTGGCAATTTGGACAAAGAATTTCGGAAGCATGAACAGCTTCATCAAATTGTTGCATATATCCTGAACCAATTTCCTCATCAACCTCACCTTTAAACTGTACTGTTAAATAACCTCTTTGGCTCATACCAAGCCTGGCTTCATGATCCCATTTACTACTGAGTTCCTTAATGATTTTTGCAAACTCAGCCAATTCTTTCTTAGTATATTATGGTAAATCAACACTACTTTTACCTTCAAGTGTTCCCCTTATCCTCCTGATCTTCTCCATTTCTTCGTAGATTACTTCTGCATACTCCATCAGAAGTTTTCTATTAGTAGATTCTTTTATCTTTCCTTTATTCAAGGCATTGATCACATCATCTACCAGATCACCAGTATCGTTACTGGTAAATACCTTACCACCCCTTCTGATTGAGTATTTGCTCCCTGTTGGTGGCAAACCTCTTTCGTGATATTTAATTTGATCGGCAATTTTCATCCTGAGATCATCATCTTCAATATCATACTTCTTGGCTTCATTCACACCCATGTATTTTAAAAAATCAGCATGATCTACAGATATTCCAGGACTAAGTTTATTTGGTTTATGAGATAAAATAACAGCATTATTTGTGACTTTATCGAAATAATATTTCTTTCCTTCATACTCTATTTCATCCCATTGTTCTAAGTTTTTTTCTGTATATTCTTTTGCTTTTTTTACAATTTCTTTTTTTGTGGCTTCTGATATGGTTTTAACAAATTCCTCTGGTGGTATCCCTTTTGTAAAATTATCAACCATTTTTTCATAATTAATCTGATCATCTAATATATTTTTATTTCCTGATGCAGATATTACTTTTTCTTTATAATCATCTAAACTTAATTTTGCTTCATCCAAGCTTTCCCCCAGATAACCATCAATTTCAAGTTTAGCATGTTCCTCTGCTTCATCTTGCTTATCGAAATAAGTCTTAGCTATTTGATCTTTCATTTCACCTTTACCAATGGCATAATACCCTTTTGGAACTTCATGCCAGATCTCATATTCCATATCATTATATTTCTTGATGTCCTGCCTTTGAGCAGCTTCATTCATTCGTGATTCGTTCAATGGATTTAGAATATTATTTCTTTCTTTTCTATCATTTTCGTTGGAATCCTTTGCAGCTTCTTTTAGATGATTATATACCCTTTTACCGATTCCTGTGAGTTTGATGTGAGGAGTTTTACCAACATTTACCTTTTTGAAAAGTCGTTTGTTGGAAGTAATATAACTCTTATTAGGAGTTTTACCAATTTCCTCATCTTCGGCAAGGCTACTCAAAAATTCCTTAAGATCTCTTTCTGTACACCTGCACATCTCATGTCCACCAATAAATTCAACGATCTTATTACGCATTTTGGCTTCTGGATTAATATGAACGGCAGGATGTTCTTCGGTATGCCTACGTTTTATCTTTTTTACAGCTTCATCAACTGGTGATATAATAAATTGATTATCATCCTTAACATGATAATTCCAATTTTTACCATCTGTGACTACACCGGATTGACCATCTGATGCATTGAGTATATGCATCTTATCATCTCCATCAAATCGTGATCTGATACCATCTTTAGTAACAGTCATTTCCTTAGCTTCCATTATAGATACACCCAAATTTACCAAATCTGAAATTATCAAATCTATGGCTGCACTACTAACTTTATAATCATTATCTGTTAAATAGTCATATATTTCATTTTCAGCAATTTTAGCATTATATTTTTCCAAATGATCTGGATCAGCATCTGGGAAATTTTCAATAATTATAGCCTTAGCAATCTCTGATGAATTACCAGAACTCACAAATTTGGCTTCATCTACTTTTGCAACTTCATTCAATTTTTTATTTGTTTTAAGTATAGTTTCCATAATAATAGAGATTTAAATTATTTATTTATCGAATGCTCGAAGTAGGATGGTATTGATACATTTATTCCAATATTTTCACAGAGGGAAGTAATAATATTGTGAATTTCCTTATATTTCTCATTGATTTTATCTGTCATATGGATATTACCTTTTTGCTCCTTTTTCCTGAATGAAGTAAGCAGCATGACATAAAGATCATATAATTCAATATGTTCTTTAATATCTGGTGAAAGCCATTCTATTTTTGTCTCGGGATCAACTTTCATATATTTGGGATAGCCAAAATCAATAGAAGATATGTTATATTTACTCTCATTAATGTATTTAAGGAATATCTTATTTATAATGGATATGTAAATTTGTTCCCATTTATCGGATTCTATCATCATCTTCTTCAATGATCCTACATCCACAGACCGTATTATATCTACCATCATTAAATTATACATATCGGATGGTATATGAATTTTTGGCTGGTTCTTGGTGTCAATCTTGAAAGCCTCTTTTAAATTATCCTTACTCCTCACAAATATGGTGGTTATATCAGAACTCACATTGAATTCCTTAAATATTTTATTGATATGACCTTTTCTGAACATACCAATTTGTTCAGAATCAAGCCTACCTTCATACAGCTTTTGAGCAGCCACGAATGTATCATCTTTAGGAAATTTATTCGGTTCATAATAATCCCTTGCATCAAGTATAATTTTCCCAGTTTTATAATTATTAATAAAACCATAAGTACCTTCATTGAAACAATCCTTCACAGATTTAAGATACTCCATAGGTTTAATATACAAATCAGATATAAGTATATCAATTATGGTAATGGGTTCTTTATTTTTCTTGAGGTAAGAATAATTTTCTTTGGTATATTCTGCTGTAATGGAGTTACCGAAGTATTTAGGCGTAATGATCACTTCGCCTGATAGAATGTTGGTCAACCGTTCTTTTTCTCCGGTTAACTTTTTTAAATCGATCATTTACTCTACTTTTATTCTTCTTCGAGTTTGAATTCTTCGTTTGTATCTGTATCTTCATCACATTCATCTGGTTTTCTCGGAGTAATTACCATAGTAAAATCATCTATTCTCTCTGCTGCAAATCTTTCAGTTTTGATATCGATAACAGGTAGCCATCCAGCAACTTCCAAGTTGAAAATCATTTGAGGTCTCTTTTCATTATCGGGATATCTAAATTGGAAATTCTTGGCTAAATTATATTGCTCTGGAAAGGATACCATTACTGGTAATCTTTGAAATCCTTCATATTTTATCCAAAATTTCTTTACCTTATAAAATTTCTTGATAACTTCTTCAAATATCTTAAGC
>SDBV01008230.1_pt1 | contig 14107 bp, 11 predicted proteins | sample 2277081 | NCBI WGS metagenome assembly SDBV01 (sample SAMN10402039, study PRJNA504765) | marine sediment metagenome | isolation source: marine sediment core GS10_PC15, 223 cmbsf | place: Arctic Ocean: Southern Knipovich Ridge | collected 2010
GGCCATGACAACGAGAGTGAGTCAATCGGTCCGTATACCCCCGGCCAATCGCCAGCCGCAGGGTTCGAAACCCAAATCGTAGCACTTCGACCTACGACGCGGAAGTCACGCGATCGTGCAGCCCCCGGCTTTGCCGGGGGATCACTGCGGCTTGGAATCGCTCGGTGCGATTGGTTGTGAATCCGCTTCTGGAGCAAGAATCCGGCCATCGGAAATACGACAACCGGGGTGATCGCGAACGTATTTCTGGGCCGTCGCTAACTCTTCGTCGGTCCTCAACCGATGGCGGCAGTATCCCGCGGTCCAGATCCGCCCACGATCGAGCGGCTGACGCATACGGTTCTTCAGCCGCCCGATCATCGATTCGACGGAATCGTTGTGTCGCACGATCCAATGGACGTGCCACGCCTCGATCGACAAATCGAACGGCCGGTATCCGAATTCCTCGCACGCCGCCACGAATGCCGAAAAGAGAACCGCGCGCTCGCGGTGGCTGAACGGGTCGGGCGGCCGCAGGAGTAGAGATTTCGCGTGCTTCTCCAGGCTTGGATCCGCAGGTAGCATTTCGCCGCGCTGCACGTACCCGCGTGTGTCACCGGGCAACCAAGAACCATAGGCGGTCGTGGTGACGAACGTGACAAGCGGATCGTCCATCGCGGCGTCCTGGGCGCTGGTGCAGTCCGTCGAACCGGATCGAAAGCTTGCAGTTCGAACATCGTATCGCCTGTACGGCGGATGGCAAAACACGTCACCGGTGATTTCGATCCCCCGGCAAAGCCGGGGGCTGCACGCGCAGCGCGCGTGGCGCAAAAATGAAGGGCGCCCCGCGCACCGTGCTGTGCGTGAGACGCCCTTCAGACAAATGGGCGTTCGAGTTGGTTCTTATCGTCCGCGCCACGGTGGTCTCGTGGACCATCGGTGCGCGTCCGATGGAAGTTGCCCCTACAGTGCAGCAAATCGCGTACCGGCAGCGTAAAGTCGGAATTCTTGGTCGATGGCGTGCGTCCTTGGCGCACTGGCGCGCTTCGAAGGGCGCGCTATCGTGCAGTACGGCTCAGTCGACTCGACGAAACTCACCCGCCATTCTGGTACAATTACCCCCTTGTCCGAGGGGTCCTGCCCGCTGTTCACATACCCCGACCGTTGGCCGGAGGGCTTGCATGGTTACCGCGATACTTCTGGTAAGCGTTGTGGCCGGCTTGATCGGGTCGATGGCGCTTTGGGCGTGGTTCCTTTGGCTCGGCGCGCGCTGGGCGAGGATTTCAGACGTGAGCTTTCTCCGTGCGGTTGTGGCGGCAGTCCTGTGCGGATTCGTGGGATTGGCAGTCCAGGGCGCGGAACTGGTTGATCCGTCGCTGTTCGATCGTTACCCGCTTGCCGCGCCGCTGACATTATTTGCATCTGGTCTGGGACTGTCGTGGCTGCTGGTGCAATGGATACTTCGCACGTCGTTTGGCCGCGCGATTCTTGCTTGGCTGCCAACCCTCGCGTCGCAGGCCGTGATCCTCGCCATAATTCTCGGCATTGTGCGTCCGTTTCTACTTGAAGCGTACGTCTTGCCGACGAATGCCATGGCGCCGACTCTCTTGGGCGATCATGCCGAAGCAGTGTGTCCCGCTTGCGGCGGTGTTGCGATTGTCTCGGCCGGCGAGTTGGCACCTGAGGCCAGCCGACGAAAGCCCTTGGGAATCTGCGAGACGTGTCTGCACGCCGGTCCGGTCTCGATTTCCGGCGAGAAGCAAGTTGGCGGCGATCGGATTGTTGCCCTGAGAGTTCTCAAGCCGCGGCGTTGGGATGTCATCGTGTTCGAATACCCTGCGGATCCTTCGGTGGTTTACGCAATGCGCCTTGTGGGGCTGCCGGGCGAAGAGGTCGCCATTCGCGACGGCGACGTGTGGATCAACGGCCGGCGCGAGCCAAAGCCTGAGGCGATCCAAGGGCTCGTCTATACCGGCGATCCGCTGCGCGATCCCGAGGGCGATTGGGGACCCGTGCAACTGGCCGACGACGAGTTCTTCGTGTTGGGCGACTTCTCGTTGCGATCCAGCGACTCACGCGGGTGGAGCGTTGGCGCCGCGGGTCATTCATCCTATGCCGTGCCGCGCCAGAATCTCGTAGGCGTCGTATCGCACATCTATTGGCCGCTTGGCCGCGTGCGCGTGTTTCGATAAAGGGTCCCGCTAGGGCGATTCGCCTCGACGCTCCTTGCAGCAGCCGCGTGCGAGGGCCATAATCGGCCGTTTACCCGCCGCGTGAAGCCCCAACCTGGTGATTGCTCGCATGCCACTGTTAGTCGTTGGTTCGGTTGCCTTTGATAGCGTCGAAACGCCCACCGAGACCCGAGAGGACGTGTTGGGCGGGTCGGCCGTGTTCTTCTCGTATGCGGCCAGCTACTTCTCCACCGTCCGGCTGGTGGGCGTGGTCGGTGAAGACTGGCCCGCCGAGCATACCGAGCTATTGCGGCGTCAGGGCATCGACACCAGCGGGCTGACGGTCGAGGCGGGGGCCAAGACGTTTCGCTGGCGGGGCAAGTATCAGCCCAACATGAACGACCGCGAGACGCTGGAAATCCACTTAAACGTGTTCGAGAAGTTCGACCCCGTGCTGCCGCCCGAGTTCCGCAAGTGCAAATACGTCTTTCTGGCCAACGGCTCGCCGGTCTTGCAGAGTAAGGTGCTCGACCAGGTGCCCGACGCCGAGTTGACGATCGCCGACACGATGGACCTGTGGATCCAATCGCAGCACGACGAGCTGTGCCAGGTGTTGCGTCGGATCGACGGGCTGGTGCTCAACGACAGCGAGGCCAAGCTGCTGACCGGCGACGAAAACCTGGTCCGCGCGGGGCACAAGGTGCGCGCGATGGGCCCCAAGTTCGTGGTCATCAAGAAGGGCGAACACGGCGCGATGTTCTTCGGCCGCGACGAAACGTACGTCATGCCCGCCTATCCCACGCCGCAAGTCGTCGATCCGACCGGCGCCGGCGACAGTTTTGCGGGCGGCATGATGGGCTACCTCGCCGAGCGCGGCAACGCGAGCCCGCAAACCCTCAAGCAAGCCATGGCCTACGGCATCATCGTGGCCAGCTTCAACGTCGAAGATTTCAGTCTCGACCGGATGCGCCAGATCGGCCGCGCGGATCTGGACGAGCGGATGAGCCAATATCGGCAGATGTTGTCGTTTTAGCGCATGGCGGAAGTGGTACGGCCAAGACCGTTGGGCTCGAGCGACCGCCAAGCGGCACGGTCCGGAGTCGACATTGCGCCCCCGCGCCGCCCGAAGCGCCGGCCCGATCGACGAGTCTCAGCCCAGCCGATGAAAACTTGGACCTGTCCCGTTTATAAGCCCGAGCTGCCCCTTGCGGTCCAATCAAAGCTTCGGCAAGAGCGTGTTGCCAAGCGAATCTGCTTCGGAAAAACGGGGCTGATCTGAAAGATTGTTCTTGACAACATCGGCGGCGGCCGCTTATCATGCTGCTTGTCGTCAGTAGAAGGGTTTTGCTCGTGACCCCGAAATAAAGCGCTAATGCACATCTCTTGAGAGCGATATGCGCCACGCGGCAGCTCCGTGTCGGCGTTTTCTTTTGGCTCTCGTCCGATCACGATTCTCGTGTTTGTGGACGTGCTGGTATCGATCTGCACGTCTGGCGCACCAAACGCACTCAAGCTGCTGATGCAGTTGTTTCCGGCTTCGGGGATCACTCATATTGCTCGCCTCGGATACCGTTTCGCTGCTCGGTGCTGCACTCGCCATGTAATCTCTGCTCAACTTCGAACCGACACCATCGATTGACAAGGAAAAGGCTCGTGAAACTCGAAAACTCCGCCAAGACTACGGCCGTTGCCGCCCAAGAAAAGCTTCGAGCACCGTTTCTACGTCTCATGACTTTCGCGGCGGCCGCGGATTGGCCTGCCTGCCGCACGACCTGCTCACGAATAGCCATCCTATGCGCGCTTGTCTTCGCCGCTCCAACGCAAGCGGACGGAGACGTTATCTACGACAACGGAGCTTTTGATACAGACAATGCCTTCCTCAGTGACCTACACGCGTCATTTCCAGAGCAATCGGCGGATGACTTCGTACTCACATCGGGTCAATCCACCATTACCGATGTGCATTGGTGGGGAGTTTACTCGGATCTCGGCGTCCTGGGCGGAAACAATGCGCCTGACGGGCCAGATGATTTTTCGATCCGCATATTTGCAGACGCAGGCGCAGCGCCAGGGGCAATTCCGATTCACGACATTGCCGTTGGCGACGCAGTACGAGTGGATACGGGAATTGACACGACTAGTGGATTCGACATCTACGCGCATTCGGCCGACATCCCTGCGACGCCTCTGGTCGCCGGCGCTACTTACTGGCTCTCCATTGTGAACGATACCGCCGCGGATAACGATCAGTGGTTTTGGGCGACGTCGCCGGCGGTTATCGGGGACAACTCGTGGTTCCGTACTGTCGACGGCAACGCTTGGATTGCGTCGACGCTCTTTAATGAAGATCTTGCGTTCAATCTGACGAACGATGCCGTCCCCGAACCAAGTTCGCTGGCGCTGCTGGTCCTGGGCACGATGGCGCTGATTGGCATCCGGCGGCGCCGCGTGCGGCATTGAGTGAATCCGACCTTCATAGCGAGGGCCTCTTTCGCGATCCGCATCCTGGCGTGATGGTCACATCGCCGAGCGCGGCAACTCGAGTCCGCAAACCCTCAAGCAAGCCATGGCCTACGGCATCATCGTGGCCAGCTTCAACGTCGAAGATTTCAGCCTCGACCGGATGCGCCAGATCGGCCGCGCCGAGCTGGACGGGCGGATGAGCCAATACCGGCAGATGTTGTCGTTTTAGATCTGTAGGATCTACGTTTATGTGCCCTTTATATGCCCCAGATGACTACCGCGAGCAGTATCCACCCGACGCTCAGCGCGTAGAGAATGATCCCCAAGGCCGCTCCCGATAGAGCACGCCCAAACAAGCCGCCAATCGCCGCCGGAATTGACACGAACATCAAGCACGCCACAAACAGGTAGGCGAGAAACTCAATGTCGAAAGCCACGAGTTCGCGGTACCAAAGTCGGCCGTACAAGACCACGGCCATCGCGAACACGGCTGACGAGAAAGTGGCTACGAAAATACCGCGCGTCGTGAATTGAAACCAGGGGCGGGCGTGGCCTTCGCTCATAGGGCCATTATAGCCGAGCGCAAAAAAGGACAGCCGCTCAGGAAGACAGAAGGGGAAGACAGAAGGTGTGACCTTACCCAAGGTTCACGTGAAAAAATGAGTACACTAATCGACGGCATTCTTGAAATGTTGAATGACGACATGCTAGACCATGGGTTCCTCGCCCAATACCTGGAGCGGTCCGCGAGTGACGCCATGCATTCACAGGTGCGAATAGAGGATGTGCTCGAAGAACTGTTAACATCCGGAAAAGTCCACGTTGGCACAACAAACCTGCCTACACCGGACTACCTGGAGTTTATCGCGTGGAAAGGATCTGTTGCAGAGCGAGTGAGTAGGGCTATGAACGCGGTCGCCGCCGAGAGCGGTGCGGACAAGGACTTCGCATATTGGTTAGCCCTACGAGAAAATGTGGATCGTTTTGAAGGAGAACAGCCAGTGAACCCAGGACAGGGTCAATAATCCGCTGGTCTTATACATGTCCGTTCCGTGGACCGTGGGGACTTGACATGCGGGCATCGGACGGTCTGCTGGGTGACTCAATCCTGCTGGTCGGCGACCTGCTGGATACAGTTGGTAAACTCCAATAGTCTGGCGTCTGGCGATGGACTGAGGACCGCATGGCCGAAACAGTTCGCACATTCATCGCCGTCGAGATTCCTGGCGAGGTCAAGGAGCACGCCGGGCGGTTGATCGAGCGGTTGAGCGTCGCGCAGGCCAAGGTGAAATGGGTCGCGCCGGCGGCGATGCACTGGACGCTCAAATTCCTGGGCGACGTCGACATTCTCGAGACGCCGAAGATCTGCGAGGCGGTGGCCCGGGCGGTCGAGTCGCTGGCGCCGTTTGATGTCGAAGCGCGCGGGGCCGGGGCGTTTCCCGATACGCGGCGGCCGCGAACGGTGTGGATCGGCATGGGGCAGGGGGTCGAGCGGATGATCGACCTGCACGACCGGGTCGATGCCGAACTGGCCAAACTCGGCTACCGGCCCGAGGCACGCCGCTTTCACCCGCACCTGACGATCGGTCGGGTCCGCAGTGGGCAGGGCATCGAGGAGTTGGGGCAACTGGTTGCCCACAACGCCAACTTCGAGAGCGGGCTGTCGACCGTCTTCGAGGTGGTGATCTTCTCCAGCCAACTGGGGCGCGACGGGCCGACGCACGAGCCCTTGGGTCACGCGGAGTTGAAGGGGCGTTGATATCGCGCACGAGGCGGTTCTTACGTCTCCGGTGCCGTTGGGCGGCGTATTGACGGTAAGCTGGGCAAGCTGTGCATGCACGGCTCCACGGCTCGGTGGGGGTGGCCGAGAATGCTGCTAGCAACGCTAGAAACCAGTTTGCTAAGATGACCGCGCCGCCTAACGAGCAAGGGCTGGGAGACTTTTTTTGCGCTGGTGGCTCTTGCGGAATCCGGTGGACGCCGATAGTATGTACAAGCGTTCACTAGTGCGGTGGCCGTGACATACCCGTGTTGGGACCGCGGGGCGCCGCCATCGGGTTCTTCAATGTAAGGATGGTTCGCCATGGTCACCGCCACGAAATCAAACAACCGCACGGCCAAAGACATGTCCAGCAGCAAAGCGGCAAAGAAGACCCGAGCGCCCGGCTCGGCATTCGAGGCCAACAGCGATCTGAAAAACACGCTGGCCCAGATCGAGAAGCAGTTTGGCGAGGGCGCCATTATGCCGCTGGGCCAAGGCACCTTGGTGGCGATCGAGGGAATTCCGACCGGCAGCCTGACGCTCGATTTGGCCTTGGGCGGTCAGGGTATCCCCAGGGGGCGGGTCGTCGAGATCTTCGGCCCCGAGGCCAGCGGCAAGACCACGCTGGCGCTGCACGTGGTCGCCAACGCCCAAAAGCTGGGGGGCATCGCCGCGTTCATCGATGCCGAGCACGCCCTGGATCCTAGCTGGGCCAAGAAGCTGGGCGTCGACCTGGAAACGCTATTGGTCAGCCAGCCGGGAAGCGGCGAAGAGGCCATGCAGATTACCGAGATGTTGATTCGCTCCAACGCGGTCGACGTGATCGTGATCGACTCGGTGGCGGCGCTGGTGCCCAGGAAGGAACTGGAAGGCGAAATCGGCGATTCGCACGTCGGCTTGCAGGCTCGGCTGATGAGCCAGGCGATGCGCAAACTGACCGGCGCGATTTCCAAGAGCAAAACGTCCGTGATCTTCATCAATCAACTTCGCGAGAAGATCGGCGTGATGTTTGGCAACCCGGAAGTCACCCCGGGCGGCCGGGCCTTGAAGTTCTATAGCTCGTGCCGCATCGACGTGCGGCGCATCGGCCAGCTCAAAGATGGCGAAGAAGTGGTCGGGCAGCGGGTGCGGGCCAAGGTGGTCAAGAACAAGGTCGCGCCTCCCTTTCGCGTGGCGGAATTTGATATGATGCACTCGTGTGGAATCAGCTACGCCGCCGATATCCTCGACCTGGCCGTCGATCGCAAACTGGTCGTCCGTTCGGGGGCCTGGTTCCGCTACGGTGACGTACAATTAGGGCAGGGTCGCGAAAAGACCCGGGCCTACCTCGAGGAGAACCCCCAACTGCTGGAAGAGCTAAAGGACAAGATTCTGGGAACCGGCGCCGCGGCTGAGGTGGATGATGCCGCTTCGGCCGAGGCTGAGACGCCCCAACGGTGACGGCCCGATGGGTGTCGAACCGCCCCAGGACCGCCCCCAATGGCCAAGCGGCCGGCACGCGATTCGAATCACCTACCAGAAGGGCGCCGATATGATCGGGCAGAGACTATTTGCGGTGCGCGTGACGCTACTGGCCATTGGGCTGGTCGCCCTCGGCTGGCGGTCGGCGAGCGCCCAGGAGATCACCGGTCTACAAGCCGCCGCAGCGATGGAGGACGTGTTGGTCGAGGCCATCGCCGCGGCCGAGTCTTCGGTGGTGGCCATTGCTCGGGTCAACAGCCCGGACAACCAGCGGATCGACGTCATGCCCGATCCGTTCAACCGGCTGCGGCCGATCGTCATGCCGCGCCCCGGCGACCCCGAGTTCATCCCCAACGATTACGCCACCGGCGTGGTGGTTGGCCCGGGCTTGATTCTCACGGCCAACCACGTGCTGCGCGACGATTGCGACTATTGGATCACGGCCGCGAACCACAAGACCTACAAAGTCAGCCGCATTCGCGGCGCCGATCCGCGCAGCGATCTGGCCGTGTTGGAGATCGACGCGCCCGAGCTCGTGGCCATCAAATTCGGCGACGCCTCGAAACTGAAGAAGGGGCACATCGTCATCGCGCTGGGCAATCCCTATGCAATCGCGCGCGACGGCCAGGCCAGCGCCAGTTGGGGCATCGTGTCCAACCTATCGCGCAAGGATGGCCCCTGGTTTCCCCAGCGCGACGAGCGGCAAGGCCCCAAGCGTCCCACGCTTCACCAGTATGGCACGCTCATCCAAACCGACGCAAAACTGAATCTGGGCACCAGCGGCGGCGCGCTGTTGAATCTCAAGGGAGAGATGGTCGGTTTGACGGTTTCGCTGGCCGCCGCGTTGGGCTACGAGAAGGCTGCCGGATTCGCCATTCCGGTCGACGAGAGGTTTCATCGGGCGCTCGAAGCGCTCAAGCAGGGCGCCGAGGTCGAATATGGCTTCCTGGGAGTGTCGCTGCCCCAGCCGACCGATCCACGCGTGCGCCAGATGCGGGGCGCTGTCGTGGCAGGCACGCTCCAAGGCACTCCGGCCGGCCGTTCGGCGTTGCGGCCCGATGACCTGATCACCCGCGTCAACGACAACGAGGTGCGCGGGCCCCACGACCTGCTGCTGCACGTGGGCAAGCTTTCGCCCGGCGACAGCGTGCGGCTGACCGTCGAGCGCGACGGACGAATCATGACGGTCGTCATTCCCGAGTTGGCCAAGTATTTCGTGTCGCGCAAGAAAGTCGTCACCCAACAGCCACCGGCATGGCGCGGTCTGCGCGTCGACTACGTGACCGCTACGCCGAGGGACAAACTGCAAACACTGGCCACCAGCCACGGCATCGACCCGCAAGGATCGGTGTTGATTACCGAAGTCCAGCAGAACAGCGCGGCTTGGAACGAGGGCCTGCGGCCCCAGATGATGATCAGCCACGTCGGCAACCGCCGCGTGAGGACGCCCAAGGAATTCCGCGCCGCGGTGACCGACGAGACCGGCCCGGTCCGCTTGCGCTTAAGCCCCCCGCCCGACGACCGCCCCGAGCGCACGATACCGCCCGAGTCGAGTTAGCGTCGTCCTTCTCACGCGTCGGCGAACCGATGCAGCGCCAGCCCGGCAGTCATGACCGGCCGGGTGTTTCATTGGACGCTTTCGGCGCAATCCCCCTTTCGTAGTGGACCAGTCCGCCGATCGTGTTAAGATGGCGCAAACCGGCCGCGTTCGGTTTGCTGCGCAGCGGCGATTTGGAATCGGGGCCGCTGCGGCGCGTCTTTTCTTGCCAGCGGAGGACGGTCATGGGGCGCATATCGATTGCAATCTGCGTTGTGCTGGTTTGCACCGGCACGCGCGTCGAGGCCGTTGATCTGACGAAAATCGATCGCACGATCGGCAAGTTGCCCGAGCTTCGTTCCGAGTCGCCCGAGTATTGCTTGCTGGTGTTTGGTCCCCAGGCGGCCAAGCGCGTGTGGTTGGTTTACGACGGCGACGTGCTGTACGTCGACCGCAACGGCAACGGCGACTTGACCGAACCGGATGAGCGCGTCGCGGCCGACTCGAAGGCGAGCAAGCCCGACGAGAACGTCTATTACTTTCAAGCCGGCGAAATTCCCGACGAGCCCACGAGCCACAAGGATCTCACCGTCGGCTGGTTCAAGGTGGACCATCTTCTCGAGCAGGAAAGCTTCAAAGCGATTCTTGCCGGATCGCGCTCGATGCGAATCTGCTCGGTGCGCGTCGACGTGGCGATCGCCGGGCAGCAAGGCCGGGGCATCGGCGACCGCGTATCGCAATCGGCATCGCTGATGGACCATCGCGGATGGTTGCAATTCGCCGCCAGTCCCGACGATGCGCCCATCATCCACTTTGGCGGGCCCTGGGAAGTAACGCTCACCGAGAAGGAACGGTGGCGCGTGGGGAGGACCAAGGAAGTGACTTTGGTTTTCGGCACGCCGGGGCTGGGCCCGGGTACGACGGCGTGTGTTGCCTACGATCGGGTGATTCCGCCGACGGTGATGGCGAAGCTCAAGGTGCAGTATCCGCCGGCGAGCCCCGACCAGGAACCGCTCACGGCGAACTACGAGTTGACCCGGCGCTGCTGTACGTACGACCTGTACGGCGACGTGCGGGTGCCGAACGACGTGGGCAGCGGCACGGCTAAAATAGAGATATCGCTCGATAGCTGGCCTGGCGGCTACGTCGCCCCCACGGTGCACGATGTTGCGATTGCGCCGTCGAAGCCGGGGCCCAAGATCGAGCCCGTCTCGGCGCGGCTGGTCAGCAAGCTGGAACACGAACAGCGGACCGGCAGTATCTGCAATTTGCAATTCTCGCCCGACGGCAGACGCGTGATCGCTGGCACCTATCCGGGCGGAGTGATCAACGTATGGGACCTGACCGGCGGCGAACGGTTGCTCTCGTTCGACGCTGGCGAAGGCTACCGTGGTTCAACGAACTACTTCGCCGTGACGCCTGATTGGAATACGATCCTGATCCCGCGCCAGAATAAGGGCAAGTTCACGAAGATTGAGCGTGATGGGAAGACGTTGCATCGCGTCGAATACAATGACCTGACGCAGGTGTACGACCTGACCACTGGCGAACTGCTGCGGACGATGCAAGATTCGCCGCCGCGTGGAATTCGGGCGTTGACGATGGCACCTGATGGAACGTTTTTTCTTACGCACGACGAAGTTCCAGGAGAGTTCGAGTCTACGCGACCCAGGGCGCTAAGTGTGTGGGACGTCTCGACCGGCGAGCATCGGGAGATCGCCACTGGCAACGCCTACCCTGGAGGATTCTCTGCCGACGGGAAGCTTGTCGCGATCTCGATGCCCGACGGTGGCGATCAGGGCGTTACGGGCTCGATCAAGATTTTCAGCGTGCCGCAGTTGGCCGAGACGTGTACGATCTCGATCCTCCTGGAGCGCGCCAACGGTCATGCCGCGACTTTTGCTCTGGATGGCAAGGTGTTAATCGGAACGGTGACGTGGCATCCAAGAAAGAATGACTGGCGAACCTACGAATCCCAATTAGCGTTTTGGGACACGCAGTCGGGCCAGGAGTTGTTTTCCATGGCGCCGCCCACGAAAGGTGAGCAGTTCGTTTATGTCAAGGGCTCGCCCGACGGAAAGCACGTCGTCGTGACAACGTACGACCACAAACGAAGCCGCGGGCGCGTGTTGCTGATCGACGTGGCGAACCAGAGTTCAAGAACTGTCTCCGTCGCCGATGCCATGCCGCGGGAGCCGGTGTTTCACCCTGACGGCCGGTGGCTCGTTGTGCCGATTCAGGGCATGCCGGGCTCATTCGTGGGGCGAGAACCGGCGGTGGAAGAACTGCCACAGCCACGCCTGGAGTGCATCGACGTGGCCTCGGGCGAGATCCTGGAGACGGCCCTCGCGCCGCAGTCGTATTTGACGTCGATGGCGTTTAGTCCCGATGGCAAGACGCTGGCCACGAGCGGCGACGGCGAAGTCTTGCTGTGGGATTTCCGCACGCCGCCCGGACAGTCCGAGGCGGTGGCGGCGCAGTGAGCGCGCAACAGAAGGGGGCGCAGGGTCGTGACGCAGCTTGACCGCCGGACGCCGCGGTTGTTTGCGACTGTCGTGACGGTCGCCAGCGCCGTCTTCGCTGTGGCGCTTGCCGCCAGCGAGTCGTCGAAGGACGCCAACGGACCAAGCACCGCGAGCGACGCCCCCAGGTTCGACGTGCCCGACGCTTCGCCGTCGGAGTTGCTCGCGTTCATTCGCAAGACGAAGGCCCGCTTTGTCGAGGGCAACTCGCGAGACGAGCGCGTCGCCTTCACGGTGCGGCAGCAAAAGGCGATTTGCGCCGCGGCCGACAAGATCCGGACGCTAGGATCACAGCCTGACGTAGAAGCGGCGGCCGTCTCCGAAAAGTTCGCCGCGCTGTGGAACCTGATTAAGCTCAACGACCCGCGAGCCGGCGCCGAGGCCGTGTGCATGGCCAAGGGATTGGAGAACGATCCGCGGAAGGAACTGGCCGATCGGGCCCGGTTCTTTCTGCTCTGGGAACGTGCATGGCGCGTGACGGATGCCCCCGGTCAATCGCCAGAGGGCGAGGCGGCCGCGCTGGTGGACGACATCGGAAGGCAACTCGAAGGGGGAAACCACGACGAGCTGCTCGTCATGTTGGCTTCCATGTTGCCGGAGAAGCTGCAGCCGTCACAGCCCCAACTCGCGGTGCGCGGAGCACAACGATTCGCGCTCGCGCTGTCGAAGTTCAGCGCCGAACCCGCCAAGCGCGCGGCGAAACATCTGCGAGACGTCGCGCGTCGCCGGAGCATCGTCGGTGAAACGGTCGAGATCTGCGGGCACGTCTTTGCCGGGGGCGCCGTCGACGCGAGCAAGTTTCGCGGGCAAGTCGTGCTGGTCGAGTATTGGGCCACCTGGTGCGCACCGTGCATCGCCGAAATCCCCGGCATCCGTTCGGTTTACGAGAAGTATCACGACCGTGGATTCGAAGTTCTAGCGGTCAGCCTGGATGAGGACCGCGACCAGCTCGCCAAGTTCCTGGGCGAAAACCAGGTCCCCTGGACGGTCCTCTGCGGCCGCTCGGCCGACGACTCGGGCATGCGCCAGCCGATGGTCGTCACGTACGCCATCGACACCGCCGGCCGCAACTTTCTCGTCGACAGGCAGGGCCAGATCGTGGCGCTCGACGTGCGCCAAGATCGATTACGAGAGCTCCTCGAACGATTGCTCGCCGAGACGCCTCGCGCCATCGAGCGGAACGACTAGTGCCCGGCCAGTGCGATTCTCCAGCAGCGCCACGCTCCCTGGTCGGTTTGTGGACGAGTCGATATCATGAGGGGCCTAAGTCGTTGCCTGTCTCCGAACTGCGGGGCCTCGGCGGCGGTCCATCTTGTAGGACCTGACACCTGACCGGCCCGAACTGCGGTTCCATGAAAACCGACGAACTTCGTGAAAAATATTTGACGTTCTTCGAGTCCAAGGGCTGCGTCCGCCGGCCCAGCGACGTGCTGGTGCCGCGCTGGGACCCGTCGGTGCTGTTCACGCCGGCCGGCATGAACCAGTTCAAGGACCATTTTCTGGGCAAGGTGAAGCTCGAATTCACGCGGGCCACGGTTTGCCAAAAATGCCTGCGGACCGGCGACATCGAAAACGTCGGACGCACGGCGTACCACCACACGTTCTTCGAGATGCTGGGCAACTTCAGCTTTGGCGACTACTTCAAACGCGACGCGATCAACTGGGCCTGGGAGTTTCTAACCAGCAGAAAGTGGCTCGGGCTCGAGCCGGCGCGGCTCAGCGCGTCGGTCTACGTCGATGACCGCGAAGCTGCAGAGATTTGGTCGAAGGATATCAAGCTGCCGCCCGAGCGGATCCGCCGGCTCGGCGAGGACGATAATTTCTGGCCGGCCGGCGCGCCCAGCCGCGGGCCCGACGGGGGATGCGGTCCGTGCAGCGAGATCTTTTACCGCTTGGACCAGCAGACCGAAGTCGAGATCTGGAACCTGGTGTTCACGCAATTCAATCGCGTGGGCCCGCTTCCGGACAATCTGCGGCCGCTGCCCAGCAGGAACATCGACACCGGCATGGGGCTGGAGCGCACGGCTTCGGTATTGCAGAACGTCGGCAGCAACTTTCATATCGACATCCTGCTGCCGTTGGTCCTGGCGGCCGGCGACGTGTGTGGCCTGAAGTACGACCCCGAAAGCGAAAAGGGGCGCCGCCTGCGGCGCATCGCCGATCACGTGCGGGCCTGCACCTTCGCCATTCACGAAAACGTTTATCCCGGGCC
>SDBV01008231.1_pt1 | contig 14106 bp, 13 predicted proteins | sample 2277081 | NCBI WGS metagenome assembly SDBV01 (sample SAMN10402039, study PRJNA504765) | marine sediment metagenome | isolation source: marine sediment core GS10_PC15, 223 cmbsf | place: Arctic Ocean: Southern Knipovich Ridge | collected 2010
GTGAAAAGAAAATAAACGGGGAAAATGAATGCTTCTGGCCTCATTTTCGTCCACAATCATCCCTCGGGCGACTTGAGACCGAGCCAACCTGATATGGCACTAAAGGAGAAATTGAATAAAGCCTGCCTTGCCGTTGATCTGGCCCCCCTTGATCATCTGATAATAGGCCCTGCCGGATATGTTTCATTTAAAGATGCGAACTAATATTATTATTTATATAATATAGTTTATCATTCTTATAATTGAAGTTAAACTATATTTTAACTAAATTAAACTTGACAAGCAAGCGTATATCTCGTATACTCATTCCATCTGGAATCTGCGATCCTCTAATATTTCAAATCAGGAGATAACAACCATGGCCAGAATAGATTTAGAGGCATTGAAATCACATCTCTGGGAGTCTGCCAATATTCTCAGGGGGAGCATTGATGCCTCGGACTACAAGAACTACATCTTTGGCCTGCTATTCCTGAAACGTCTGTGTGATGTCTTTGACGAAGAATTAGACGTGTTGCAGAAGGAAAACCATGTAGATTTGAAAGACCCGGATAATTTCAGCTTCCATGTTCCTGAAAGGGCCCACTGGTCATACTTGAAGACGTTGACCCAGAATCTTGGTGAAGCCATTAACAAAGCCAATGACGCTTTGGAAGAGGCCAATCCGGAAATGTTGGAAGGTGTGCTCTCAACCGTAGATTTCAATGATAAAGACCGTCTTCCCGACGTTATATTATCCGCACTGATTGCCCATTTCTCAAAAATCCAACTCGGCAACAAGGATCTGGAAAACCCTGACATATTAGGAGATGCCTATGAATACCTGATTGCTCAATTTGCCGATGATGCAGGCAAAAAAGGGGGTGAGTTTTACACGCCAAAGGAGGTGGTGATCCTCCTTGTAGAGATCCTGGATCCTAAGGAAAAGATGCGCATATGTGATCCTACTTGTGGATCAGGAGGCATGCTTGTCCAGTCGGTCTATCATCTTAGAGAGGGAGGGCAAAATCCCAAAAATATCTCTCTCTTCGGTCAGGAGAGAAATTTGGGGACCTGGGCCATCTGTAAAATGAATATGTTGCTCCATGGGTTGTTGAGTGCCAGGTTAGAAAAGGGGGATACGCTGAGATCACCCAAACTAAAAGTAGAGCAGGGACAGCTCATGGAATTCGATATTGTGATTGCCAATCCACCTTTTTCTCTCAAGAACTGGGGTTATGAGGAGGCACAACATGACCCTTATCGACGCTTCCGCTTCGGTATCCCACCCAAGGGATATGGAGATTATGCCTTTGTACAGCATATGATCGCCACCCTGAACCGCAAAGGCCGCGCCGGAGTCGTGCTTCCTCACGGTGTTTTATTCCGCGGAGGGGCTGAGGGAAAAATAAGAAAAGGCATTCTGGAAGAGGACCTGTTAGAGGCGGTTATTGGGCTTCCAAGCAACCTGTTTTTCGGGGCCAGCATCCCTGCCTGTCTTTTTATTGTTAATAAGAGTAAACCCAAAGTGCGCAAAGGCAAGGTTTTCTTTCTTTATGGGGCCAATGACTATTTAGAAGGAAAAAACCAGAATAAGCTTAGGAGAAAAGATATTGAGAAGGTTGTCAATGCGTACAGGGAGTACAGTGTAATCGAAAAATATTGTAGGCCGGTATCCTTAGATGAGATCCGCGGCAATGACTATAATCTGAACATTACCAGATATATCGATATCACCGAAGAGGAAGAGCCTATCGACGTTCAGGACGTCCTCAACCAATTGAAGAATCTGAATAAGGAACGATCAGACGTGAAGAAAAAGATGAATCGTTATTTGGAGGAATTGGGATTTGAGGTTTAAGCATGTTCCGTGACCAAAAAGATGTGGAGACCATATTGAGCGCCTTGGGAGAACAATTAGAGGAGATCGCCGGTGAGCCACTTGAGCTTTTGGTATGTGGGGGCTCTGCCCTGAATGTCTTAGGGTTGGTTCAACGGGCCACCAAGGATGTGGATGTCCTGGCTTATGTCAAATGGAACAAAGATGGAGCGGTCCTATTCATTAGCGCAGATCCCCTGAACGAAGAACTGGTCTCGGCATCCAAAAAGGTGGCAAGGGATTTCAACCTGAACGAAAACTGGCTCAATGCAGGCCCTGCCTCAGCCACTGAGCTTGGCCTGCCGGATGGCATTCTAAAAAGGGTAAAAACCAGACAGTATGGACAGAAATTGACCATTCATTTCATAGGTCGATATGATCAGATTCACTTTAAGCTCTATGCAGCAGTGGACCAGGGCGCCGGGAAACACTTTGATGACCTTTTGGCCCTCAACCCGGCACCAGATGAACTGGAGCAGGCGGCCCGCTGGAGCATGACCCATGATGTATCAGAAGGGTATCGACAAGTCCTCAGGGATTTATTGAATCATATGGGATACAGCGATGTCGCAAAAAGACTTTAGAGATCTATTTCTTGAAAACATCCTGAATTTTCTCTGGCGCCAGTGGTCTGCCTTAGGGGTGTTGGGTGAGGCCAGAACTCAAGATCCATGGGTTATCGATCCGGAGCCCATGCTTATCTTCACCCTGGAAATGGGCCGATATGAACCAAGGATCTTTGATGAAGTGATGGATTGGCTTGTTGTCAACGGGTCATGGATTGATATACAGCGGCTGCGTGGAATCTTGCGAGACAAAGATAAAACAACTATGAATTTAACGGGCGCAGTGGCGGCGTTCCTTATGAGGGAGGCCGATGAGAGAAAATGGAAGAATCTGAGCCGGTCCTGCCGATCTCAGGAGTTTGATGGTTCAGGCAGCGGCCAACCTCTCTTTTGTGAAAAGGGTGGTAACGCACATCCCATCTCCAACAAACCGGACCAGGACTTTCTCTCTTATGGATTAAACCGTTCTCAAATGAGACCCCGCCGGATGACACGACAGGTTCCGATTACTTCTCACAATACCCTTCGCTTTTTATTGAGGGCGCTTTTTGGCCTGGGCTCGAGAGCTGAATGCCTGGTTTACCTGCTGACACATGATGGTGGTCACCCTTCTGAGGTGGCCATGGCGATCGGCATCTCAGTCCGGGCAACCCAGGACGCACTTATCGAACTCTCCAGGTCGAGTCTTGTGCTTACCCGTGTATTGGGTAAACGGAAGATCGAATACTGGATCTCTCACGAGAGATGGTGGGAGTTTCTATCCAAGGCGAGTATCACGGAAACCGAGAAACCCATCTGGATCGACTGGGTCGCTCTTTACTCTGCACTTTCTAAGGTTTGGGTTGCATTAAATGAAATTGAAAAAGAGGGAATAACAGATTACATGAGAAGCTCGAAACTGAGAGATTCTCTGGACTTGGTCGGCAGTGAATTCACAAGAAGCGGCCTCGACATTCCTCCTATTCCCGGAAAGGAAGTGAGACCGGAAGCGTATAAGAAGGCATTTGAAGCCTTCATTATCAAGATCTTTGGGGCAAGGCAATGGTGGGACAGGTAAGCAGTCTAAAGACAGGGGTTAAATATAAGAAGACGCCTATCGGTAAGATCCCGGTGGATTGGGAGGTGGTGAGATTAGGTGATGTGTGCGACATTATTGGCGGTAGCACACCATCAACTAAAAGAAAAGAGTATTGGGGGGGGCATATTCCTTTTGCCACTCCAACAGATATTACAAGCCTTCGTGGAAGAGAGATCTCAATCACAAAACAAAGCATTACCCCGGAGGGGCTATCCTCCTGTGGAACTCGTTTATTGCCTGTAGGGAGTATTTTATTGACAAGAAGAGCTACTTTAGGTGCATGTGCGATTAATACTAAATCTATGGCTACCAATCAAGGCTTTGCAAGTTTGGTCTGTAGTGAAAAGGCATATAATTGGTTCATATTCTATAAAATGATATCACTCAAACGAGAGTTGCAAACCCTTGGTAGCGGAAGTACTTTTAAAGAAGTTTCAAAAGAAAACATCAGGTCTCTATTTCTCGCTATCCCTTCACCTCCCGAACAAAAAAAAATCGCCGAGATTCTAACAACCGTAGACGATGCGATTGAGAAGACGACTCAGATTATCGACAAGACAAAAGAGCTTAAAAAAGGCATGATGCAAAGACTTCTCACCCACGGTATCGGGCATAAGAAATTTAAGTTATTATCCAGCACTCAAGCGGTTCCAATCATTAACAAGGGTGAATTCAGCAAGATCAGAACCGCAATTCCGCCAATATATGAACAGAAAAAAATCGGGGATATTCTCTCTTCAATCGATAGCCAAATCGAAAAAGAATCAAATCATAAAGAACAATTAGAATTATTGAAAAAAAGCCTAATGCTGCTATTATTAACAGGAAAGCTACGTGTAACATTGTGATTGCATTAGAACTCCGGTAACCGAAATAAAATGAAACCAAAATTCAACGAAGACACCCTTTTCTGAACAGCCTGCCATTGAGCAGGTTAAACTGCTCAAATATGACCATATTCATGGGGATAAGCTTGATCCGCAATTGAATGACAGGTGTGAACGGGTCTCTTCATGTTTCACATCTTAACAAAAAAAATCGGTTGTGTGCCGTACTTTTTTCAATTAATTGTATCCGAAGAACGGGGGGCCCGATTGTTTACGCCCGACAAGAGATGTAAAGCCGATTTCAACTTAATAAAGGAGTCTTCACAATTGGTTGGGTTTGATATACTTAAGACTTGATGAGCTTGGCAGGTCTTATTACACCCCATCGATATTTCGACTTTATACAGAGGTCTTTCGACCAAGCATATTTTCAATCACAATAAAATCTTTTGTTTCTCTACACGTTGTTCTTTGAAGGTTCGGAAGTGAAATTTTTTTAGGATGTTGATGGAAGACTGCTTCCAGCGTCAAGTGTTCCCGTCAAATATGCGCCTTGCCCGGATTGGGCTTTGATTTCGCCGTCGGCCATGATAATTTTTCCCCGCTGAATAACCAGGGTCGGCCCACCGAGGCACCTGAAGCCTTCATAAAGGCTATAATCTACCTTTGTAAAAGCATTTTTCTTCGGCACACTGTAGGCAATGGCCGGATCAAAAATCACCACATCTGCATCGGCACCTATGGTAAGGGTTCCCTTCTTCGGATACAGGCCAAAGATTCGGGCCGGATTCTCGCAGGTCATCTTTACCAGATGAGGCAGTGTGATCCGTCCCTTGTTCACGCCCTCCGCGTAGGTGATGGTAAACATGGTGTCCTGGCCGGGTATACCGTGCGGTGCGGAGAAGATGTCATCATACAACGGCTCGTTGGAAGCCACCGTATGACCGGCGGCATCCGATCCGATGACATCGATGGCACCCTCTTGAACCGCCCGCCAGAGAGCATCCACATCCGCTTGCTGCCTTAGTGGCGGGGACATCTTGGCAAGCGAACCGCGTTTTTTCAACTCCTCATCGGTAAACACGAGATAATGGGGACATGTTTCGGCATAAATTGTCTGGCGGTTCCATGATTTGAACAACCGCAGCACATCCAGGCTCTCTTTGGCACTCAAATGGGGCAGATACATTCGACAACCGCTGATCTGCGCCAGTGACAATACGCGGAACACCGCTTCCGCTTCGGATATGCCGGGGTGGGTCGGTGGGTAATGCTCAGGCTTCACATCTCCCCTGGTAACGGCGGAATCTTCTAGAAGATCCAAGATGGGACCGTTCTCGCAATGGGTAGCAAACAACCCGTTATGCTTAGCAATCAACCCCATGATCTTGAGGATTTCTTCGTCTTCCAGTTTCATGCCGCGCTTTTTATAGGCCGTAAAACCTTTAAAGGAGACAATACCCATCTCGATAAGTGCCGGGATTGATCTTTGTGCTGCGGCAATATCATTTTGGGTAAAGGTGCAATGGATGCCGAAGTCCAGGATGGATGAAGATTCACCCTCCTCAATAAATGATTTTACCGAGTCGACCAGATCTCCACCTTGTCCCCAGGCTGCCACGGCACCCACATAAGGAATAAGCGTCGTAATCCCACCGGTGGCCGCTGCTTTAGAAAGGGTGTCGATGCGATCCGCGTAAACCGGATGAAAATGGGCGTCGATAATTCCGGGTAATACGAATTTACCGTTGGCATCGATAACCCGGTTTGCCTCATATGCAGCTGCATTTTCGGGGGTGCCGAGAACCTTTCCAGCCTTGATAACCACGGCTTTTTGTTCGATGCTGCTGCTGCTGACGACCATGCCGTTGGCAACAATTATATCTGCCTGTTGTTTTTCCATCGCCTATACTCCACTAAAGATTGCATCCAATCATGAAAATGATTTCGACAACTTACTTTCTGCCGATTGCATTATTTACCGCTGCTGTTGCCAAGATTTCCAGTGAATTGAAAAACGGTACGGATAGATCTTTCTGTTTTAGTTCCAGTGGTATTTCAGTGCACCCGGCGATGATGCCTTGGGCTCCCTGTTCAACAACATGGGTTGCCGTTGAAATCAGGTTCGCCTTACATTGAGCCCGGACCGCCGAATCCTGGGGACCCTTGATTTTGTAAATCACATTCATCAAGGCTTCTTGGTGGTCAGTATCCGGCACAACCGTTGCGATGCCATGATCCGCCAGGTGCCCGGCAAATCGTCCGCCGTGAACGGTGCCGGACGTGGCCAGCAGGCCAACGGTTTTTACTTGCGGATAACGGTTCACTATGTGTTCACTGACCGTATCGAAGGCGGACAGGATGGGCAGATCAATCTGCTGTTGCAACTCATCCAAGAAAAAGTGGGCCGAAATACAGGGGATAATGACAAAATCGGCCCCGGCTTTTTGCACCGCTCGGCATGAAACCGCCATGGCCGGGACCGGGTTCTCGCCCTCTCCGATAATGGCCGGTGTTCGATCCGGTATCTTGGGGTTGCTGTCGATGATCACCCGCAGGTGATCCTGGTCCTTTTGGGCCGGTGTCGCCCGTATGATTTCCCCGTATAAATCCAATGTCGCTTCCGGCCCCATGCCGCCGACGATACCGATTGTCTTTTCACTCATAATCCATCCAACCTTTAATCGCGGATTGTTATTCCGTGCCTGGCGCCGGTATGCTCTCCATCTTTTACGACTATTTTTCCGTTGACGATCACCCAATCAATTCCGTCCGGAAAGGTCCGCGGGGCTTCATAGGTCGAGGTGTCGATGACCGTCTCGGGATCGAAAACAACAACATCCGCATCGTACTGTTCGGCAATCATTCCTTTGTTCTTCAAGTGCAGTTTCCGGGCGGGAAGAGACGTCATCTTCCGGACAGCCTCCTCCCAGCTCATCACCTTTTGTTCCCGCACATATCTTCCCAAAATACGGGGGCACGTCCCATAGGTGCGCGGGTGGGGCATGTTGCCGCCCAACAGGCCGTCAGTGATGATGCTTACCGTCGGGGATTTCATGATCTCGACCACATCTTCCTCGCTCAGGCCGAAGTTAATCATGCCGACGGCCAGATTTTCTTCTACCAAAAGGTCCAAGGCCGCATCGACAGGATCCTGATTGCCCCTTGTTTTGGCAATCTGTGCGATGTGCCGGCCTTCAAAGGCCTTATTCGCCTCGGATGCGACCGAGGTAACAAAAATTTTGTCCCAGCCGACGACGGCCGAAAAATTTTCCCAATCCATGCGTTCACGGATGTCCTTTTTAATGGGCTCGCGATCATTCCGCAGCATGGCTATCAAGTGATCCGGTCCTTTGGTATGATACCACGGCGGGATCACCGCATGCAAAATCGTACTGCCGGCCGTATAAGGATATTGGGCAACAGTGACATCCACACCTTGGTGTCTGGCATCATCCAAGATCTTCAACAACCCTGAAGCCTTGCCCCAATTGTTTTTTCCCCTAATCTTAAAATGAGTGATCAGCACCGGAATTTCCGATCGCCTTCCAATCTCCAGCACCTCGTCGATGGCCCCGACGATCCCGTCGGATTCACTGCGCATATGGACGTCGAAAATACCGTCGTAGCGTCGAACGACTTTGGCGATCTCAACGATCTCATCGAGGCTCTGGTATTGGCTGGGAGGGTAAATCAAACCGGCGGATATGCCTCGTGCGCCCTGTTCCATCGCCTCTGCGGCTATCCGTTTCATTTGCTGAATTTCATCTGCGGTCGATAGGCGACCATCCATCCCCATCACCATCAGCCGGATCGTGCCTAACCCGACATAGGAGCAGACATTGGTGGCCACCTTGCGCCGGTCGATCGCATCCAGATAATCGGCAACGCTTTGCCAGGACCAGTCAACATCCGGATCGCCGGCCAGTCCTGCCAAATGCCGTCGCCACCCTGCGATATCCTTTTTCAGGATGGGAGCTACGGACATGCCGTCGAGACCCATATTTTCAGTTGTGATGCCCTGCATGATTTTTTGCTCCGCCCTCGGGTTATCCAGGATAAACAGGTCTGAGTGACTGTGTCCGTCCACAAACCCCGGGCATACGAATTTTTTACCGGCATCGATGATTTGATCGGCCTGGAAATCACCCAATTGACCGATCCCGACAATTTTCCCGTCTGCAATGGCCACATCGGCCGCCAACCAGGGGTTGCCGGAGCCGTCGATAATTTTCCCGTTTTTAATTATTAATTCATACATGATTACATTCCATAGGTTTGCCTGGATATATATCTGCGGATCTCAATAGTATGCGATCCCGTTTCGAATTCAAGTCGTACGATTTCCCGGTTGGTCGGAAAATAGAGAACTATTTAAAATGCATCGCAATCTCAGGGTTTAAAAATTTCTGGATCTCGAATGCATACCCCCCGGGTCCCTCGAAGAAAAAGCATTCCACCTTGGCCTTTTCCTGTATTGCCGGCGCGGCATCAATAGCAACGCCGGCATCCTTCAAGCGCTCGTACCATTGATGCACATCTTCGGTTACCAGTGTTATCAGCACATTTATTGCGGTCGGTGCATCACAATAGCCTTGCGCTTCATCAACGATCCCGATAAATGCGCCACCGGAAATCTTGTATATCCGCGCAAATCCCTGGTCGTCGACCTTTTGCAGCTGCAGGATTTCTTCAAAAAAATATGCCGGCCCTGCCAGCTCACTGAAATAGAGAAACGTAATCTGAGAAAATAGTTTCATTTTATCCGTACCCTGATTGATGCCGGCAACGGCCGGCGAATAAAATATGTAAAATCCTTACCGGCAAGATTCCCTGCAGCCTGCTGTGTGAAAGCTCTTGGTCAGTCGATCACCAAAAAACGTCTTGGGTTTTCGGTCAGGATGGCATCTATTTCCGTCTGTTTAAAGCCCCTGGTCAGCATCATGGGAACAACGTTTCGAAAAATATGGCCGTACCCCTCGCCTCCGTATCGTCTAAGTCTGGACAAATGGCAAATATCCTGGGAGATGAGTATCTGTCCCAGATGACCCCGGTCGATGAGGGCCCGGATGATGGCCAAGCGACCGGCGTCATTGGGCAGGTCAACCGGTGCAAAAGGATAAAACCCTGACTCCAGGCCGAAAAAGTCCAGTTCCAGAAAACAGCCCGACTGTGCCAGTGCCAGATAGTCCTCAACTGTGGGCAGGGTCCTTTCCAGGTGGGCGATGGCGGTTTTTTCAACCTGCCCGCCGTTGTCCTGGATCAGCGCCACCATCCGGCACGGGGCCTCGGGATCCCGTGGCGGATGTATGCAAATCCCTGCCCCAGTTTGGTTCTGGGTCCGGGCTGCGGCTTTGAGGGCCTTGATTTCATCAGGGTGCGGCGGGGTTGAGAGTCCCATCTCGCCGAGGAATCCCGCCCGTATACCGGTGTCGCCCATTCCCTGGCGCAGGTCGGAAAATAAACGCCTGCCGATCTCCTTTTGGTTCAAGGCGGCCAAAAGCTCACCTGCGAACTCGACGGTGTAAAAACCGGTGCCGGCTACCACAGATACGTTGCATTCACGGCTGATTTTTGCCAGCCCCACCGGGTCGGGCTTCAAGCCTCTGGAGGTCTGCTCCACCAGGCAGTTCCCACCGTTTTCTTTGAGGTTTTTCAGTTCAGCGGTCATAAGCCCGGGATCATCCAAAATTTGGTTGCCGTAATGACCGCACCATTGGTAGCGGATATCCCAGATGTTTTCCAGCGTTATCTCCACGCGGAGTGTGCCGGGAGGAAAGGTGTTTTTGGGGGTCAGGTCCGTTAACAGGTGTTCGTGAACGAGAAAGGGGCCCAGCTCCCTGGCCGGAACAGGTCCCAATACGGTCTGGATGTTGCCGTCGGCATGGCTGGTTTGCCGGTCCATTTCTGATAACGTTTTCCTAATGGTGCAAAATTTTGGCCATAAACTCCCGGGCCCGTTCGGTGCCGGGATTTTCCATTATCACCTGGGGCCCGGGATGAACATGGATATCGATTGCTCCGCGGCACAATTTTTCTGTCACAGCGACCTGCCTTCAGGAAGTTCCATTGCATTCCGCTTCTTTACTGGGAACCGGTGTTTTCGAGCAGGGCACGATAACGCTTCCAACTAATATTGCGTCCGGTAAGAACCAGGACAACTTTGCGATTGCGTACGTCTATTTTGTGTTCAAGGATGGCCGCCAGACCGACCGCGGCCGAACCTTCAACAATAAGCTGCTCCTGCTCTTGTAACCTGCGCATGGCGCCTACGATCTGCTCATCATCGACCACGGCTATCTCTTCGACGCGTTTGTAGGTTAAAGCAAACGTTAACGGGGTCAGGGTTCCCATTAACCCATCTGCTATCGAAGACTTAATGGAAATCCGTTCGTGGCAATATCCATCGCGGAAGGACATATGGGCACCCGGTGCTGCAGAAGATTCCACACCGAATACGCCGATTCGATCGTTGGCGCTTTTCACCGCTGTTACGATCCCGGAGAGAAGTCCGCCGCCGCCGACTGGAACAACAACGGCCTCGACGTCCGGCAGATCCTCAACAATTTCCAGGCCGATAGTACCCTGGCCGGCGATAACCAAAGGGTGACCGTGAGAGTGCACGAATACGCCCCCGCTGTCGCGTGTATACTGGACAGCGCGATCGAAGGCTTCCAGGAAATCCTTCCCGTGATGTACCACTTGCGCCCCATACAATTCAATCTTACTTGTTTTCGCCCGCTCAGCATTCTCCGGGACGAATACCTTCGTCCCGACTCGGCCAAAGCGGCTGGCGGCAAACGAAACGGCGGCGCCGTGGTTACCGCTGGAACAGGTTACCAGCCCGCTTTTTCGTTCCTCCTCAGACAGCGCAGCAATCATATTGATGGCCCCGCGGACCTTGAAGCAACCGCAAAGCTGCCAACACTCCATTTTCAGGTAGATTTCGCAGCCGATTTTTCTACTCAAGCCGGGAGAAAACAGCAGGGGGGTGCGATAAACATGAGACTCGATTCGTCTCTGTGCTTTCCGGATCTCCTTGGAAGAAAAGGTAAGATCACTCTCGTTCACGCGGACAGGCCCTCCCATACTTTCTTTACATGTGATAGTACTAGCGGCGCTTCTCTTTCGAGGTTCATAAAATTGCGGTCCAGATCCTCAATGCTCAGCCTGTGATCGTACCCTATGTTGTACAAGGATCGTAAAAACTCCCCGGTGGGATAATCGGGCAGGATCGTGTTAATGGCCCGAGGTTCGTTAAGGCTCGGAATTTTTCGGGACAAGGGGCTTCCAAAGACCACAACCTCCCCTCCCAGCTCGCGAATTCTGCCCAGTGTAATTTTCAAAAATTCAGTAATTGCGGAGATATCCACCTCGGGGCCCGCCACGGGCAGGTTTGGAGGAACGAACCGTCTCCACGCCTCCGGTCTGATTTTGTAGGGTTTCAGCTGTTCTTTCAGTTTATTAAATTCGCTGTCCTCGACCTCGGGCAGGACATTCGTGACGGTGAGTTCTACATAGTCATACCCGGCCCGCTCCGCTGCGGGGATATCGTCTTTATACACGCAAATTCCAAACCGCATTTTGTTCCCCTTCGACATGGCTGGGTTGCCGGTCCATATCTGTTAAATACATGCATTCATAAATACGATGCCATATTACTTTCACCTCAATGTCATTAACTTAAAGATTGGTGTTATCTCTGAAGCTCCCCGCAGCAGAGCTGCGAGGAATTCTTTTGATTAAAAAATACGTCACTGAATATACGAAATAGACTACTAAAGGGTGTCAATGGCGCAATATCTTGCTCATAAACTCCCGGGCCCGATCCGTGCTGGGATTTTCCAAGATCACCTGGGGCTCGCCCACCTCGAGAATACATCCGGCGTCCATGAAAGCGACCTTGCTGGAAACCTCCCGCACGAAGTTCATTTCGTGTGAGACGATGATCATGGTGCGGGCCTCCTGGGCCAAGAGACGGATGGTATCTAAAACCTCGTTAATCAACTCCGGGTCCAAGGCCGAGGTCACCTCGTCCAAGAGCAGTATTTCCGGCTTCAAGGCAAGAGCCCGGGCAATGGCCACCCGTTGCTGCTGCCCTCCGGATAGTTCGTCGGGGTATGATTTGAGCTTTTCTCCCAGCCCCACCTTTTTAAGAATCTCCACCGCCTCGGCCTCCACCTCCTTTTTAGGGCGGCCCTGGATTTTGGCAGGCGCAATGGTGACGTTTTTCAGGGCGGTCATGTTCTGGAAAAGGTTGTACTGTTGGAAGACGATAGCGAAGCGGTCGCGGGCTCTTTTCAGCGAGCGCTTATTATGGTAGTCGATCTCTTCACCTTCGAGCAGTATACGCCCCGCCACAGGTTTATTGAGACCGACGAGGACCCTGAGCAGGGTGCTCTTTCCCGAACCCGAAGGTCCGATCAGCGAGACCACGTCGCCTTTTTCAACATCCAGGCTGAGGCAGTCCAATACCTTTAGTTTACCATAGCAAGCGTCACATTGATCGATACTTAGATATTTCAAGTTTCATCTCCATCCAGGCCCCGAATCTGGCCAGGGGATAGGACAATATAAAGTAGAGTAAAAGCACTACCCCGAAAGCCAGGGCGCCAGAAAAACCTTTGTTGTTGAGAACCTTGGCCGAGTAAGTCAACTCCACCACCCCGATCTGACTGGCCAGGGCGGTGTCTTTAATGAAAAGTACGAAAAAGGAAAAGGCCGGCGGCAAGATCACCTTCCAGGCCTGGGGCAAAATTACCATGCCCAGGGTCTGCAGCAGGTTGAAATTCATCACCTCGGCCGCTTCCCACTGGGGGGTTGGGACCGCTTCCAGGCCCGAGCGCACGATCTCGGCGATAAAGGCGATGGCGATGGTCCACACAGAGACCAGGGCTACGGTAAAGACACTCACCTCCAGTCCGAAAGCCTGGAAAAAGAAGAAGATCAGCAGCAATGTGACCAAAAATGGGATGCGCCTGAAAAACTCCACATAGACCAGGGCTACCGCCCGAAGGGGCCACAAAAGCTTGCTTTTGGTAATCTTGATAACGGCCAACACGCACCCCAAAATCGAACCGAGCACGCAACCGATCAGGGAAAGAAGAAAGGTGGTGAACATGGCCTTGAGTAAAAACACCACGTTATAGTAAGTGAAAAATCTGGGCAATTCTTCAGCAATACGGTCCCACATCAGAACACCTTGCCTTTCACCCGGAAAAACACCCGTCCAACGAACAGAAGTGTAAGGCTGGCCGCAACTGTTACAAAGAAGTACATAACCGCGGTAAGGGAAAAGACCTCGATGCTTCTGAATGTTTCTGCATTAATGTTTAAAGCCCGGCCCATCAATTCCTCCAGTCCGAAGATGGCCGCCATGGAAGTGCCGAGGGTCATCAAAATGTAAAGGTTGCTGAGCGGCGGAAACAACACTTTCATGATGTGGGGCAGGATCACGTAGCGTACCTGTTGCATCAGGTTCATACCCAGGGTCTCGGCCGCCTCCAATTCGGATTGCCTGATCGAGAGAAAGCCGGCCCTTTGAATCTCGGTCAGGTAACCGCCGGCGTTTAAGGTCATGCCCAGAAGCACAGCCTCATACGAATTCAGCAAGATGCCGGCCTCGGGCAGGGCGAAATACAAAAAGTAAATCTGCACCAACTGGGGTGTGTTGGTGATAAAGGAGACATAGGCATCCACCACCCGGCGGATAATTGCGCCACCGGAAGTCTTGGCCATGGCGCCGAAAAGCCCGATGACCATTCCCCCGCAAAAGGC
>SDBV01008232.1_pt1 | contig 14106 bp, 9 predicted proteins | sample 2277081 | NCBI WGS metagenome assembly SDBV01 (sample SAMN10402039, study PRJNA504765) | marine sediment metagenome | isolation source: marine sediment core GS10_PC15, 223 cmbsf | place: Arctic Ocean: Southern Knipovich Ridge | collected 2010
GGTGTAGACCTCGTCGCCCGCATAGACCGCAGCCCCATCGGGGAGAAAATCGAGCTGAAGCTCGGAGCTATTGTCGCCCGCCGCCAGGCCACGCACGCCCGCCGGTCCAACCAGGACTGGGATACGGCTATTGAGGTCGTTCAGCAGGAGCACGCGGGCCACCGAACCACCGGCATTCACGGTGCGGCCAACCAAGCCATCGCCGTTGATGACGGCGTAGCCAATGCGTAAGCCGTCCTGACGGCCAAGATTGATCAACGCGCTGCGCACAAACGGCCCTCTGGCGTCAGCGATGACGCGGCCCGTGGCAAAGGCGAGACCCGGCTCCTCCACGGCGTTCAGCAGCGACCGCAAATGGGCGACCTTGCGTTCGAGCAGCTTGGTGCGCCACTCCCACTGCTTGAGCGCGTCATTCTCCTCCTTCAGGCGATCGATTTCGTCGAAGGCGGCGGTATAGGACCGCACCCGCTCCATGGCGCGGCGCGCCTCGATGGCCGGGAAGGAGGCGGCTTCAAGCAAGGGGGCGGAAAGATCGACAAGCCCGTCGCGCGCGTCGCTGATCGCGCCATGGCCGATGCGGCTCAGGACAAGGAGGACGGCGCAAAGAAAGTAGAGCCCAAAACTGAGCATCTCGACCGGGGCCCGCCAGGAAGGACGGTGCCGACGGAATAGCTGTGAACCGCGCTCGCGCATTGCGTTCACTCGCAGGAACGCCCCGATGGCGTTCCACCCCCCCTATTATAGCAGACTGCTCAGCTGGCAGCCCGTCTTGTTGTCGCCCGTTAGGGCTTAATCAGCAGATCGGCGACCTCATCCAGCTGCTCCAGGGCAATCCCTGTCCCCCGAACCACGCAGTACAGCGGATCTTCAGCGATCTTGAATTTCACTCCCGTCTCCTGTTGGAGCCTCTCATCGAGTCTTTCGAGAAGCGCGCCCCCACCGGTGAGATAAATCCCGGCGTCGCAGATATCCGCGGTGAGCTCCGGGGGCACATCGGCCAGCGCCTGGCGGATGCCGCCGACAATCTGTTGGATCGGCAAGGTCAAGGCGTCGGCAATCTCATGGGGGCCGAGCGTGATTTCGCTGGGAAAACCGCGTTGCAGATCGCGTCCCTTGATCTGAATGGCCACATGGGTGCCGTTCGCATTGGAGACCGCGGAGCCTGCCTCCTTCTTGATAGCCTCGGCATTGGTGGCGCCGATTAGAAGGTGATGCTTGTAGCGGGCATAGTTGACGATCGCGTCGTCCATGGCATTGCCGGCCGTGCGGATCGAGCGTGAATAGATGATGGAGCCCATCGACATGACGGCGATGTCGGTGGTGCCGCCGCCAATATCGACGACCATGGAGCCGCGCGGCTCCTTATACGGGAGACCGGCGCCAATCGCCGCCGCCACGGGCTCCTCGATGAGGTAGACGCGCCGCGCGCCCGCCGAGATGCCGGCCTCGTGCACGGCACGGCGCTCGACCGAAGTGGCGCTCGCCGGCACGCAAATCACGATGCGCGAAGTACCAAAAATCCGCCGCTTGTTTACGCGGCGGATGAAGTATTTGATCATTTCTTCGGCGGCGGCGAAATCGGCGATCACGCCGTCACGCAGGGGCTGAACGGTCTCGATCTTGGTTGGGGTCCGCCCGAGCATTGCTTTGGCCTCATGGCCAGCAGCAATAACCTTCCGCTCATCGCCCCGCCGCTCGATTGCGACCACGCTCGGCTCGTCGAGAACGATCCCCCGCCCCGGCACGTAGACGACGGTGTTCGCCGTGCCAAGATCGATAGCCATGCCTGCAGAGACAGTGCCGAAGACCCGCGAGAACATGCACCCGCCCCAATCGGCTCACCCCATGAGGGGAGCCCTTAACGCCACGAAATACTTGCGAGCGGCAGAAAATGAGGACGTTCCAACGGCTTTCGTCCGCGCCGAGCGCAAAGCTATGTTGCGTCAAATTGTAGTGACGGGCAATGCGCGATGGCACCGTTTTGAAAAAACTCTTCGCTTGACGCAGCCCGCGCACCCCGCGTGACGCATCTTAGCGCGCGCCGGCCGCGGGGCCGGGGCCCTTGGCGGATGAGCAGCTTAATGCGGCTCGTTAAGATGCCAGCAAAGCTTCCACCGGTGCTCGGGCGACCCGGCCACAATGAGGTGTTGCGGGCGGCCAATTTACACGTGGCCGCCGCAGTCACCTTTCGAGCCAAGAGGCTTACGACGCGAGCATGGTCTCCGGCTTGCGCCGGGCCCCTCGCGCCAGGAGCTTGTTCAAGGCGCTGACATAGGCTCTCGCCGAAGCGACCATGGTGTCGGTATCCGACCCCCGGCCCGTGGCGATCTTACCGTCGGCCTCAAGCCGCACCATGACCTCGGCCTGGGCGTCGGTTCCCTCGGTCACCGCGCTCACCTGATATAGGGCCAGCCGTGCCTCATGGGGCACGAGAGCCCTGATGGCCTGGAAGGTCGCGTCGACCGGGCCGTCGCCCGTGGCCTCAGAGGTGGTCAGCTTGCCGTCGATCTCAAGCGTGATGGTGGCCTTTTGCGGACCGCCAGTGCCGGCGATCACGGTGAGCGCCTCGACCTTGATGCGGTCATGAGCGGACGCGATCTCCTGATCGACCAGGGCCTCGATGTCCTCGTCATAGACGTGCTTCTTGCGGTCGGCGAGCGCCTTGAAGCGCACGAAGGCGTCCTCGAAGGCGTTGTCGCCCATCTCGTAGCCGAGCTCCTTCAGCTTCTCGCGGAAGGCATGGCGCCCGGAATGCTTGCCCATCACCAACGAGGACTCCTTCAAGCCCACGCTTTCCGGCGTCATGATCTCGAAGGTCTGGGCATTCTTCAGCACGCCGTCCTGGTGGATGCCGCTTTCATGAGCGAAGGCGTTCCGGCCGACGATGGCCTTGTTGTATTGAACCGGGAAAGCCGTCACGCGGGAGACGAGCTTGGAGGCCCGCGTCAACATGGTGGTGTCGATCCCCGTCCAGAACGGCATGACGTCGGACCGCGTCTTGATGGCCATGACGATTTCTTCCAAGGCGGCATTGCCGGCCCGCTCGCCAAGCCCATTGATGGTGCATTCCACCTGACGGGCGCCGGCGGTCACACCAGCCAAGGAGTTGGCGACGGCCAGGCCGAGATCGTTATGGCAATGGGTGGAGAACACCACGGCATCGGCGCCTGGCACGCGCTCCAAGAGCATGCGTTTCAGCGCGCCGAATTCGTCCGGCGTGGCATAGCCGACGGTATCGGGAATGTTGATCGTGGTGGCGCCCGCCTTGATGGCGGCCTCGACGGTCGCGCACAGGAAATCGTCCTCGGTGCGGGTGGCGTCCATGGCCGACCACTCGACGTCGTCGGTATAGTTCCGGGCGAGCGTCACCGATGCGGTCACCCGCTCAAGCACCTCGGCCTTTTCGATGCCCATCTGATATTTGCGATGGAGCGGCGAGGTGCCGATGAAGGTGTGGATGCGGCCACGCTTGGCCGGCTTGATGGCCTCGGCGCAGACATCGATGTCCTTCAGCTGCGCGCGAGCCAGACCGCAGATCACCGAATTCTTGGCCCGGCGGGCAATCTCCTTCACGCTCTCGAAATCGCCTTGGCTGGCGATGGGGAAGCCCGCCTCGATGATGTCGACGCCCATCTCGTCGAGCAGCTCGGCAATCTCGAGCTTCTCGTCGAAGGTCATGGTGGCGCCAGGGCATTGCTCCCCGTCGCGCAAGGTGGTGTCGAAGATCACCACGCGGTCGCTATCCGGGCGCGGCGCGGCTTTCGGGGTCTGGTTTTCGTCGGAGTCCATGATTTTCGTCCTTAGCTCTAGGGCGCCAATCTATCATGACCGGCAAGCCGCTAAATTTGCGTTCTCTCGGCTTTGCAATCCCCTGAACGCCCGTCCCGCTTGAAAAATGCGAGACCGCCGAGGCTCAGGGGCGGCTAAGGAGGAGGAGCTCCAGGCCGAGCCCGCGCGCGGAAGCGGCCAGCGGGAAACCGCCGGCTTTCAGCCTCATCTGTTTATTCAAGCGCTGCATCGTTCACCTGGTCTCGCGAGCCCCCAACCGGAGCCGCGTTCGATAAGGAAAATAGTGCGAACCCGTGCGCGGAGCAAGGGCAAGCGGCTCTATGCCGCGACGCGATCCGTGCGAAGGACCGTCCCCAACCAGACCATGAGACCTCAGAACAGGTCGCGGGCGGCCTTAGAAATCGAAGATTGAGCGGGCGAAGTCGTTGAAGTCCGTTTGCCGGCGCCGGCGCGTGTTGGCCGGACTCTGCCGCGACTGGACGACAACTTGTTCATCGCCGGGCAGACCGCTCGGCACAGCTCTTCCGCTCAGCGCGGCGAGCATCCTGGTGTCGTGACGATAGACGTCGCGATACTGGGTGAGCGAGCCGTCATCGGCCACCTGGGCCGTGAAATAGGTGACGTAGACGGGGACGTGGTTCTTCAGGATGATCTTGTTGTCGTCCCTGCCCGCAACGGCGGAGGCAACCTGCGCAGCTGTCCAGCCCTGATCGCGGCTCAGCAGAATGGTCGCGACCTTTTCGGGATTCTGCAACCGCATGCAGCCATGGCTCTCCAGCCGAACGGCATTGGCGAAGAGATGCTTCTGCGTGGTGTCGTGCAGGTAGACGTCATGTTTGTTGGGGAACCGGAACTTCATCATGCCCAGCACGTTGCGCGGTCCGGGCGGCTGGTAGAGCTCGTATCTGCGGATATCGGTATTGCCCCAATCGATCGAGGCGGGATCGATGTCGCGCCCGCTGACCCCGCGGATGCGCAGATCATGACGCTGGAACACCGACGTGTCCCATCCGCCGCCGCTGAAGAAGCCGCCGCTCCGGCGCAGGCTCGGCGCGATTTCCTCAGTCTTAATGGAGTTCGGCACAAACCAATTCGGGCGGAAGACGATCTCTTCCAGCTCGTCGGAGAAGACGGGCGTCTGCTTGTTGGTCTTGCCGACAACCACGCGGGCTTCATGCATCTTCTCCCCGTCCTCCATGATGCGGAGCCTGAACTCGGGGATGTTGACCGTGAGGTAAAACGGTCCCATGTCCTGCGGCAGCCAGCGCCAGCGCTCCATATTGACCACGAGAAGATCGATCTTCGCTTGGCCACTGGGCTGACGCGGGGCCGGCTGTCCGTTCAGCATGCGGCGCGTGCCTGAGCCGACCATGCCATCGGCGGACCCGCCATGGGTGCGCTGGTACTGTCTGACGGCCTGGCGCAGTTCCTTGTCGAACACAGTCTCATTGGCGCCGGTCTTAGCCGGAACGTCGAGCCGCTTCCGAAGAAGCGCCACTTGCGGATTCTTGACGCCGAGCTTGAGAACTGGCCCGGGAGGAATAATGACCACATCAGGCTTTGGGGCCGCCACGGGGGCGTCGCCCTTGCGAGCCTGGATGAGCTTCTGCCGAAGCGCCTCGAACTGAGGGTGGGTCGGCTGGAAGCTGCGGAGATAGGCGGCCGGGTCGGAACGGATGGCAATGAATCCGATCACCTCGGCAGGGTTCGGCAAATACAACGTCGGGTCGAGGTTCTTGCTCAGACTCAGCGGATTGAGGCGGCCACCGCGTGCATCCTTGGCGTATTGGAGCAAGGCAATGCTGATCTTAAGTTCAGCACCGGCGAGCCACTCAACCGCGTTCGGATCGGCGGCGTTAAAGCCGGAGAGGTCAGGCAGACGGTAATCGGCGGCACGGAGCCCATAGTCGTCGGCCTTGGCGATCTCGCCCATAACGGCCTTGCCGCGCGGGGTCAGGCCGTTCTCGTCGACCCACAGCGGGCGCCGGTCGGTGACCGAATAATATTCGGCGAGCGCGATCTGCTGGGCCGCGTCGCGCATGGACTTGGCCGTGAGCTGATCCTGCACCGCGATCTTGATCGCTTCCGTCCGATCGATCAGCGCAGCCGGACCCTCCGGCTCCGCCGCAAGTCCTGGAAGACTAAACGACGCCGCTAGCACGAGCCCGAATACGAGAGACCTCATGGGTCTTTTTCCCTCTAGAGATTTGGATCCTCACCCCCCGAGAGGTGAATCGACCAGATTATGCGCTCCGAGGGGGCATCAGACCACCCAATTCCGGCCCTGAAATGGCAAGATTCTCGCCCTAAACGGGTATAACTCCCAGCATCTCGCGCCCCTGGCGGAGCGGACGGTTCAATGAGGCCGGCTAAAATGGCCGTGCCGGGCCATCCAGGTCAGCCCCGCGAACTCGGCCTGGGTCATGTGCACCAGCGTGGCATGGTCGCCAGCCTCGAAATAGATCTCCGGTTGTTCGTCCATGCCGTCCTCGACCACCATGTCGAGGCCGTAACACTCGCCGATCGCCGGGATCGCGCCCCGGACGCAATCGTCGAATAATTCAACGATCTCACCCTCGTTCGCCAGCTCGACATCGTCGCCGAGCTGCGCCTTGAGGTCGGCGAGCTGGATGTGATGGGAGGCGGGAAGAATAGCCAGCGCATAGCCGGTCTCGTCGCGCAGCAGGACCGCCTTGGCCAAACTGCGGCCGGGAATATGACAGGCCTGCGCGGTCCGCATGGAGGTTTGCGTGGGCTCATGGACCAGGACGTCATAGGCGACATGTCTGGCGGCGAGATATTTTTCCAATGTGGGGGCGATAGTCATGTCCAGACCCTCCTTGGCGATTGCAAGGCTTCGCGAGCGCAAAGCTTCGCGAACGTGAGGCCCCCCCAAGCCATGCGCCTCACGCCGGCGCGGTTTGCGAACAACTCCGCAAGGATACACCCAACGGGCCCGCTGGGCTCATCACAACTCGGGTTGCCCAATCACTTTTGCAGGGTCGCTCTAGGCGGTATCGGTGCGTCGGCGCCCCTGATCGGCATGGCGGCGTCGCGGCTGTCGTTTTGGCGCGGCGGCCTTCTTAGCGCGCGCCGGGGCGGGCTTGGACGCGGTGAGATCGCCATCGGGCTGGTTCACGAAGATCAAAACCGCGAGCACGGTCACCGAGACGCGGAAGGCGGTCTCTTGGCCATTCCAAGTGGCCGACTGCCACATGGCAAACCATTCGCCCGCCACCACCATGAAGCCGAAAAACCAAATGAGGAAAGCGAGCAGGCACGCGGCGACGATGAGCCCCTTCGCCTGGTTGAAGACCGCGCCCGGTGCCGCCCGCACTTGCCAAAGGCGAATGGCCCCGGCAAGGAACAGCACGCCGGCCGCACCTTCGGCGGCGATGATCAACCCGTAAGCCACCCGCACCAGAACCGGCTGCGTGACCGACCGGTACATCAGCGCATTGCCCGAGAAGGTCGTGTCCATATGCAGGACGTGGTGCACGAAGAGATGGTTCGTGCCGTAGTCGCTGAGATTGTTGAATACGACCAGCAGGCAGAAGGCCGCGAGACATGCGGCCATGGCGATCTTGGCGTAGCGGGTCATCAGCATTGGTCCCCTGCCCTCAGATATGGCTGCCGAACTCTAACCTCAAACCATTCCCGCCATGCCCGACATCCACGCGTGAGGTAGAAGCGTCAGTTCTTGTCTTTGTCGACCATCTTGCGCTCGGCGATCCACGGCATCATGTCGCGAAGCTTCTTGCCGACGACTTCCATATCGTGGTTGTCGCATTTGGCGCGCATGGCCTTGAAGTTGGTCTGGTTGGCCTTGTTCTCCGCCATCCAATTCTTGACGAACTTGCCCGACTGAATGTCGTCGAGCACCGCCTTCATGGCTTCCTTGCTGGCGGCGTTGACCACGCGGGGGCCCGACACGTACTCGCCGTACTCGGCGGTGTTGGACACGGAGTAGTTCATGTTGGCGATGCCGCCCTCATAAATGAGGTCGACGATCAGCTTCACTTCGTGGACGCACTCGAAATAGGCCATCTCCGGCGCATAGCCGGCCTCGACCAATGTCTCGTAACCATTGCGCATCAGCTCGACCAAGCCGCCGCACAGCACCGACTGCTCGCCGAACAGATCGGTCTCGCATTCCTCGCGGAACGTGGTCTCGATGATGCCGGCCCGGCCGCCGCCGATGGCCGAGGCGTAAGACAGGGACAAATCGTGGGCGTTGCCAGTGGCATCCTGAGCGATGGCCACGAGGCACGGCACGCCGGCGCCCCGCTTATACTCGGCACGCACCGTATGTCCGGGACCCTTCGGGGCCACCATGAAGACATCCATGTCGGCACGCGGCTCGATCAGGTTGAAATGAATGTTCAGGCCGTGGGCGAAGAGCAACGCCGCGCCCTTTTTCATATTGGGCTCGAGGTCGGTCTTCCAGATTTCGCCCTGCAGCTCGTCGGGGGTGAGCATCATCACCACGTCGGCCCATTTGGCGGCGTCCGGCACGGACATAACCTTGAGGCCCTCGCCTTCGGCTTTGGCGATGGAACTGGAACCGGGGCGCAGGCCGACGACAACTTCAGCCACGCCGGTGTCCTTCAGGTTCAGCGCATGCGCGTGTCCCTGACTGCCATAGCCGATGATGGCGACCTTCTTGCCCTTGATCAGATTGAGATCGGCATCCCGATCGTAATAAACGCGCATACCTGTTCCCCTAGCCTATTGAAGTCGTAAGTGATGGTTCGCCCCGGTTCTTGCCGTCCGGGCCGCAAAAAGACAAGTGGTGGTTACAACCGATCCGGCCCGCGGACCACAGCCGCGAGGCCCGTGCGGCAGACCTCGACCAGGCCGAGGGGCTGCATCTGCACCACGAATTGTTCGAGCCTCGACTGCTCGCCGGTGATCTCGAACACAAAAGGCTCAGGCGACTCGTCGAGGACCTGGGCGGCGAAGCTTTCCGCCAGGCGCGCCGCCTCAGCCCGCTTCTCGCCCTTACCAGCCACTTTGACCAGGGCCAGCTCGCGTTCGAGGGGTTGGCCAATAACCGTCAGGTCGGTGACCGAGTGGATCGGCACGAGCCGGTCGAGCTGGCTCTTGATTTGCTCGATGACCATGGGCGTGCCGGTGGTGACGATGGTGATGCGCGACAGATGCGCCTCGTGCTCGGTTTCCGACACGGTGAGCGACTCGATGTTGTAGCCGCGCCCCGCGAACAGGCCGATGACGCGCGCAAGCACACCGGGCTCATTGTCCACAACCACGCTCATCGTATGGGTCTCGGTCTTCTGCTCGATCTTCTCAAGCGGATAGGCCGATCCGGGCTTAGACATCTCTTCTCACTCTCTTCGCAATATTTGAATTCCGACAAACGAGGTGCGGCGCCTAGACCATCACCTTGCCCTTCTCGGAGATGACGTTGCCGAGATCCTCTTCTGCGACGTCCTCGCCCAACAGCATGTTGTTGTGCGCCCCCCCGCTTGGGATCATCGGGAAGCAATTGGCGTGCTGGTCGACGCGGCAGTCGAAGATCACCGGCTTCGGCGTGGCGATCATCTCTTTAATCGCGTCATCGAGTTCCGACGGCTTGTCGACCCTGATGCCGACGCCCTGATACGCCTCGGCGAGCTTCACGAAGTCCGGCAGCGCCTCGGTATAGGAATGGGAATAGCGGCTGCCATGCAGCAGCTCCTGCCACTGGCGGACCATGCCCATATATTGGTTGTTCAGAATGAAGATCTTGATGGGCAGGTCGTACTGCGCCGCCGTCGACATCTCCTGCATGGTCATGAGCACCGACGCCTCGCCGGCAACGTCGATGACGAGGGCATCGGGATGCGCCATCTGCACACCAACCGCGGCGGGGATGCCGTAGCCCATCGTGCCGAGGCCGCCTGAAGTCATCCAGTGGTTGGGCTCGTCGAAACGGAGGAACTGGGCCGCCCACATCTGGTGCTGGCCGACTTCCGTGGTGAAGTAGACATCCTTGTCACGGGTCAGCGCGAACAGCCGCTCCAGGGCATATTGCGGCATGATCACATCGTCGCGCTTCTTGTAGCTGAGGCATTTGCGCGCCCGCCAATGGTCGATCTCGCCCCACCATGTCTTCAGCGCCGCCTGATCCACCTTCGGATTCTTCGCCTTCCAGGCATCGAGCATCTGACCGAGCACATGGGCGCAATCGCCGACAATGGGGATGTCGACTTGGACCGTCTTGTTGATGGACGAGCGGTCGATATCCACATGGATCTTCTTGGAGCCCGGCGAGAACGCGTCGAGCCGCCCGGTGATGCGATCGTCGAAGCGCGCGCCGATGCAGATCATCACGTCGCAATCATGCATGGCGTTGTTGGCTTCGTAGGTGCCGTGCATGCCGAGCATACCGAGCCACTGCTTGTCGGACGCCGGATAGGCGCCGAGGCCCATCAGCGTCGACGTAATGGGATAACCCATCGTGCGGACAAGCTCGCGCAGCCGCTCGCTGGCGAGGGGACCGGCGTTGATGATGCCGCCGCCGGTATAGAAAATCGGACGCTTAGCATTCGCCATCAGCTCGACGGCCTCGGCGATGGCGTCGTCGTCACCCTTTGTCGCCGGCCGGTAGCTCTTATGCTGGGACTTCGACACGCCGGTATAGGTGCCGGTGGCGAACTGGACGTCCTTGGGAATGTCCACGACCACGGGCCCGGGGCGGCCTGACCGGGCGACGTAAAACGCCTCGTGCAGAACCTTCGCCAGATCGTTCACGTCCCGGACGAGGTAATTATGCTTGGTGCATGGACGCGTGATGCCAACCGTGTCGCATTCTTGGAACGCGTCGTTGCCGATGAGATGCGTCGGCACCTGACCCGTGATGCAGACGAGCGGAATGGAATCCATCAACGCGTCGGTCAGCCCGGTGACGGCGTTCGTCGCGCCGGGGCCCGAAGTCACCAGCACGACGCCGACCTTGCCGGTGGACCGCGCATAGCCTTCCGCCGCATGGAGCGCGCCCTGCTCGTGGCGAACCAAGATGTGCTTCAGCCAATCCTGCTGGAACAGCTCGTCATAGATCGGCAGAACAGCGCCGCCCGGATAGCCGAAGATATGCTCGACGCCCTGGTCGGCGAGCGCCTGCAGCACCATCTGAGCGCCTGTCATCTCGCGGGACATGTCTCTAACTCACTGACAAAACCGGGCCACGGCGACCGCAAAGGACCACTGCCCGGTGGAAAACGTAAGGAATGGCGGAAAACGCCGGATTAAGGCGCGCACCCTACGGCGTGTATAACACAGGGTCAACGGCAAATGCGAATGAATGACAAGATTGCCGTGCCTTTGCTTTCCATAAATTACCGTACAACGGCGACAACTTAACCATTTGTTGCGCGCCCGCCGCGCCGGAACGCTGACTCAAGCCTGCGCGCTCACAACCGCTGGACAAGGGCTCGCGATCCGCCTATGCCCCTACCGCTTTCCCGGACCCGCGGTGCCGTATCCGGCTTACCGCGAACCATTCCACGCCTCTTTCCATTCAATTGGTCTGAATGCAGCAGGCTTCTACTTCAGAAACTCACGCCGCCAACGGCAACGGTGCCAAGCCGCTTTCAAAGCGCGCGCTTTGGGCGCTGACGTTTGGCTCGATCGGCGTCGTCTATGGCGACATCGGCACGAGCCCGCTTTACGCGTTGCGCGTGGCGGTTCTGGCCGCTGGCGGCGAGCATGGCATCGTCACGCAAGCCGCGGTGTTCGGCGTGTTGTCGCTGATCTTCTGGGCGCTGCTTATCGTGGTGACCACGAAATATGTGCTGATCCTGCTGCGCGCCGACAATAACGGCGAAGGCGGCACGCTGGCTTTGACGGCGCTCGCCTTCACCGCGCTCGGCAAACGCACGCCGCTCGTCCTCGCGCTCGGCATTCTCGGTGCGTCGATGTTCTATGGCTCGGCGCTAATCACACCGGCGCTGTCAGTGCTGTCGGCAATCGAGGGCCTCAACATCGCGACCGATGCCTTCAGGCCCTACGTGCTGCCGCTGACGGTCATCATCCTCGTCGGACTCTTCTCGGTGCAATCGCATGGGACGGCGAAGGTCTCGACCTATTTCGCGCCCATCACCACGGTCTGGTTCATCGTCATCGCCATCGCCGGCGGCGTCGAAATTGCCGCCTATCCGCGTGTGCTTGCTGCGCTTAACCCGATGTATGGACTGAACTTTCTTCTCACCCACGGCTTGGTTGGACTGGTGACGCTCGGCGCGGTGTTCCTGGTCGTGACCGGCGCCGAGGCGCTCTACAACGACCTCGGGCATTTCGGGCGGAAGCCCATTCAGAACGCCTGGATCTATCTCGTTCTGCCGTCCTTGCTCCTGAACTATTTCGGCCAAGGGGCGCTGGTGCTGGTTAATCCCGACGCGATTGTGAACCCGTTCTTCCTGCTGTTTCCCGACTGGGCGCTCTATCCCATGATCGCTCTTGCCACCATGGCCACGGTGATCGCCAGCCAAGCCGTCATTACCGGCGCCTACTCCATCACGCGCCAAGCCATGCAGCTCGGCTTCCTGCCGCGCATGGAAGTTCGCCATACCTCGGAGTCCCAAGTCGGGCAGATCTACATGCCGCGCGTGAACTGGCTGCTGCTGGTTGGCGTGCTGCTGCTGGTCTTCATGTTCCGCTCGTCGAGCGAACTGGCATCCGCCTATGTGCTCGCCGTGGCGACGACCGAATGGGCGGCGGGCCTGCTCGGCTTCATCGTGATCTGGAAGCTGTGGCGCTGGAAACTCATATGGGTGATCGCGCTGATGGCGCCGCTGATCTTCGTCGACACCGCCTTCGTCATGGCCAGCACGCTCAAGCTGGCGTCGGGCGCGTGGCTCCCGGTGCTCGTGGGCATGATGCTGGTGACTGTCATGGTCACATGGCGGCGCGGCACGCGGTTGCTGGCCCAAAAGACCCGGCGTGTGGAAGTGCCCTTCGAGCCGTTGATCAAAAACCTCGAGGACAAGCCGCCTTATATCGTGCCCGGAACCGCCGTGTTCCTCACCGCCGACCCGGATTTTGCGCCCACCGCGCTGTTGCATAACCTCAAGCACAACAAGGTGTTACACGAGCATAATGTGATCTTGACCATCATCAACGAGGACATTCCCCGCGTCTCGATGGAAAGCCGCGTGCTGCTGGAGACGGTGAGCGACAAGTTCATGCAGCTCACGCTGCATTTCGGCTTCATGGAGCGGCCCAATGTTCCCAAGGCGCTCGCCATCGCCCGCAAGCAGGGCTGGCAATTCGACATCATGTCGACATCGTTCTTCTTGTCGCGCCGCTCGGTGAGGGCGGATGCGCGCTCCGGCATGCCGCAATGGCAGGATTCGCTTTTTATCTTCCTCGCCCATAACGCCGACGACGCGTCGAGCTATTTCCAGCTGCCGACCGACCGGGTGGTGGAAATCGGCACGCAGGTGACCGTCTAAGTCACTTGTGACAAGACGAGCCGCGCGCTCGCGGCCTCGACCGCGGCCTTCCCGTCGGGGAACCAGTCCCAGTCCGCCATGAACCGCTTCATCCAAGACATCTGCCGTTTGGCGTAACGCCGACTCTCGGTCTTCGCCTTGGTCGTGGCCGCCTCCAAGGTCAGGGTGCCGGCCAGATAAGCGGCAAGCTCACGCACACCGAGCGCCCGCATCGCCGGCAGCCCAGGATCAAGACGCAGATCGACCAGCGCCCTCGCCTCCTCAATGGCGCCCTCTTCGACCATGCGATCGAACCTCGCATCGATCGCCGCATAAACCGGCTCCCGCTCCGGCGCGATGACGAGCTTCAACACGGCTTCGCTGTGAAGCGTGGGCGTGCCCGCAACGCCCTGCCACTCGGCGAGCGACACCCCGGTGGCCTCGATCACTTCGAGCGCCCGGCCCACGCGCTGCTGGTCGCTTGGTATGAGGCGTTCGGCCATGACGGGATCGCGCGCCATGAGTTCGCGGTGAAGGCCTTCGGCGCCGAGGCTCTCGGACCGTTGGTGCCAAAACTCACGTGTGTCCGAGGGAATATCGGGGACCGGCGACAGCCCTTCCAGCAGCGCCTTGAAATAGAGCCCGGTGCCACCGACAAGGATCGGCAGTCTGCCCGCGTCACGCGCCGCCTCGATTGCCTCACGCACATCGGCCAGCCAGTGGCCGACGGAATAGGCCTCTGCGGCTTTGACCGTGCCGAATAAATGATGCGGGAGGCCCACCATCTCGGCCGTCCCAGGCCGCGCGCTGAGGATCCTGAGCTCGCGATAGACCTGCATAGAGTCGGCATTGATGACGGCGCCGCCAAACCGTTCGGCAAGCTCTA
>SDBV01008233.1_pt1 | contig 14105 bp, 11 predicted proteins | sample 2277081 | NCBI WGS metagenome assembly SDBV01 (sample SAMN10402039, study PRJNA504765) | marine sediment metagenome | isolation source: marine sediment core GS10_PC15, 223 cmbsf | place: Arctic Ocean: Southern Knipovich Ridge | collected 2010
TTGAGGGCAACTTGAGGGCAACGGGGCAGTCAGCAATCGAGAAAACGCCACAAGCCCTCGCATTACGAGAGCTTGTGGCGGCCCTTAACGGGCCAACGGAGAGGGTGGGATTCGAACCCACGGTACCCGAAGGTACACGGCACTTCCAATGCCGCCCGATCGGCCACTCCGGCACCTCTCCACGTTCCGGCGGGCTGGGCATCAGCTGCCGGCTCGATGGCTGAGGGATTGTATCCGTCAGTCGGCGGCGCTGCAAGAGCTGTTGCGGTTTCCGGGGTGGGCTTTTACGGATCATCGCTGCAAGGCCCCGGGCGACCGGCGCGCTGATGCCCCTGATAATATTGAGTTTCGTCGATATTTTGTCTTGACCAGTCACTCGGGCAGGTCGCATAATGCCAGTCGATTTCAGGCGGCGTAGCCTGACGCCGACAAGCATCGGCATTTATGAAACCGTGCCTGGGGCGGTGATGTTTGGATATGTCCCAGGTATTTCAGATTGGTCCCTACTGTTACGAAGGAGCGATACGCATGGCCAAGACAGCCGCAAGACCGTTGACGAAATCTCAGATCCTTTCGACACTCGCTGAGACGACAGGCTTTTCGAAGAAGGATGTAACTCTGTTGGTCGAGTCGCTGGTGAATCTGGCCTATAAGGAAGCCAAGAAGGGCTTTACGATTCCCGGTTTGGGCAAGCTGGTCCTCGTGGATCGCAAGGCTCGCATGGGTCGCAACCCCGCCACGGGCGAAGCGATCAGGATTCCGGCCAAGACCGTCCTGAAGTTCAGAATCGCCAAGGCCGCCAAGGACGCCGTCCTTTAGGGCAGCTTGGCGTAAGGCAGCGTCCGGCCTGGCCGGGCGATAAGCCATCCAGCAAAGAAAACGGGTCGACCCAGATGGGTCGGCCCGTTTTCTTTTGCACTTTGCCGGGGACGTGGCAGAAAAGAAAATCACGCGGCCCGGGTTGGGGCCGCGTGATTCGATGTTTCCGGCCGAGGGCGGCAGGCCCGCGGCTGAGATTGTCGATGAGGCAGATCAGTCGCGAACTTCCAGCGAGCGGAGGAAGTCTTCGTTGGTGGGGAACTTCTCGAGCGCCTTGAGCAGTTGGGGGATTTCCTCTTCCACGCTCAGGGTCGACAGGAACCGCCTCAGGATGTGCAGCTTGGGCAGTTGCCACGGCTCGACGAGGAGTTCTTCCTTACGCGTGCCGGACTGGGGGATGTTAATGGCGGGCCATACGCGGCGCTCGGCGAGCTTGCGGTCTAGCGCTAGCTCCATGTTGCCCGTGCCCTTGAACTCCTCGAAGATCAGGTCGTCCATTCTGCTGCCGGTTTCGATCAGCGCGGTGGCCAGTATCGTCAGGCTGCCGCCCCCTTCGAGCTTGCGGGCGGCGCCGAACTGACGCTTGGGGATCTCCAGTGCGCGGATGTCCACGCCGCCGGTCATGGTTCGGCCTGAGCCTTCGACGTAGCGGTTGTACGCTCTGCCGAGCCTGGTGAGGCTGTCCAGCAGGATCACGACGTCCTGGCCGCACTCGGCGGCGCGCTTTGCGCGCTCCAGCGAGAACTCGGCGATGCGGATGTGGTTGGCCAGTTCCTGATCGTTATTGGAGGCCACGACGTCGGCGTGGTCGCACTTGCGACGGAAGTCCGTCACTTCCTCAGGCCTTTCGTCGACCAGCAGGATCATGACCTCGCACTCGGGGTTATTTATGGCGATGGCGTTGGCGATCTGCTGGAGGAGGATCGTCTTGCCCGATCGCGGCGGGGCGACGATGAGTCCTCGCTGGCCCTTGCCGACCGGACAGATAAGATCGAGCACTCGCATTTCCGGAGGCCCGCCGGGCGTCTCCAGCTTGAGCATGGGGTGGGGGTCTACGACAATCTGCTCCTTGAAGGAGATGATGTCGGTGTATTGGTCGGCGGGCGTGCCGTTGATGACCATGAGCGTATCAAGCTTGGGTCCGCCCTTGCGCTTGGTCGGCGGGAGGGCGTAGCCTTCTATCGACAGACCGGTCCGCAGGCCGCCGTGGCGGATGAAGTCCTTGCCGACGAAGACATCGCCGGGCGTGGGCTTGTAGTTGTTCTTCTCCTGACGGAGGAAGCCGTAGCCCTTCTCGGTGATTTCGAGAATGCCGCCGGCGTTTATTTCTTTCGTTTGTTCCTCGCCGGCCTCGGTGGCTGACGATGGTGACATTTCCTCATTCATGACAAAAACCTTCCTATAGGCGTTCAAGTTCTCGGCCCGCCAGGTGAGCTGGTCGCCTGTGAGTGCCTGGCCTTCCATGCCCGGCATATAGATTCATATGAGACGCAAACTGGTTTACACGTGAATCCTGGGGGCCCCTCTCCTGCGTTATGATAGTGTCCACAAAGCAGGGAACAAGGGCTTTTTTAAAGAAAAACAAAAAAAATTATGGCGACCGATTCGCCCACCACCGGGCAATTCTCGGCCTGGCCGGTCCGCGCGGGCAACCCACCGGCCCCAGCGGCACGCTCGCCGCCGGGATGTTCAGCTTCGATGGCCAGTACAACACGCCCAGGCAGCGGCGGTAGGCTACTTGCTGACTTGGTCGGCCGGCTTGGCTTGCTTGCTCGCGGCTTTGGTGGCGGCCCTCTTAATGACGGCTGTATCTCGTCGGCTGTGGCCTATCGTCATCGCGCAGGCCAGCAGTAGCTTCAGCAGCCAAGGCAGCACGGCTCCGAAAGCCAGGCACAGAAGCATCAGCAGGGCCGTGTTGAAGTCGCCATCATTCTTGCCAAAGAAAGAGAAGTTGGCGGTATTGCCCCACTGCAGCATCACCAGCAGCGCCGCGACTAAAACCACTAGTCCGCACACAACAGCGCCCACGTATGAGCCTATTAGCTTGATCTTCATGCCGCGGTCCTCTGGAGCGTTGGTGACCTTGGTGTGTCGGGCGGTGGAGCTCCTGTCCCACCACGCGCCATATTTGATAGGAGTCGCCGGGGCAACCGCCCCATACATCAATGCGAAAAAGTGCGAGAACGCTTACTGGCCCGCTTGGCGGGTGGCAAATGTCCAGAGCACATCAATTATACCATCGTAAAGCAACATTACCAGGGCGGTCGCCAGCGCCAGCCATGGGCCGAACGGCAACTCACGCTGCTTGCCCGTGATCAGCAGCTTGACAACCCAAAGCAGGCCCATCGCCGGGGCGATGAAAAACGCCAGAGATGGCACGACCCATCCGGTGACCGCCCCCACAGCCGCCATCAGGTGCACGTCGCCCAGACCCATGGCTTCCTTGCCGAAGCCCAGCGTGCCGAGTATGCGGATCGCCCATACGAGCCCGCCGCCGGCCAGGTAGCCCACAAGCGCCGCCTGGAAGCCACCGAAGTGAATGGCAAACCGCCCCACCTGCTCGGGGGAATTGAGCGAGTGGACAAAAGCGTTGACCGATGGAACATGTCGCATTACGAGCCCCGCGGCCACTGCCAACGTGATAGCCGGGGCGAGGTAAAGCACCTCGCGAAGAATCTCCCGTCGCGGGCTCACGCCGTGTTCCTTGCTCGCCGCGACAGCGATTATCTTACCTTCGTCGCCTCCCTCGCAACTGACGGTCTCCGCCGCGTCGATGAAACTCGGCTGGAGCAGACCGTGACGTTGCAGCAGGACGGAGATCGCCAGGCCAACTCCGCCGGCTATGGCAATGACGCCCATGGTCGGCGACACCTGCGGCAGAATGGCCGCGTCCGGCGGAGCGATGGTGGCTATGGCCGCTCCGACCAGCGACACAAACCAGCACACTTCCAGCGGTATTATCCAATGTTCCAGGTCCGTCGCTGTGCATACGATCAGCCCGCACCACAGCACCGCGTGCGCCAGCAGTGTGGGCCAATCCGTCGACAGCGTCCCCATGCCGATTCGCATTTCCCACACGAAGTACCACAGATACAGCCCCGTCAGCAGCATGGCCGTCGCTGCCTCTATTAGGATATATCGCGAGGATATGCTCACCTCGCAGTGACGGCACTTGCCCCGCAAGGCCAGCCAACTGACGATTGGGATATTGTCATACCAGCCGATCGTGCGCCCGCATGACGGGCAGTGGCTGCCTGGGAAGGCGATGGACTCGCCCCGTGGCAGGCGGTAGATGATCACGTTCAGGAAGCTGCCGAAGCATGCTCCAAGAGCAAAGACGAACAGAGGAATCATTGTGTCTATGGTTAGCATGTCGTGTTACGGATCCTGTCGCCCATGGGCGGAACATGGTGTCAACGTATCATGGCCCGCTACGGCGGGCGTGGCATGGGCATCTTGCCCATGCGTCCCAGGGGCATCTTGCCCCTGGATAGGGTCTCTTCATGGGCGGGATCTGCCACCGGCAGGCAGGCGGCCATGCGATGTCCGCCGCGGCGGACCACTTTTGCTGTCGCTCGTCAGTCGGCCTCCAGCAGATGCTGGGTGACCACGTTCCGCATTACTGCGCGTGGGGCGGCCTGGCGCGTCCATATCTCAAATTGCATGACGGCCTGATTGACGAACATCTCCAGGCCACTCACCGTCCGGCAGCGAGCGTCGTTGGCTTGGGTGAGCAGACGCGTGGTCAGCGGGTTGTATATCGTGTCGAAGACCACGTCCACGCACGGCGGAATAGCCGGCAGAGGGGTGGCGTCCACCTTCGGATGCATGCCGATAGGCGTGCAGTTGATGAGCACTTCGGCTTCCAGCGAGGCTGCCTTTGTGATCGAGGCCCATCGGCAGGAGAACTCGTCTGCCAGCGCCTGGGCTCGGCTTACTGTGCGGTTGTATATGGTGACATGCGCGCCGTTGGCGGCAAGGGCGGCGACGATCGCGCGGGCAGCTCCGCCCGCGCCCAGCACCGCCACTGCGCGGCCGGCGAGTTGGGCTGGCGAAATATCCATCGCTTCGGTCAGCGCGCTCATGGCTGCGGCGTAGTCGGTGTTGTCCCCGCGGAGCTTGCCGTCGGGGCCTATGGTTATGGTGTTTATCGCGCCGATGCGTACGGCCAGTTCGTCGCAGTTGTCCGCCCCGACGTAGGCCAGGGCGTTCTCTTTGTGCGGAATCGTAACGCTCAGCCCGCGGCAGTCCATCCAGGGCCTGGCCGCGATGGCGTCCATGAAGCGGTTGAAGTTGTCCGCGCCCGGCTGAATGAGCAGGGGCAGGTAGACGGCGTCCAGACTAGTCGCTGCGAAGGCGGCGTTGTGCACGGCTGGGCTCAGCGAATGGCCCACCGGACAGCCTATCACGCCATAGACTTCGGTGGCCGGGCCTAGTGAGTCCCAGTGGTACAGGGCCTTCAGCTCGTCGATAGTCGGCTGGCCTGGGGCAGATTGTGCGCCGGCCGCCAAGGCGGCAAATGTGCCGGCCGCGCCGAACTTGCGTGCGAGGATCCGGCTGATGACGCCCGCTTCGCCCATGCCAAGGGCGATAGTCGGCTTGCTGCTGCTACGGATGACGTCCAGCGCCCGCAGCGCCTCGTCGGGCCCGGCGACGGCGAAAGCGATTTTATTCATCGCGGCATCGGAGGCGTCCAGCTCGGCGGCGATCTCGCTGAGGTCTTCCGGGCAGCGGTCAAAGTCGTGGTGGCTGAGTATTATTGCGGCGTCAGTGGGCCTATTCTTCGGCGGCACGTCGAATTCCACATCCACATAGGTTGCGCCCAGTCGGCTCGCCGTTACGAGAATGGCCAGCCGCTCGGCTTCGGTGCCGTCGAATCGGCCGCCTTGCCTGACGGGCCTGCACGTGGCGATTACTTCCACCGGCGGGTCGGTGAGCAGGCCCCGCAGGTCGGCTTCGTCGGGTGGTTGGAGCAGGTAGTCCAGCCGACACTCGACGGCGTCGGCTCCGTCTTCAGCCGCCCACTGCATGTCAGCCCGCATGGCCGCCGGCGTGCCGGCCGTCAGGGAACATATCAGTCGAGTTGTGCTTTGCTGGGTCACGATAGTGGCATGGTAACATCCCCACAGCCGCTTGCACAGCCGCTATGGGGCGAGGACAGTCGTATGCTACGTCGGGTTAGTCAGCCAGGAAACCGTCACGTTTCGCCTGCAGTTTGGCCACCGTTTCCGCGGAGATCAGGAGCACCACGTCCAGCCCGCTTACGCTGGCGTATCGCGTGAGGTCGCTGTCGCCGGGGCCGTGGTCGGCTATTATGATTTGGCGGACCTCGCCCGCGCTGTCCGTCAGTTGCACGGTAAGCCAAGGCGTGGCCAGGCCGAAGCGGTCCAGATGGGCGACGGTGTCGGTGAGGTACTCGTGTGCGTCCAGTTGCTTGACCGCCTGCAGGTAGTTGGTGATCGCGGTGATATCGACTCTCGCGTAAGGGTCATCGGCGAGGGTCCATTGGCCTTGGTCGAGCTGGAGAGTCACCGGCTGATCTGCCCCGCGGGCGATCTGTACGTGGCGGATCGTCGCCGGGTCGATATCCCACAGCCGACGCCAAGTTAAGTTGCTCATCAGCGTCTGATACACGCCGGGCCCGACCTTGGCGACGATGGGAGGCTTGGCGCCCATCGTTTCCCATGCGAAATCGCCTGTGATTTCGTCAGACCATAGCTCATACAGCCGGACCACGCGAAGCGTGTATGTTTTGGTTCCGGGGCCGTTCCCATCGGGCCCGCCCCCCGTGACTGTCAGGGCGACGGAGATAGTGTTTTCGCGGGCATCGCTGTATACGGAGGGGACTTCGGGAGAAACCGAGGCGATGCTCTCCGCCCGCAGGCCGGTGATGCACTCGATGATGCGTTGCACTATTTCGTCGTCGGCGCGACCTGCTGTGGGGCTGAGCATTTGCCAATGGCCTTGGTCGTCCAGCTTGGCCGCGAAGGTCCCGTTGGGCCTGGTTATGACGAGGCGAGTGGCTTTGGCGCCGGCGGGGATAGAGCTGATGTCGCGCGAAATATAACGGTTGGGCTCAGCCAGCAGGATCTGCGCCGTAGCGGCGGAGATCGTAGCGGCGGCGGGCTGACGGTCCGCGCGGGCGAACACGCCATCGCCGTCGGGAGCTTGCGAGCCGATGGTCACCACGTGCTCGCCGCCGCGCAGGTGGAGCGTGAGGGTGGCTCGGGGCTCGTCGAGGCCCAGCACGGCGGCGGGCATAGCGTCGTGGAAGGCCAGCGCCTGCATGCCCGACACTGCTTGGAGCAACTGCTCGACTGTTTCCTGGTCGGCCCGCCCGGTAAGCGGCTCGATCATTCGCCACGCGGCCCCCGTGCGGGTGAGTTGCGTTTGCCCGCCCGGGCCTGAGATGGAAATCCGCTGCACGTCGGCTGGGCGGATGAGCAACATTCTCGTGCTGCGGAACAAAGATGGGTCGACAAGAAGGTCGTCGTAGGTCTCCCCGTCCAGCAGGAAGGCGCCGTCTTGGCCGGCGAGTCTGGCCACGACGTGGTCCCCGCGCGGCTCGCCGAGCAGTATGGTGGTCTGGGCCGGCTCGTCTTGGCCGGTGGGGCCGACATAGCTGATCGTCAGAGCCAGCCTGGCGTTGCCTTCGGTGAGCTTCAGGCCGGCTTCGTCGTCGACAGCCAGGAAGCCTCGCGCCCGCAGCTGAGCCACGAGCGATATCAGTTCCCCGACGGCCCGGCTGTCTGCGCGGACGGTGAGCTCCGGCGACAGCGCCAATTGCCAGTCGTCACCGGTGCGGGAGAGCGAGTATCGCCGCTGGCCTCGAAAGGTGAGACTGCCAATTTGCCCGGCTGATCTGGCCAGCAGTTGCCTGTCGATAAAGTCCGTTACGGGCCTGTCCAGAATCCTGTCAAAGTCCGTGTCTATCACGTAGACCTCGGCCTTGTTGTCGGTGCGGACGTAGGTCTTCACCTGGGCCGACCCTATCGCCGGCGCCTGCGAGCCGACGAGCAGCGTGATCTGTCGGCCGGCGTCGTCGGTGGCCTGGAGTTGCCAAGTCGGCGTGGCGAGCCCATAACCGTTGCCGGCGGATTGTGCGCCTTGCGGAATCTTGCGGGAGAATTTCAGATTGCGCAACATAGCGCCCATCAGGCGGAGGAAATCGGGGTCCGCTTTGGCGTTTACCGGCGAGGTGATTCGCCACTCGCCGTCGGTCAGGGCGAAGCTGGCGCGCGGCCGGCCGTTGGCTTGGATGGTCAGGGATGTCAACCGTCCCAGCGGCTGGGGGAAGACGTGGCGATCACCTGATCTGTCATCCGGCGGAGCAGCCAGACTGCCCCACTGGCTTATGACGACATAGCCCACGCAAAGGGCCAGAAGTATTGACATCACAACGATGGTTCTTGGCTTCATCCGGTGTTAGCTCCGTCCATTCTTTTCGATCATCGCCTGGCAGCCCATGATTAACGTGGCATGGGCATCTTGCCCATGCGTCGCAGGGCCGTCCCGGCCGTGCTTTCTTGTTTCTTGTTTCTTCTTCTTCTTCTGCTGCTGCTGTTGCTTCTACTGCATCCAGGGGCAAGATGCCCCTGGGACGCATGGGCAAGATGCCCATGCCACGTACAACTGCACATGGGCAAGATGCCCATGCCACGTACAACTGCACATGGGCGAGACGCCCATGCCACCTGTCAGCGTCGGCGGACAACCATTACCGCCCCGCCGATAGCCATTATCGCGATCGGCAGCACCACTACGCACAGCAGTTGCAACATTATGCCAGTTGCGGTGGAAATAGCTCGTATGGGTTTTGCGCGCGGGGGGCCCGCCGCTATCAGGTCGTCTCGCCCTATCGTCCACAGGACGCTGTTAATCATCAGGTCGGCGTTGGCTCGGGGCGCGTCGCCCACGGTTTGCATGTCGTCGCCCGCGCCGCGGGGCGGCATGTCCATGTAGCCGTCAATGAAGGACATTCCCATGCTCATCACAACTAGTCGCACGGGATTGACGCCCTGCGATGGGCGGGCGGGGTCGTCGCTGCCGGGGCGGGCGAGCCGTGAAGCCGCCACGGCCAGCGGCATGCCGATATCGTCATCGGGCACGGGCAGGTCGCCTTGCTCGTAGTTGGGGTGCACCAGGCCTAGGTTCGCCTGGGCCATCAGTTGACGCGCATTGGCCGTCGCCCAGGTGAATCTGCCCCAGGATGGCGGAATGGCCAGCAGCGGCTCGACGGTGACTCGGGGCGGCAGGGCATCGGCTATTTCGATGGGGCAGCAATATAGCCACAGCGTCTGCTGGCCCGTTATTGGATTGCCGATCGGGTGATCGGCGAAAAGGTTGAGCGGCATGTGAACCCAATGGGGCGTCAGTGTGAACTCTCCGGGCGTGGTGCTGTCGGGCTGAGCCGGCACGATCAGGTAGTCGCTGCGGACGTGTATGCCCCATTCGCTGCGGAGGTAGTCCTCGTACTGATACGGCGTGGGCACGAGCCTTGGGGCCATGAAACTGGCCAGGAAAATCGCCGGCGTGCCGTTGTCGATAACTTTCTTGAGTCTCGCCAGGTGATGCGGGCCAAAGGACGGCGCGGGGCGGTCGGGCAGGGAAATTCCCGTCGGGCGGGGAGGCAGCACAAGCAGCACCGCTGGGCGGTTTGAGTACGTGGTTCCACCGTCCGTGCCCCCCGCCAGGCGATTAGGTATGGGGCTGACCAGGTTCCAGAAGCCCACCTCGATATTGTTTTCCGACAGTCGGCTGTAGAGGCCCGTCAGGTCGGATAGTTCAATGTCGGCGGGCAGTATGTCGCCGGCTGGGCGGTAGTAAGTCACGATCACCGTTGCCAGCGGCCTGGTGGTCATGAACAACAGTTTCGAGCTGATCGCGGCGTTGCCGTTGAAGAGTCGCGCCTGTCGGGCTTGGGGCTCTGTCGGGTCGGCGTCGCCGGACATTGGCCAGACCGCTCGGAACGGGATGATCTCGATGTCGTCGCCGATCTCGACGATGACGATGTTTTTCCTGGCCAGGTCTTTCGGCAGTGTCTGATCTTCCAGTGGGGGCAGGCGGCCGGCCTGGTTTAGCAGATCGTCCAGCGTGGCCAGCATATCTCGCATGAGTCGGCCCGTTTCCGTCAGGGCCATGATTCGCGCGGATGCCTGATCCACATCAGTCAGACGGTCCACCGCCGCCAATGTCTGGCTGGCGGCGTCGGCGAAGTCTTCCGTGTGGAGGGCTACCTGCTCGCGCAGCGGGGTGACCTGCTCGGCGATGTATTCGTCGGTGGCTGCGCCCAGCGTGGCCTTGACGTTCTCGGCCAGCACGGCCGTCCGTTGTCCCAGCAAGGCCACTGCTGCAGTTGGCAAGTTCCGAACGACGCCGCCCTGGCCGTCGGACATCTCCAGCCACCAGGCCCTGCTTGCCCGAAGCATGGGGGCGCCGTCGGGCCCGGCAAAAGTGTTCAGCCTCTGAGCGACCGCCATGGCGCGCTGGGCGACGAGTTGCGACCGGTCGACGAAATCGGCCATCATCTCGCCGGGGTCGGCGGGCGGGGCGTCCTCCGGCGAGCCGACGGCTTGGGCCAGGGCCTGCACAGTGTCGTTGAGTTGCCCGACAGCTTCGATTACGCCAGGACGATTGGCCGCGGCGGCCTCGGACAACGAGCGAATCTGCCTCAGCAGGCCGGCCATGCCTTCGATTCTGCGGCGGGCAGATAACAGGGCTGCTTCCGTGTCCTCGACAAGTTCGCCGTAGTCCTGCAGGCCTTGCGACTGTGGGGCGAACTGGCCTGGCCCGGTCGCCGAGCCAACCAGCCTGGCCAGCTTGGCCTGCAGGGCGGAGAGTTTGTCGGCGTCATCGGCGAGCCCGCGGGCCTCTGCGCTGATGTTCCATTGGTTGACGTAGGCCTGGCTGGGCAGCTTCTGCCATTGTTCGGCTTGGCTGTTCAGTTGGGCTGCCAGCTGGGGCCCGGCCGCCACGAAAGTGCGAAGGTACGTTATGTGCCCCTGCGCCTTGGCGACGACCTTGCTTTCCAGCTCAGCCAGTATGGCGTTCTTGGCAGCGTCCGTTACGGCGTTGCTGACGTGCAGTTGCTTGCCGCGCCGGCTTGCGTACTCAGCCATCTCCGTCAGCAGTTCGAACGTTCGCCCGCCGTAGTCTATGTCGCTGTCGGCGCCCGGGCCATAGATGCACGTGAGCTTCACGGGCTTTTCCAGGCCGTCGATGACCTTCTGCGTCCGACCGGCCAGGCCATAGATGCCGTAGCTCTCCACGGACGTGCGGAAATAGTCGTGTTGGGCGACGATGTTCACGGCGAGCATCAGAGCTATGGCGACCGCCGCGGCGCTCGTGGCGACCGTGCCGTACCGCAGTCGCGAGTGGGCGCGGGATGCAGCTATCAGCAGGCCTGATATTACGCCGGACGCCACCAGCACGCCCGCCATTACGCCGGGGCCTAGCACGATTTGTTGCGGCGACTCTTGAAGTGCGATCCCCAGCAGCACGCACACCGAGCCGATGCCCAGCAGTTCCCAGAATGCCAGCAGCACCTGCTGCGCCCACAACTTTCCCGACAGCAGCGCCGCTGCGACAGCGATGGAGGCGACGAACATCAGCAGCCAGACGAATATCGGGGCGGCTACGGTTGGGTCGTCGCCGGCTGGGCCAAAGGCCACGACCGCCAGCACCACGATCGCCAGCACCGCGCCGATAATCGACGCGACGGCGCCTACTTTGGCATACTTTGCCGTGAGCAATTCGGGGCTAGGCCTGCGCGTAGTGGCCGAATCTATCGCCATCTTCTGGATTCCAATGTCTTGACGCTAAAGAAAAGGAACAACGCCGTTATCGTCACCAGCAGCACTACGCCGCGCGTGTCGAAAACGCCGCGAGCGAAATCTCTGTAGTAAGTCATCAGGTCGATGCGGGCGGCGATGCGGTCCCACGGCGCGCTGCCGTGAGCGACGATGGCTTGCGGCAGGAACATCAGCGCCGAAAGTATGGCCCCAGCGACGATCGCCGCGACGAGTTGATACTCCGTCGTCGCCGATGCGAACAGGCCGACCGCCAGGAACGCCAGGCCAAGCAGGATAAGCCCGACGTAGCCCATCATCACCAGGCCCATGTCGGGCCGGCCGAAGATTAACATCAGTACCAGCGGCACGAGCGTGCTGGCAAGCAAGGCCAGGAAGAACCCCGCGACCCCGAGGAACTTGCCCAGCACCACGGCGGTGTCCGTCACGGGGGCGGTCATCATCAGCTCGATCGTGCCGCTGCGGAACTCCTCGCTGAGCAGCCTCATCGTCAGCAAAGGCAGGGCGACGACCATCAGATACGCCATCGACTCGAAGAGAGGCCTTAGCGAGGCAGCCTGGCCTGGCAGGAAGATTTTGTGGAAGAACCAGAAATTGCTCGCCGCCAGGAACAGCCCGCCCACCACGTACGCCAGCGGCGAAACGAAATACCCCAGCAACTCACGCCGGGCGATGATTAACGTCTTTCGCATACTATTGGGCTTTCCGGCTGATGATTAAAAGGTGCGTTGGAATGTCAGATGCGCGGGCGGTTCTTGAGTGGCATGGGCATCTTGCCCATGCGCTGTTGTTGTGGCATGGGCATCTTGCCCATGCGCTGTTGTTGTGGCATGGGCATCTTGCCCATGCGCTGCTGTTGTGGCATGGGCATCTTGCCCATGCGCTGCTGTTGTGGCATGGGCATCTTGCCCATGCGTCCCGGGAGCATCTTGCTCCCGGATGCTGTGGAAGCAACAGCAGAAGCAGAAGAAAAAGAAGAAGAAGAAGAAGGCAGGGCCAAGATGGCCCTGCGACGCATGGGCAAGATGCCCATGCCACGGCAGAGGTCGCTTCTTAACGTCTTTCGCATTTTGTCGCTACTTTCCCGTGAGCTCAGGCTCGCCCGGCCTGGCCCTGATGAACGCTCTGGTCGTAGGTTATCTGCACGAAGAACTCTTCCAGCGACGCCTCGTCGCGGCGAAGTTCTCGCAGGGGGTAGCCCTTCTCGGCCGCCATCGCCGCCAGGGCCGACCGCGCATCGCTCGCCCCGTCGCCCGTTATCGTCAGCCTCGTCCAGCCGCTGCCGGCGGGGCTGTACTGGACCAAGCCAACGCCATCGAGTGCACTTACCGCCGCGACGAGTGCTTTGGGCTCAGCGCCTTTCAGTTCCGCGATGATCCTGCCGGGCCCGGTCACTCGCTGGCGAAGCTCTGCCGTCGAGCCGGTCGCCGCGATCGTGCCGCCGGCGATGATCACCAGTTGGCTGCATATTTGCTCGACCTCGGCGAGGATGTGGCTGGACAGTATCACCGTGTGGTCGCCGCCGAGTTCGGTTATCAGCTCACGCATGGAGCGGATTTGCGCGGGGTCCAGGCCTATCATCGGCTCATCCAGCACGAGCACCGCCGGGTTGTGCAGCAGCACCTCAGCCAAGCCAACGCGCTGCCGATAGCCTCGCGATAGTTGGTCCAGCCGGCGGCGCATCATGTCTTCAGGCGCGCTCAGCCAGCATCGCTCAGCCGCGCGGTCCACGGCGGCGCGGCGCTGCTTGGCGGGAATATCCCGCAGTGCGGCGCGGTACATCAGGTATTCTCGCACTCGCATCTCGCCGGGCAGGGGGACGTTTTCCGGCATGTAGCCCAGGCGGCGGCGCACGGCGAGCGAGTCGGACAGCACGTCCAGCCCGTCGATGGTCGCCTTGCCGCTGGTGGCGGGCAGGTAGCAGGTGAGGATTTTCATCGTCGTGCTCTTGCCCGCGCCGTTGGGCCCCAGGAAGCCGACCACCTGGCCGGTCGCCACGTCGAATGAAATATCGTCCACGGCCAGCACTCGGCCGTACCACTTCGTCAGATTGCGGACCTCGATCATCGTCCTGCGTTCCTCTTCGGTGGGCATGTTGCAGCGAGAGCCCACGGAGCGTTAGCGGGCACAGCGGCATGGGCGGGCCGGGCGTGTCAGTCCGTTGCACCGGTCGCGGCTTCCATGCCGTGAGTAATACGCAGGTATCTTGCGTGAAGGCGAAGGGGATGTCAAGCGCGCCAGATCATTATATGAGCCTGGCCCGCCGGCTTGGCAGATCAGCCCAGGGTCAGGGGTGGCTTATCACGTCTCTGTTGATGTACAGACGGTAGTATCGCACGGGGTCTATGTTCGCCTGCCAGTAGCCCATTGCCTTGGCGACTTGAGGGACCAACACGAACAGGCCCACAATGATAACGCCGTAAAGTAGTGGGCTTACCTTTCGCTTGGACCGCATGGGCCTCATGGCCAGCGCGCCGG
>SDBV01008234.1_pt1 | contig 14105 bp, 28 predicted proteins | sample 2277081 | NCBI WGS metagenome assembly SDBV01 (sample SAMN10402039, study PRJNA504765) | marine sediment metagenome | isolation source: marine sediment core GS10_PC15, 223 cmbsf | place: Arctic Ocean: Southern Knipovich Ridge | collected 2010
ACAATACCATCTTTATCCCTATATGAAGCATGTGCTGTTGCTCCTGCTTCTGTGTTTGGTTTATCCCTTATTCCATTAAATGTTTTGGGTTTCCCTTTTGAGAAAATAAACACATATTCAAAACCTTGTTCATATCTATTATGGTTTTGTGGCATTTTTGTTTTGCACCACATCATTGTATCATGTAGATTAAATCCTATTTTCTTAAAAAATAATGCTTGTTTAAAAGATGTTCCTGTTTCACTTCCATCTATTGTGGCATCTCCTATAACCCAAACAATTACACCACCTTCTTTAGTAATCCTATATAATTCTTTTGCTATGTTTTCAAAATCAAAAGAATACCCTTTATAATCTCGTAAATTATCATAAGGTGGAGATGTTATAGTTAAATCTATCTTGTTATCTTCTATTTGAACCATGGTTCTTAGACAATCCTCATTATATATTTTATTTAATTCTAACATTTTTTCTCCTTTTAATAAATCAAAATTAAATTTATATGTTTTTACCATTTTCTTTTTGAAAACCCCCGACTTTAGTCGGATTTATTTTGGGAAAGTGTTATTTCATCCATTTTAGTTTATATCCTCTCCTTCATGCGTACTCATATAAGTACTCATATGCATACCTATATAGGTACTCATCTTTTCCTCCTTATTTTCTTAGTGGCATCCGTTTCCCATTTTAGTTTATGTCCTCTCTAACTTTTTCAATAATGTTTGTGCAGTTTCTTAATTTTATGCTGCAATTTCCATAGTTATCTGTTATGTTGATCCAATACGATTCATTCCTTTGTCTTTCTAATCTTTTAATTGCCGCGATGTATGGTAAACAATATTGTGTTGTGTTTTCAATTAATATTGTTTTTGTTGTATCTAATTTTATTGTTTTTAGCTCTACAAATTCCCCATAGATTCTATTGTATGATTTATTTATTGCTCTTGTTTTTCCTTCTTGAGAAATTAAGTTGTTGTTTAGGTCCTGGTTTTCTTCAATTAGTTTGTTGTTTTCGTCTATAAAAGATGTGTAGTTGCATTTTGTTTGTGGTTTTAGTCCTGGTGTGTTGAAACATCCTGTTAATCCTAGTATTCCGATTAGTAATATACTAATAGTAATATACTTCTTTGCTTTTTTCATAATAATGTGTTGAGGATACGCTGGAATTTATTCCTGCGAGGAATCAGCACTCACCTCTTTTCTATATTTTCTAATAATAAAATCTATAGGTATCACAAGTAATCCAAACCCTATAAAAGACACAATTCCCAAAAACAATCCTAATAAAAAAAAGTATTTATACCACCCATATAAAAATATAATAACTACAAAAACTTCTAAAATTCTATAATAAAATGGTTCTTTTTGTTTTTTCATTTTCTTTTAAAAGCCCCTATCTTAGATGGTGGGATTATTTTACTTTATTTCTTTTCTAATATCTTTTCTAATAAATCAGTTTGTTTTTCAAGTAATTTATTAGTTTTTTCTATAAGACCTTTTACTTTTGCTTGTTTGTGGTTTAGCATAGCCATATAGATACTATACCCTATTGTTAGAGCATAAACTACTAATGATGCTATAAGGGCAGTTCCTGCAAGTTCTGGTGTTAGTGTTGGCATTTTTTATCACTCTCCTTCTTTTATTTTACATACTTTTCATTATAATCATAAATACTATAAATGTTATTGAACACAACATAACTGTACCTAGTATCATAACGGATGGGTGTTTCCACCAGACATCTATAAATTCCTGGTCTGCTTCTACACATTGAGTACCTAACCAATCCAAATCTTCTGATGGGTTTGGTATTAAGTACATTGCTTCTAACATTAACCTTTTTTCTTTATGAATGAATTTTCCATCTTTGTTTTTTGCATTAATATCTATATCATAAACAGCTTTGTACCATTTTTCCAATTCTTGTTGGGTTGGTACTCTTACTGTGTGGTGTAATCCATTGTTGTCTTTAAATAAAAGTATCAAATCTTTTTTCTTTGATGTTGTGTAAATATCTTTTTGTTGTATGTTTGGCAAAAATTTCTTTAGTTTTCTGATATAAAGTGATCTTAAACCAGATTTCTTTTTCTTAAATCTTCCTTTTAATTCTTGTATCTTTCTTGTTTCTAAATTTATTTCAATGAATCTTGTTTGCTTTGACATTGATATTAGCCACCAATTTAGAGCTACAAAAAATATTATAATAAATAATATCGCTCCACCATACATTACATAATTACCAATTGCTGCCAGATTTATACTACCTACACCAGGTATCATTGTTACCATTTTATTTCTTTCTCCTATTAAGGATCGTATCTCCTATTAAATCCATAATATTCTAATTGTTCTACTATTTTATCACCATAGTCTTTTGGAATTGCTTCTTGAATTGCTTTTTGTACTTTACATAATTCATGTTCAAAACTCCCTTGAAGCAATGACCAACATATATCACACACCCTTATACTTAAACCCTTTTTTAATGACCAACCAATTGAAATGTTTGAATCTTTTGATGGTATTTCCAAATATCCCTGGGTTTTATTGTTTTTATCCCAATTACCATCACCAACATATTCATTAACTTCCTCTCTTGTTCTTCCACATATCCAACATTTATCCATCTTATTTTCCTCCTAAATATTTATTATATTGAAATTCCTCAAAACCATCTAAAAAACAATAACACATTTCATTTACTTCATCATAAGAGAAAGTATCATAATCCCTACAAACATTTACAATACACTCATTTTCATTTTCAATTACATCTCCACCTATTTTAAAAAGCCATATAATAAATAATGTTTCAAGAACTAATAAAACAATACAAATTATTCCTATTGTTTTCCATGTGTTTTTTTCTTTTTCTATTTTATTTTTTCCTCCAAAAAGGAATATGCTCCATCATTCCTTGTTTTTGTTTATCTTGTATTGCATAACTCTCAAGTCTTGTTGTAGCCGAACTTAATTGATCTGCTTCCCTTCCACCTTCACATCTTGATAATCCACTATGAATTTGGTTTATTACTGTTGTTACGATTAAAGATCGCATTTCTTTTTTTATTTCAAAAGCGTCATATTTTTGGAAGATTAATAAAGCAAGTCTTTTTTTTAGTGACCTCATCTTAAACATTATTTCCTCATGTGTTAAGTTTCCTAAGAATACATTTTTGTTTAAGCCGTTTGAGTAGATTAAGTGTAATATCTTATTGATGCCTTCATCATTAATCCATCTATCAAATTTTTCTTTATATTCTCCTCCTCCTTTTCCGTCTGGGATTAATACTTCTCCTTTTAATTGGTGTGTTATTTCATCAATAATATCTAAACTTTCAATTCTGTATCTAAAAAAGTCTTGTCCCGGACCTTGTGGTATGGGTGGTGGTGTCATTGGTGGCATAAATGCAGGAGCTTGTTTTAATTGATCTGCTGTTGGTGGTGGTACAGGTATTGCTACTTGTTGCATTGCTTTCTTTGATGGTCCACTTAATAATCCCATTTTATTTTGCCTTCTTTTCTTTTGGTGGTGTCATTTTTATTGTTCTTAATATATCATTAAGAAAATTTAAAACAAATTCCAATAATTTAAATATGAAAAAGAATGCGCCAAATATGAAAATTATTTTAAATTCTTCACTTGATCCTTTATTTATGTTTTCAATTGCAAGCATACTTATTGCCGTAACAAGGTTTGCAAGGGATGGTAATATTTGTAAAACAAACCATACCATTATGCCTAATCCAGAAAAATCAATTAATATGCTCTTATTTTTTGTAATCCACTTTTTTACTTTTTCAAATCTTATTTTTTGTTCTTGATTCATTTTGACATCCTCCATATTCACAAACACAGTTACTTCCACAAAAAATACAATTAAGACAAATTGCATCTTCTCCATGAACTGAACACATTTTATTTACCTCCTTATATGCCTTGTTTAAATTCTTCTATTAGTTGCATTTCTTTAGTAGTAAAACCTCTTTTAAGTATTGTTTTTGGTGTTTGATTCTTGAAATGGTTGTCCATACTGTTTAAAGTGTTTAATGTAGCTTGTTGGACCTTTAAATGTAGTTTAATCTGTGTAGTAAATTCTTTTAGTATAGGGTTTAGGTCTGTCTGTATAGTATTATGTATATTGTTTATTTCGTTAGTAATTTCTGGTGAAATATCCTCAATAGCCCTATTTGTAATGTAATTCTTCAAATTTACTGTTGGTTGTTCTCCTTTCTTTGTAGAAATAAATTCAATACCTTTGCCATATACTTTTTTAAAGATTGTATCATGTATGATGGTATCTCTTGGGATTGAATCAATAAAAGATTCTTTTTTAATAAAATCTTCATATCTTGACCATGATGGTTTTTTTGATCTTAACCTTATTTTAAATGTATTAATGAATTTGTTTAATGCCGTATCTATTTGTGATTCTATCTCTTTTCTAATTTCATCTATTCTTTCATTTAGTTCTTGAATAGTGTTTCTTTCAATAAAATAAGTTAATTTATCATTACCTATTTTTGGTTGAGAATAAATCCCTGTTAGAATGTTTTTTCCATATTGAATTGTAATTCCTTCATAACCTTTAATAGAAATAATCTTAGTATGGTTGTTCATATTAGCTTTTTGAATAGCACTTGTTATCTTTTTTATAGTGCTATTGTCTTTAGTTTTAACTTCAATTTGTCGTCTATAATTGTTTGGTCTAAAGAAGATAGATTTATTAGATTTATAGGTAGTCATACTACTAGAAAAGGTTTCCTTTAGAGAATTAGCTAAAAAAGGGTTTTCCTCCTTTATATTTTTGTTATACCTCTCTTTTTTCATTTTCCTAGTTCCATGAGAACTCATGGGGTGTGTCTTAAATTTTGTTTTCTAAAGTTTGTTCTTCTGCATATTGTTTGCATGGTGAACATTTATTTTGATTAGTTCCTTTTTCATTTCCACATTCACACGGATTTCTTATATTTTCTTTTAGTTTTGGTATTTCCATTTTGATTATAAAGACCTTGCTCAGCTTAGTCGGACCGAGCAAGGTGAGTGCTATAAATGAATTTTAAGTAAAGCAACTGTGTTTTTTATATGGAAGTCCTTTCTTTCCTCTTTGTACTTCTGTTTCTACAAAAATTACTAAACCATTATCCATTATTTTATGGATTGGTCTTCTACAAAACATACAATTTATTTTTTTTAGTTTCACTTTCTTGCCTCCTCATATAATTTTAAATGATATTTAAAAAAAGGTATATCATCAATAGTTGTATTTAATATTTGGATATATTGTTTTTCGTATTCTGTAAATTGTTCTTTTATTCTGCTTAGAAGATAACTAAGGGTTAGTCCTTTGTCATAATTTTGTCTTTTGTATATATTTGTTAAACCAACTCTAATATATCCTTGATTTAATGGTATTACTTTCTTACAACTATCGCATGATCCTTTTTTGCTTTCTGCTTCTATTTCTCTTACAATATCATGTATTCCTTGATCGCATTTATTCATTTTCTTAATAACTTTTTACAACTTGCTCCTATTATCTCTAAAATCTGTTTGTTTTTAACATTGAAAATATATTTTTCAGTTTCAATACTTAAACCACCATAATTATCTGTTGAGCATTGATATTCTTTATCTAAATTAATTGTTTTTTTCATCCTTGTTTATTCTTAATTTCTTTATATTTTTTTTGCACTTTAACCATAATCCTTTTAACATTACTACAACTCCGAAAAAAAGTATGATTAGGTAATAGATGTTCTAAATCTTCTTTTGATACATTAATTGTTATTTTCATCATAACCTTTTTTGTTTTACTTTTCTTTCTAAAAATAAACTTTTACATTGGTTAAATGATAAGTGTTTGTTTAATCTTTGAAATCTTACAAATTCTTCTTCTTCTTTTTTAGTTAGTTCTGTCATTTTGTTTTGCTTCCTAAATATTTATTATATTGAAATTCCTCAAAACCATCTAAAAAACAATAACACATTTCATTCACTTCATCATAATAGAAGGTATCATAATCCCTACAAACATTTACAATACACTCATTTTCATTTTCAATTACATCTCCACCTATTTTAAAAAGCCATATAATAAATAATGTTTCAAGAACTAATAAAACAATACAAAATATTCCTATTGTTTTCCATGTGTTTTTTTCTTTTGCCATTTTATTTTCTCCTCCATTTTAATTATTAAACCTGTGTAAGAATGAGATTGGGAAATCAAATGTTACTTCGTTGAATGTTTGCATAGATTGAGAATTTGGTATTTGTTCTGTTGTTGGTTTTTCATGCACTCTTATTAAATTGTTTTTTGTACAAAAATCTTTAACTTGTTTTGGATGTACCCAATAGATTTTGTTTCCATTGTTGCTGAATGGGTCTGATTCATATATATATAGTAGCAAACAATTCTTTCTTATTGCATATTCCAGACACTCTTTATTTATTGTTTCTCCATATCCTTTGAAAGTGTTTGGTTGGTTTGCATAGTGTTTGTGTAAATGATTAAAAGAGTGTAGTGGTTCTTTTTTGTATAATAGATAGAAGTTTTGGCTTTGTGTTTTGAACAAGATGTGCCTTCCTTTGTTCATTGGCTTAACCATCTGTATTTGGAATCCTCTTTTTTCAAGTGATCTTATCAAGAATGTTTTAGCTGCATCTTTGTTTAGAATTTGATTAGTTTTTGTTCTGTTTATTATTGCCTGTTGAGTGATGTTTTTTATTTGTTCTGGGTCCTGGTTGTGTATCAGTTCTTGTTTCATTATTTCCTCTTTAACATATCTTCTGTTATTAAATCATTAGTAAAATGAGTTAATCCTCCTCCAAAACAATCTAAACAAAAATACCTGCCCCATTTAGAACAGTTACTTCTATGCTCTCTTATCTTTTTATATATTTTGCTATCTTCTACATCTATCATTTTTTATCAATTAACCTGGTGATTATACTATCATAACTTTCTCTATCAACAAGTTTTAGAGCTTTTAATTTTTCTCTTGTTTTTACTTTCACTTCAATTTGAGTTGTTTCTTCCATCTTTCTTACCTTAATACTAGTATAATAGTAGTATAATAACTAATATATAAAGATTTCTTACTATTTAATAATAGTAAAGAGAAGTAGTAAATTTAATTAAAAAGAAAAAAAAGTTGGTTGTTTCCAGATATTTACTTGAAATATTGGAAATATACAAACACAGTTGTAATTAGTCCAATTATGATAACCATTACAGCTATAATTGATAGAGTTGGTAACTGTTCTGCAATCGTACCTATTCCCTCTTGTCCTTGAAGTAATATATAATATTCTTCTGAAAGGTTTAGATTATCACTACCTGCATTTCCACCTGGGTCTGTTCCATTAAGTCCTTTACAATATGATGATGAATAGTTGTCATAGTAGGATGTATTATAACATTGATCGATGGTATCGCCCATATTAACAATAACTAATGCCATTGCTCCGCCTATTATTGCAGATATACCAATCATCAAAAATAGATAAGGAATAAATTTCAATTGTTCTTGCATAATTTTTGCCTCCTGGTGTTTATATTTAATATGGTAATCTTTAAAAAAAAGAAAAAAAATTGGTTAGTTCAAGTGTTTACCTGAAATATTGGAAATATACAAACACAGTTGTAATCAGTCCAATTATGATAACCATTACAGCTATAATTGATATAGTTGGTAACTGTTGTGCAATTGTGCTAACTCCTAATGTTCCATTAGCAATTACAGCAAGTGCACTAGTATCTGTTGTTGTAGCTGCAAACTGAGCTAAAACAATGGCTACTGATCCACCGATTATTGCAGATACACCAATTATCAAAAATAGATATGGTATAAATTTCAATTGTTCCATTGGTATCCCTCCTGGTGTTTATATTTAATATCTTGTTTTAATACAAAAGACTATTTAAATATGCACTTTTGGGTTATGTTTTTTCTCAAGTATCTAATGCTGCATAAATAATTGCAAGTGCCGCCATACTGAAGAAAAGTCCTAATATTTTCCCAACAATCCATCCATCTGCCCACGCAATTGCAGATAGTATTAAAGTTAAAAATAAAGATAATGCAAGGGAATCTGATGTTTTTAAATCTTTTAATTTAAATAAAATAAATAAAGCAACTGCAACTATCATTAAAAAACTAGGTACAGCTAATGAGTTCGTAACTAGGTTTGCATATTCAAATATTTCTCCTACTGTTGATATATTTGGGTCTGGATATGGTTGTGGCATTTTATTAAGCTCCAAATCTCCATTTGAAAAAAGCATATATTAATATTGCTGCTAATGTGATCCATAATATTGCTTTTATTGATACTACTAACCAAGCAGGTATTGGTATTCCTTGTTCTGCTGTTGTGTCTGCAATATCACTCATAATAGCTCCTATTGTGTTCCACGGGCTAAACATTAATTTCGTAAGACCCCACCCTGCTTTTATTAAGGCATATGGTATCATTAAAACACTTGTATCTTCTTGTAATGTTATTATTGCAATATTTTCTTCTAATTGCCGTGATAGGTTTATTTGTTCATTTAGTCTTTGTTGTGTGTTTTCTAACCCTGTAAAATCTGCTTTATCATAATTTGCTCCTAAGTCATTAATAAATGCTGATGCGCTTAATAGTAACATACTCATTATGATAATTGATATTGCAATACTATGTAATTGTAGTTCCATGATTAATTAATTCCTCTCTTTATTTTTACTAATAAAATCAATAGACCAACAATTAGTCCAACAATACTTGCTAAACTAACATTCATTAAACCCATTCCTGCTGATACTATTAATGATATTATTGCAAACATAATTGATACTTCTGGACCAATAGCAGCGCCTATAAATATTAAAGTTCCAACTAATAAAAATGCAGCAACTAATGATTCATCACCAAATATATCGTATGCTTCTCTTAAATCTATTGTTTCTCCTCTAATAAAATACTTATTTCCATCATCAACAGAAATACCATATAGGTTGCCAACATAAGTTGCACTCTCATTTGATGTTATAAGGTAGTTGAATACTCCGGTTGTATTAGGAGAATTAATGTTATATAGCTCCACATTATCTGTTATATTTGTTTGCTCCACAATAAATATGATTGAAGAAATTACTGAACTTACCTCATTCCAGGTTACATTAAATGTTTTATCTTCTCTATTTGCCGTTAAGGTTGTGTCTAATTGATATATCTTTTTTTCTATGGCTTCTGTTCCTGTTCCCAATATTACTGTGAGTGTGTAATCTGTTTTGATTAGTTTTTGTTTTGTTGTAGTAAGAACAACTGTGCCACTTGGGTTTTTTACAATAAATCTATATTCTTTTTCTACTACATCTAAATTAAAAAGTGCTTGTCCATCTAAGTCTGTTTTTTCTGTATCAATTAAGATATAATCATCATCCCCTAAATTATATTGCCATGCTTCAATTATATATTCTATTAATAAATTATCGTCTTCATCAATTAATGTTACAATTATTGATGTTGTTAGTGTGGAGTTTGTTAGATAAATTGTTATTGCTTGTTGTGTTGCATTTAAATAACCACCTGCAATAATTAGTTGTGTTTGATCGTAATTTGTGCTTGTAAAACTTGTTTCATAATTTGTTGTGTAATTTGCAAAATCTGGGTATATACATAATTGGTTGTTTGTGCTTAAAGTTTCGTTTGAAAATGAGTAATTTCTTATATGTGTTAAATTTCTATTATCCCAAAGGTGATATAGTGCTTCAAAATCATAATCTGTTATTGCTGCACTTGTTGTTTCATCAACAACAGTATAATTAAGTGTTATATTATTTCCACAATTTTCTATAATTATTTTGTAAATTGTATCTGATCTGTTTGTTGTATATGTATTTGTACCAAAATCACTTATGATATTATAACTCCAATTGTAAGTTATGTTTGATTGTCTTGGGAAAATGATTGGTTGGTTTATTGAAATATTGTAATAATCAAAATCTGATGTGTTTGTTTTTGTTGGTGTGTATTCTGTTCCATTATAAATAAAAGTTGCATTTGTTGATATTATTGAACTGTTTGTTGTTATGTTCAATGTAAAAAAGGATGGTATCCCTTCAATGAAATCTGTTTCATATGTTTGTGTTACATTTAATAAATACCAAACATATGTTTGTGTTACTATATTTAAATCCCCACTTGATTCAAAAATATATTCTTCCCTTCCGTCTAAATTAGATATAGTTACTTCTACTTCCTTTTTGTTTGTTCTAACAACTTTATAAATTTCATTTCCTGTTGGGTTTTTTAAATTAAAGTCTGTCCATTTTTGTAAGTTTGGATTAACCAACCACCCTTTATATTTTGAGTTTGGTCTATTGATAATACTTATATCGTCTGTGCTTGATACAATAAAACTTAATTCTTGTTTTCCTTTTGATGTTTTATATTTGTAGATGTATCTGTCTGTTTTCTTTTCTACATCAAATGAATCAAACATCCCTGGGTTTTTTGGTTTAATCTTTAGGTATTTTGTTTCATACCATTTTGTAGAAAAATCAAAAGTAATTTCTTTTGATAGAAGATTTTTTGAATAATCCCAATCGCTTATGGTGTTATTTGTGTGTCCATCTGCCCATGTAACTGTAATATTGTTTTTTCCGATTGGATAAGCTGAAATATCTAAATTTAAACTATAATTATATTCTGTGACGTTTAATGATGTTAATAATACAATTGTTCCTGTTATTGAATCATTAATCTTTAAACTATAAAGGTTTGGGTCTGATGCGTAAAACCATCCTGTTAAATTGTTTGGATGAACTGTGTATCCGTCATTGTTTGAAAAAGAAGAAGATGTTAATGGATTTGTTAAATCAATTATTAATGTAAAATTATTAACTGAACGATTACTTAAAGTTGAATTTACAATACATTCAACATTCCATATGTATTCTCCTTCGTCTAAGAATGTTGTGAATGTATTATTTGTATTGTTTGTTGGACTATTATCAGTTTGGTTTATTCCAAATGTTCCAGAGAAATTTCCTAATAGAGAACAATTATCAGCATTGTCAGAATTAGCTGTATAATTGTATGTGAATATTTGTGTTTGGTTATTTGATACTGTGCCGTTTTCTGGTGTTAATATATTTGTTCCAATTATTGGAGTTGAAGGAGGAATAAAAGTAAAAGGATATGCAAACCCTAAATGACTATTGTATAATTCACTCACTTCTGTTACGTTTAGTTCTCTGTCCCAAACACCCATTTCGTCTATATTACCATCATTTAAACCAAAATTACTACCTCCATGCCACAAACCAACAAAAAAATCAGAACCAGTACCACTTGACATCATAGGTGCGGGTGTACTAGCAGCTTCTTCTGTACCATTAACATAAAGTACCATTCCGTTTGTACTACCCCAAGTCACAACAATATGATACCATCTTCCTGCTGTCCATGAAGATGTTGTTGCTGATATTGTTACACCTGCGCTTGCAGCAGAAGTATAGAAATCAAGTTTACCATCATTTGATGTCAAATAAATCCATATTCTATCATCATTGCCTATATTTGATTTACTAAATAGAGATTCATCAAGAGTTTTTCCACTATCAAAGGTATCAACATGTTTAAACCAAAAAGAAACAGAAAGTCTACCAGTTGGAATAGAATCTAATAAAGTATTATTAATTAAGCTATCTGTTACTGTGTCATATAAGAAAGAACTTCCAAGAATTCCATCACCACTATCAAATGTTGCTCCACTTAGAGCTAAATCATAACTGTCGTTTTGGTCTTGTACTGGGTCTTCATCAGTATCAAAATCCCAATAAGCTATTACACCATCTATTAATTCTAAAGAATTGACTGAACTACTTAAAAGAACAAACAACAAAGTCCAAATTAATATTTTCTTATTCATTGCTAGTTGTAATTCCTCCCAATTATTCCTGCTATCAAAGACGATATACCCATAAATAAAATATAAATTGGTAGGTTATTCATAATAAATGTTATTTTAGGATAGGTTGCTGCTACTTCTGAAATTATTGTTGTTGAATTTGAAAAATCCCAGAATGTGTTGCTTATTACTGCTGAGATTAGAAGAATAATAGTTAACATGAAAAATCCTATTACAAAAAAAGCAGGGTGGTTATAAATTATCGCTGAACTTATTATAACAAATAAACTTAATCCAACAATTATGAATAAGAATAAACCATCTGCATTTGAAACTGTTGTTCTTCCTTGTTGTAAAACATAATCTGCGTCTGGATAATCTTCAAACATATTGCTATCATCAACTTGATTTAATAAAAGTGAAACTATAAATATAATTAAACCTAGTGTAAACAAAAATGTTGAAATATATATAAAATCTAAAATGTTAGCTTTCTTGGAAATTTTCCTCTACCTCTCTTTTTTATTTTTGGTGGTAAAAATGTAATACCTTGTGGAATTAATAATTGATGTACAACTTTGTGAGTTATTTCAGCAGTTCCGATTTCTGTTCCTTCTTGTCTTAATTGTTTTTGTTGTTGTTTAATCCAATTATCAAAATCAATACTAGACCAAACATATTTTCTTGCATAAGGTCTTTCTCCACTCATCTTCTAATTTGTTCCTCTTTTTCTTGTTGTAATTTATACCATTTTGGGGTTGTTGTGTACCATGTTAAATACAATAAGAGATGGACTACTAAATATGTTGATCCTAAAATTAACATTCCAATATATATTCTTAGCATTATCATAAATGTTGTATTAAGCACTTGGAAATTTGATCCAACTGCGTTTATTGTAACCAAATGGAGAAATATTAAAAGGAATAAGAATCCTAAATAGATAAGTGCTACTCCTATAATATCGCTTATTACTACTCTTGGTTTATTAAGCATCTTTTCCTCTCCAAAGTGTTATTGCTCCCATAAATATAAAAAACAAAGACAGTAATATTAATGAAAGATATAATGCAATGTTTGGTTCTCTTACAAACCCATCCATTGTAACGCCAAAACTGAATGTTTGAAAACCGCTTGTTGTTCCTACACAATTCGTTATAACGGTATATTCTCCTCTAACATTTAAATCAGAACTATTTATTGTATAATTATAAAAAGATGGGTTGAACGTCATATTTTGATTATTGATTGTGGTTGTGCTGTTTGGTAAGTTAATTGTTATAGTGCAAATTGTAGTAACATCACAGAAATTATTATCATTATCAAAACAACTTATTTTTAAATCAAAATCTTTATTTTGTTCAATGAAAAAAGAAGGTGTGGCAATAACAATAGGTAAAACTGTGAACAACATTAAAATTATTATTATTCTTTTTTTCATTTTTAAGGTAAATTCGCTACCTTTATTATTCTTACAGTAGCACTCTCTGGATGTTCTCCAAAAGTTCCATGTGTTGAAATCTGAACATCTGCATCATCAGCTACAAATTGGAATATGATTACATCCCCTGCTAAAAGTTCCACCAAAAAATCATGTGAGATTTCTACTTCTATATCTTTTTTTGTTATATCTGTTTCAAATACTGAACCTAATAATTCTGTTCCGTTTGCATAGATTACTCTTCCTGCAACATCTATGTCTGTTGAGCTTCCTGATGTATCTATTATATCAAAATCATAATCCAAGTCATATACTCCATCTTCCGTAATAGTAAGTGTATGATTTAAAGTAACAAAATTATGTTCTATTCCTTGTTTAACATCTGTATCTTCTTGTGAAATAGTTATATTAGTCCATTCACTTGCCCCTGTAATTTGTATTGTTTCGTTTGTATGTGCAAATAAATATTGCGGTAAAAATACGTTCTCTGCTGTTATATTTCCAGAAACATTTACATTTCCACCTTGAACATCCAACAAAGTAACAGGACTACTCGTCCCGATTCCTACGTTGCCATCTTTCAAATTTAGAACATTAGTACCACTTGAGTCGCCTAAATGTAAATCACCAAATATAGATTGAAGAGATATATCTATGTTTCCAGATGAACCATCACCAATATAACCAGTCCTGTTCCATGCTCCACCATCTGTCCCCCCAAATTCAATATAAGAAAGAGTAGCACCTGCAATTGCTCCTGA
>SDBV01008235.1_pt1 | contig 14105 bp, 10 predicted proteins | sample 2277081 | NCBI WGS metagenome assembly SDBV01 (sample SAMN10402039, study PRJNA504765) | marine sediment metagenome | isolation source: marine sediment core GS10_PC15, 223 cmbsf | place: Arctic Ocean: Southern Knipovich Ridge | collected 2010
CAATCCCGCGTTACCTCACGCGTAGGGGCGGAGGTGGTTCACCATCCAATAGATCACGACGCCCGTGATCGAAACGTAAAGCCAGACCGGAAACGTGATTCGCGCGATTCGCCGGTGCTCGGGAAAGCGCTGCCGAAAGGCCAGGAAGAACGTCCGCAGTGCGAGCGGCACGAGGCAAACGGCGAGAATCGTATGGGATACGAGAATCGTCAGAAAGACCGCGCGCACCCAATCGTCTCCCGGAAACGACTTGTGGCCCAGCGTCGCGATCTGAACCACGTAACAGACCAGAAACAGGATCGAGACGCCGAGATTTACGACCATGAGATTGCGGTGTCGTTCGCGTTGCCCGCGACGAATCGCCGCGAACGCGGTCACGAGCAGGGCCGCACTCAATGCGTTCAGGCTCGGAATTGCGACTGAGACCCATTCCAGCAGTGCAGCTTCCTCCGGCTTCGAAGAATCTTGTTTCCGAATCTAGCCCTCGACGCGAAAGTCGCCATCTGCCACGAGCCACGCCCCTCTTGGTGCGCGCGCCCTGCATCGCATGGGCTACAGCACTTTTCGCAGGACACGTGCCGTGTAGCTGGTCGGGTGTGCGGCGACTTCTTCCGGTGTGCCCGAGACGACGATCTCGCCGCCCTCCTCGCCTCCCTCTGGGCCCAGATCGATCACGTAGTCAGCCATCTTGATCACATCGGGATGGTGTTCGATTACGACGACCGTGTTGCCCTTCTCGACCAACTGGTCGAGAACGCCCAGGAGTTGCTCTACATCCGCAAAATGCAATCCGGTGGTCGGCTCATCGAGGAGATATAGGGTGCGTCCCGTGCTTCGCCTCGACAGTTCTTTGGCGAGCTTTACGCGTTGCGCTTCGCCTCCCGATAAAGTGGTCGCCGATTGGCCCACCTGGAGATACCCGAGTCCTACATCGAACAAGGTCTGGAGTGGCCGACGTAGGGATGGGACATTTTCTGCGAAACAGAGCGCCTCCTCGACGGTCATCTCGAGTACATCGGCAATGCTGCGACCCTTGTAGCGGATCTCGAGGGTCTCGCGGTTGTAGCGTCGGCCCGCGCACTCCTCGCAGGTCACGAAGATGTCCGGCAGAAAGTGCATCTCGACGCGCAGGGTCCCGTCGCCCCGGCAGGCTTCGCAGCGGCCCCCCTTTACGTTGAACGAGAAGCGCCCCGGCGCGTAACCGCGAACCCGCGCTTCGGGTACCTGGCTGAAGAGCAGGCGAATGCTCGAGAGCGCACCCGTGTAGGTGGCGGGATTGCTGCGCGGCGTGCGGCCGATCGGCGCCTGACTCACGTCCACCACCTTGTCGATCGCTTCGAGCCCCAGGATTCGATCGAAAGGAGCCGCGGGAGCCTCGGCCTGATGAAGTCGAGTTGCCAGCGCGCGGTAGAGGGTGTCGTTTATCAGTGTCGATTTTCCAGAGCCGGACACTCCGGTCACGGCCGTGAAGAGGCCAAGCGGGATCCTCACGTTCAGATTCTTCAGGTTGTGCCCCCGGCAATTTTCGACGACCAGCGCCCGCTCATCCAAAGGCCTGCGATGAGCGGGCACGCCGATGCCGCGCTTCCCTTCAAGGTAGTTTCCCGTAATCGATTGTTCGCTCGCGGCAATTTCCGCGGGCGTTCCCAGCGCGACGATTTTCCCGCCGTGAATTCCAGCGCCAGGCCCCATGTCGATCACGAAATCCGCGGCGCGGATCGTCGCCTCGTCGTGCTCCACGACGATCACGCTGTTGCCCCCGTCGCGCAGCCGGGTGAGTGTCTCGAGCAGCCTCTGGTTGTCCCTCGGATGCAGACCGATCGAGGGTTCGTCGAGGATGTAGAGAACCCCCATCAAGCTGGCGCCGACCTGTGTTGCGAGGCGAATGCGTTGGCTTTCACCACCCGAAAGCGTTGCGCTGCCTCGATCGAGCGTGAGGTAGCCGAGGCCGACATCCATCAGAAAGCGCAATCGGTCTCGAATCTCGGCTGTGATCTTCTGCGCGATCGCGCGCTCTGCAGACGACAGCTCGAGGCACTCGAAGAAAGCCGCCGTGTCCGCGACCGACCGCTGCGTCAGTTCCGAGATCGATTCGCCGGCCACTCGAATATTTCGAGCCTCGAGTCGAAGCCTCGACCCATCGCAATCGGGGCAGCTGCCGGGAGACCGGTAGCGAGCGAGTTCCTTGTGCTTCGCTTCGCTGTCGCGAGCGTGGCGCCTTTCGAGTTCCCCGAGCACGCCATCCCAGCGGCGCTTGATCGCGCGCCCGCCTCCGCTCCGCCCAAACGCAAAGTCGATCTCCTCCTTTGCACCGTAAAGAATCCCGTTGCGCACACTTTCGGGAAGCTCGCGCCAGGGTGTTTCGAGAGAAATTGCGTAATGCTCCGCGAGCGCTTCGAGCAGACGCCGGTAGTAGGCCGGGACGCGACGCCCGCTCCAGGGCGCGATCGCTCCTCGTGATATCGGCAGCGATGTATCGGGAACGATCAGCGCGGCATCCAATTCGTCCCGCGTTCCCAGGCCGCTGCAGCGCTGGCAAGCGCCGTGCGGGCTGTTGAAGGAGAACGAGCGCGGCTCGATTTCCGGGTAGGAGATTCCACAGTCGACGCACGCGCTGTGCTCGGAGAGGATCCACTCCTGCTGTCCCGGGCCTACGTCGACGGAGGCGAGGCCACCCGAAAGTCGCACGGCCGTCTCGATCGACTCGGCGATGCGCCTTCGCGACGCGTCCTTCGCGACGACCCGGTCCACCACGACGTCGATGTCGTGCTTTGATTGTTTGGCGACCGCAATCTCATCCGCGAGTTCGCGCATTTCACCATCGACGCGTACCCGAACGAAGCCCTGTTTGGAAAATTCTCGCAGCTCCTTGCGGTGCTCGCCCTTTCTTCCCCGAATCACGGGAGCGAGGATCTGCAGCCGTGTTCCATCCCCCAAGGCGATCACGCGATCCGTCATCTGTTGGATGGTTTGGCTGGAAATCGGTTTTTCGCATCGATAGCAGTGGGCCTGTCCGATTCGCGCGTAGAGGAGTCGCAGGTAGTCGTAGATCTCAGTCGCCGTCCCGACCGTGGATCGGGGGTTCTTGCCGGCAGTTCGCTGTTCGATGGCGATTGCGGGCGAAAGGCCGTCGATGGAATCGACGTCGGGCTTTGCCATCTGCTTGAGAAATTGACGCGCGTAGGCGGATAGAGATTCTACGTACCGACGTTGACCCTCGGCGTAGATCGTATCGAATGCGAGAGAAGACTTTCCGGAGCCCGAAAGGCCAGTGATGACGACGAGCTTGTCTCTGGGGATGCAGACATCGAAGTCAGCCAGATTGTGTTCGCGGGCGCCTCTGATCAGGATGTGCGTGAGCGCTGAAGCCTCATCGCTCACTGGAATAGCGCGCCCTTCTTCGTGTCAACGAGATTGTCGACGTTGGCATCGAGCTTGGCGGCGTCCGCGAAGTAGCCGTAGCGCTGGATGTAGGTGTGCTCGCGGAGTTGCTCCATCCAGACCACGAACTCCGATTCCATCATCATCTGCTGAATCTCCAGGTAGAGGTGCGCCTCCGCCGCTTCGTAGCTGACCGGTTCAAAGGCCTTTCTCTCGACGAGTTTGAGAAGGCTGCACCCGAAGGCCTGTCGGTTGACCGCGCTGATCTCACCCGGTTCGAGTTTCGCCACGAGTTCGGCCATCCACGCCGCCAGTGATGATTCGTGCAACCAGCCGATGTCCCCGCCCCGCTCGGGTGCGGTTACCGAAATCTCGGATGCCACCGCCTCGAACGTTTCGCCAGCGGCGATCCGCTCGGCGGCAGCGCTCACCTCGGCACAGACCACATCGGCACCCTTGTCCGGGCCTACAGGAATCAACAACTGACGTAAATGAACCTGATCCCCTCCATCGGGTTGGTCTTTGAAGCGTTGATCGTAGAGCTTGCGAACGGCCGTCTCCTCGATTTCGATTCTCGGCAGCAGCGCTATCCGGAGGACTCTTTGATTCTCTGTCTGTTCCCTCATCTTCTCGCGGTAATCCTCTAAATTCAAGTTATTGGCGCGCACGATCTTCTCGAGTTCTTCGGGAGTGAGCCCGCTCTCGCTCGCCTTCGATGCCATGATTTCATCGAGCTCTTCGTCAGAAACGTACAGCTCCATCCGCTTTACCTCGCCGCGAATCAATTTGTCTTCGATCATTCGCTCGAGTCCCTGGGCGCGCAGCATCGCGACCTGCTCGTCTCCGCCGCCGGCAGCGCGCAGCTGCTTCTCGCGTTCGGCGACCATCGCGATCACTTCGGAGAAGAGGACGACACCCTCACCGACCTGGGCGGCAATGCCGTCGACCAGCAACTCGTCGGGCGATGCCGGCGAGGCTGCAAGAAGAGCCCCCGCGGCAATCAACGGGAAAATGTGTCGCATCGAGGCCCCCTGCGGGATGCCGGGCAGTGCCCGTAAGGCTGGTTGGTCCAAAAGACTCGGCGATGGTAGCTCGGGCGTCGTCCGCGCACGATGTCCGAGTTCAGGGCCTGTGGGATCCTGACTGCGGTCACGCTAGCCTGCTGCCCCAAACCCAGGGTTCCGCTGACCCAACGGAACTCACCACAGCTCGATCGATTCATCACAAGGAGGTGGGCGATGATTCTCAGCAATATCGAGGTTGTTCCCGGCAAGCGAATCGTAAGTTTTTTCGGCTTGGTGTCGGGTAGTACGGTGCGCGCGAAGCACATCGGCAAGGATATCATGGCGGGCTTCAAGAACATCATCGGCGGTGAACTCAAGGCCTATACGCAGTTGATTGGGGAAGCGCGCGAGGACGCGATTGCTCGAATGGTCGAAGAGGCGGAATCGCTCGGGGCGAACGCCGTGGTGAACATTCGCTTTTCGACGAGTTCCGTCGCGCAGGGTGCAGCCGAACTCTTCGCCTACGGTACCGCGGTCACGGTCGAATAGAGATGGATCCGTTCGTGGAGATGTCCATTCAGTTCGGGATCCCATTGGCGCTCCTGATCGTGGCCTATTTCACGGGAACCGCCCTCGAGCGGCGCCACTACGCGTCGATTCGGGAGCGCGAGTTGCGTTTGCGAAGCCTACCGGCTGTCACCTTACGCAGTGTTCCTCCCAGCTGGAAGGCCACCGAGTGCGCGCTGATCACCGGAAGCGTCGTCATCTCTGTCGACTACTTCAAGCGGTTCCTTTCGGGATTGCGGATGATCGTTGGGGGCCGGGTCAAGGCGTATGAGACACTGCTCGATCGCGCCCGCCGCGAAGCGCTCTTGCGCCTCAAAGAAGAAGCGGTCGAGCGGGGCTATCACGCCGTCGTCAACGTTCGTCTCGAGACCTGCCGGATCGCCAATGCGCGAAATTCCGGGCGCATCGCAGGCCTCGAGGTGCTCGCGTTCGGAACCGGCCTCAAGCTGCTCAACGCCCCGTGAAATTCGATCCATCGCTACCGAAAGATGGAATCAACGTTTCCCGCGCGCACCCGCTGCGCGAAGCCCTGCTGCTCGCGGCTGGGGTGGTCGCGATTGGCGCCGCGGTGGCGGTGGCGATTGCGGTTGCGGTCGACCTCGCGGCGCCGCATATCCCCATCGAACTCGAGGTGCGCTTGTTTTCCGGTTGGTTCGATGGCGGTGTCGGGGATGACGAGGCGGCCGCTCCGCGCGAGCGGTTGCTCGCGCCACTCTTGAACCGGATGGCGAGCCATTGGTCCGAGAACCCCTATGTGTTCGAAATCGCGATCTGGGACGAACCCGAGCCGAATGCCGTGGCGCTTCCAGGCGGTGTGATCGCTGTGACGAGCGCCCTGCTCGAAAGCGTCGAGAGCGAGAACGAACTCGCTTTCGTACTCGGCCACGAGCTCGGGCACTTTCACAACCGCGACCACCTGCGCGGCCTCGGGCGCGGTATCGCGTTTTCGCTGCTGCTGGTCGCGGTGGGCGTGGGCGGTGGTGGCAGTGCGGTCCAGCTCGCGTCATTGGCCGGTCAGTTTGCCCAGCGCGACTTTGACCGCGATCAGGAAATCCAGGCGGACCGCTTCGGGCTCGCGCTGCTGGCCGCCGAATATGGGCACGTTTCGGGAGCCGAGGCCTTCTTTGGGCACCTCCCCGAGCTCGGCGGGCCACTGGAGGGCGCTCTCGCGAGCTATTTTTCCACCCACCCCGTCAACGCCGATCGGATCCAGGCACTGCACGCGGCGGCCGGCGAGATGGGCTGGGAGCTGCGCGGGGAGCGCCAACCGCTGCCTTCGTTGCATCCGGTTCGTTAAGTTGTTGATTATCCTAACCGTTCTTGGAAATCTTCCATGCTAGATCAAGGCGTTGGCGGCCCGACCCCAAACACAATTATTTACGTAACAAAAACCACATGTTAGGAATGTATATCTGCTAAAATGGGGATGTTGAATACCACTGCGCCCGGCGCGATGTAAAACATCCGTAACGCGCAAAGGCGCGGCCACCCACTCTGCGGCTCGGCGAGCCACTCCAGAGAGCAAGCCGCACGAGAGATCCCCTGATGATCAGCAAACGACTGGACTCATTTTTCAACCCGAAGACGATCGCGATCGTGGGCGCGAGTGATCGCGCCAGCTCCTGGTCAAAGGAGATCTACGCCAACCTCAAAGCGCTGGGCTTTCCGGGGTCGATCTTTCCGATCAATCCGCGCCGTTCGATGGTCTGGGATCAGCCCGCCTACCCGAGCCTGAGCGAAACGCCCGTTCCGGCCGAGCTCGCGATCATCGCAATTCCCGCTGCAGCCGCGATCGAGGCCGTCAAGGCGTGTGGCGAAGCCGGCGTGCCCGGAGTCATGGTGGTCTCGAGCGGTTTTCGCGACGGGGGTCCGGCTGGCGCCGAGCTCCAGGTCCAGCTCGCCGCGGCAGCAGTCGAAGCCGGCGTTGTGCTCATCGGACCCAACGTCGAGGGCTTCATCAACTATCCCGGCCGGGTCGCCGCCTACGGCGCCGAGATGCCTCCGACTTCGGCAGCCGGTTCGATTTCGATGTTTTCCCAGAGCGGCACGGCGGCCTGGGCGTTCATCCATATGGCCGGAGATCGCGGCGTCGGTGTCCGCGTCGTGAGCGGCGTCGGTGTCGAAGCCGTTCTTGGAATCGGTGAGCTCCTGGAGTGGGCGGCGAGCGATCCCGAGACGACCGTCGCAGCCTGTTACATTGAGACCATCCGCGACATCGATGCCCTCGAGAGGGGGCTCGAAGCGATGGGCCGCGCAGACAAGCCGGTCGTCATCTGTTGCCCGCGCGTGACGGGCGAAGCCGCGAAAGCTGCGGTGATCGCTCACACCGGAGAACTCCTCGGGGACACCACGTTGCGCGATGCGGCGCTTCGCCGACTCGGTGCTGTCGTCGTCTACGATCCGATCGCGCTGTTCGAAACCGCCCTGTTGTTGGAGATCGCGCCGGGGCGCTGCTCGGGAAACCTCGCGCTGGCGATGCAGTCCGGCGGCAATTGCACGCTCTTCGCCGATGCGCTCAACGACGCCCGGGTGCCGCTCGAAAAATTCAGCGCCGCAACCATGAGCAAGCTCTCCGAGATTCTTCCCGATTTCAGCGAACCGCGTAATCCGCTCGATGTGACCGGCCAGGCGATCTTCGACACCGAGATCTACTGCGGAGCGATCGACGCGCTGGCCGCGGATCCCGAAGTGGGCATGATTGCGATCGACGTCGCACCGAGTCGCGAGCGCCCCGACGACTCCGATCTCACCACGATTCTCGCCCACGCGGGCAAGGTCCAGCGCGAGAGCGGCAAGCCCGTGATCTCCGTGCTGGCGATGCCGCTGTCCTACACCGGGCGAACCGCAGAGCCGATCAACGAGCATCGCGTTGCGGTGTTGCACGGGCACGCACCCGCCGCGACGGCAATTGCGGGCCTCTACGAAATCTCTCAGGAGCGCCTGCCCATCGCCGAGCGGCGTGTCGCCAAGCCGCGCGTTTCGGTTGCGCCAGGGGTTCTGGACGAGGTGCAGGCCGCTGAGATCTTCACCCAGTACGGGATCGAGAGGCCGCGCGAAGCCGTCGTCAACGACCCCGAGCAGGCGGCGGACGTCGCCCGTGAGCTCGACTGTCGCGTCGTCGTCAAGCTCGTCTGCGCCGAGGTGCCCCACAAGGCGCGCGAGGGTCTCGTGAAATTGTGTCTCGATTCACCCGATGAGGTAAAGATCGCCACGCGGAAAGTGCAAGATCGCGCCAGCGAAATGGGTGTCGACGCGACGCGCCTGTTGGTGCAGGAGCAGCTCGAGGCTGGGCCGGAGTTCCTGATCGGTGTGACGGTGGATCCGATCTACGGGCCCGCGATGACGGTGCGCAGTGGCGGCGGGGGCGTATCCGGAGAAACCACATTCAACCTGCTTCCACTGCGGCGGGGAGAGGCGGCGGAGATTGCGTCCGGTGCTGCAGCGGATGCATCCATCGAGCTGTCCGATTCCGAATTGACAGAACTCATCAATGTAGTGGAACGCTTTGCGTGGCTCGCGGATGACCTGTCCGACCGCATTCTCGAGATCGAAGCCAATCCGATCATCATTACCAGTGGGCGCGCGGTTGCTGTGGATGCACTCGCGGTTGCCAAAGATGCAGTAGGAGAGAATTAATGTCCAAAGAAGCGACGATCCGCGTTCGCATGTCCGCCCGCGACGCTCACTACGGCGGCAATCTGGTTCCCGGCGCCAAGATGTTGGAGATATTCGGCGATCTCATCACCGACCTTGCAATCCAGCAGGATGGCGATGAGGGCCTGTTTCGCGCCTATCACGAAGTGGAGTTCCTGGCTCCCGTCTACAGCGGAGACTTCATCGAGGCAAAGGGCCGCATCGTGAAGGTGGGCAACACATCGCGCCGCTGCGAGTTCGAGGCCTACAAGGTCATCGCGGTGCGACCTGACATCAATGACTCGGCGGCGGATGTACTCAAAGAACCGATTCTCGTCTGCCGCGCGATCGGTACCACGGTCGTTCCCGCGGAGATGAAGCGAACCTGAGCCCGACTTCGACGGGAAACAGCCGCCAGGAGAGCAACGCCATTGTGGCGTTGCTCGACGCCGCAGAAGCTTTGGTCGAAGGCCAACGCGCAGTCACGCAGCACCGAGATTGGCGAGCAGGTTCCGGGTTGCGGCAAAGAGTTGTGCGGGACCCGATTTGGGCACGCGCGCGTAGATCTTGCGGTTGGGCGCGACGCGCATCCCGGCTCCTGCTTGATGGAGCAGATCGAGAAGCCGCTGTGGATCGACCTTGCTCTCGTCCGCAGCGGTGAGCACGATTTCGCCGTTCACAAAATCGATGGCCGCAATGCCGAGCCGGCGTGCGCGCGTCTTCAATCGGATGACCTCGAAGAGGTTCTCGGCCTCGTCGGGCAGCGATCCGTAGCGGTCGAGCAGTTCATCCCGAATCGGATCGATCTCGCTGTCGTCGCGGCAACTCGCGAGGCGTTTGTAGAGAACCAGGCGTTGGCTGACGGCGCTCACGTAGGATTCCGGCAGCTGAGCGGTCACGGGCAGGCGAATCTCCGGGTCGATCTCGGTCTCGTGGGGTTTTCCGCGCAGCTCGTCCATGATCTCTTCGAGCATCGTGAGGTAGGTCTCGTAGCCGACCGCCGCAATGCAGCCGCTTTGTTCCGGCCCCAGCAGGTTTCCAGCGCCGCGAATCTCGAGGTCCATGTTCGCGAGCCGGAAGCCGCTGCCGAGTTCACTGAGATCCTGGATCGCCTCGAGTCGCCGCCTCGCGTCGTCGGTGAGCGCGTCCTCTGAGCCCGAGATCATCAGGTACGCATAGGCGCGCTGCTTGCTTCGACCCACGCGCCCGCGCAATTGGTAGATCTGCGCGAGGCCGAGCGCGTCTGCGCGATTGATCAAGATGGTATTCGCCCGCGGATTGTCGATGCCGCTCTCGATGATCGTCGTGCAGAGCAACACGTCCGCCTCGCCGTGCATGAAGCGGAGCATTCTATTTTCGAGTTCGCGCTCTTTCATCTGCCCGTGCGCGACGATGACCTTGGCCTCGGGAACGACACGGGCCAGGCGGCTGCGCATCGCCTCGATCGTCTGCACCCGGTTGTGGACGAAGAAAGCCTGCCCGCCCCGACGCAGCTCCCGCAGGATGACCTCGCGAATCAGCGAGTCCGAGAAACGGCATACCTGGGTGCGGATGGCCAGGCGATCCGCGGGTGGCGTGTTGATCACCGACAAATCGCGGATTCCGTTGAACGCCATCTGGAGAGTTCGCGGAATCGGTGTCGCGGTCAGCGTCAAGACGTCGATGGTCTTCTTGAGCTGCTTGATTCTCTCCTTGTGGGTAACGCCGAATCGGTGTTCCTCGTCGATGACGAGTAGTCCGAGGTCGCGAAAGCGGACGCTCTTCTGCAACAGGCGGTGGGTTCCGATGACGATGTCGATGCTTCCGTCCGCCAACCGCTCGATGACCGAGCGGGCATCCTTTGCGCTGCGAAATCGAGACAGTGACTCGATTTCGATCGGATGGCCCGCAAACCGCTCCTTGAAGGTCTCTTCGTGCTGCTGACACAGAATCGTTGTCGGAACCAGGACGGCCACCTGCTTGCCGTCCATCGCAACGCGGAAGGCCGCCCGCACGGCGACCTCGGTCTTGCCATAGCCGACGTCGCCGCAGACGATCCGATCCGCCGGTTTGGGACGCTGTAGATCGCCGAGTACGTCTTCGATCGCGGCGGCCTGGTCGGCCGTTTCTTCGAACGGAAAAGTCGCTTCGAATTCTTCCAGGTGGCGATCGCGCCCCGCAAACGCGTGGCCCGGCGCGAGCTCTCGGGCCGCGTGCATCGAGAGCAGTTCGCCGCCCATGTCCCGCAAACTCTTCTTGATCGACTTCTTCGCCTTTTCCCAGCTGACGCCGCCGAGTTTGTCGATGCGCGGGGTGTGACCGTCGGATCCCCCGTAGCGCTGGATCAGACTCAGGCGATGCACGGGAACGAAGAGTCGGTCACCGCCCTGGTATTCGAGTCGCAGAAATTCTCCCCGGGCGATCCCGAGGTCGAGTTCGACCAGTCCGCGGTAGATGCCGATTCCGTGCTCGACGTGGACGAGGTAGCCACCTTTCTCGAGTTGTGCGAGACCCTCGATGCTCGCGCCGTCGGGCCAATGCGCCCGCACCCTGCGGCGCTGGCGCGGGCCGAAGATCTCCTCTTCCGTCAGAACGACCAGGTGTTCTGCCGGATAGACGACTCCCTCCGAGAAATCGCACACGCGAATCTCGACGCGACCCGGCGATGACCAGCGCGACGCGGGTCGGAGGCTCTCTGCGATTCGGACTTCGAGCCCGTACTCGCTCAACAGATGGCGCAGGCGCTCTGCGCCGGAAAGCGAAGAAACGCAGAGCGCCGTTCGCCAATCCGCGTCACACCAATTTGCAAGCGCTTCGACGAGCGGCTCGAGTGCGCGCTCGCTGCTGCGCGCCTTGATCAGCTCGCGGCGCAGGGCGCCGTGGTCGCTGCAGCGAAGCGACAGCTGCTCGCCTTTGGCCTCGACGTCGACCACGTCGAGCCGCTCCAGGAAGACCGGCTTGCGCGCGAGCATCTCGCGCTCGAGCGCTTCGGGTGAGAGTGCCAATTCGTTTGGTTCCGAGACGACCCGACCGCTCTCTCTCGCGACCTCGTAATTCTCCTCCGCGTCCGACGCATATCGCCGCATGCGCTCGCGTCCGGCTTCCGGGTCGTCGACGACGATCAGCGTGTCGCCGGGGAGATAGTCGAACACCGTCTCGACGGCGGGCTGGAGGAGCGGTGCGAGGGCTTCGGCGCCCGACGGAATGTGGCCGCGCAGCAGAGAGTCGAGCAGCTCGTCGACCGCGCGGTTCGAAACACCCTGTTCGATGGCGAGTTTGCGAATTTTCTCGGACCGGTCGACGACCAGCGAGCGATTGAGGAGCAGTTCTCGGGGGGGTGGCGCGACTGCGTGGGAAAGGGCATCTCTCGATCGCTGCGTGGCTTCGTCGAATTCGCGAATCGACTCGACCTCGTCGCCCAACAACTCGATCCGAATCGGATGCGCGCGATGGGGCGGAAAGATGTCGAGAATGCCGCCTCGTACGGCGAGTTCGCCCCGCTCTTCGACGAGAGGCATCCGCGAGTAGCCCGCGGAAACCAGGGTCGCTACGAGCGCATCGCGGTCGGTGGTCTGTCCGACTTCGAGGTGAACCGAACGACCGCGCACGACTTCGCGCGCGGGCACCCGCAGCGCGAGTGCCGTCCACGGCGCGACTGCGATGGGTGCGGGTTCGACCCGGGCATCCGGCTGCGCGCTCGCCAACCAGCGATAGAGGATGTCCATTCGCTGTGCGACCAGAAAGGCTTGAGGGGAGAAGCGCTCGTAGAGATGCGTGTCGTGACCTGGATATGCGCGCACGCGCCCGCCCTCGGCGGGCTCTCCGAGCGCGGCACACAGATCCCGGACGAGTGCGTCGCAGGCCTTGGCGTTCGGGGCGACGAAGAGCGCGGGCGCATTGCCGAGCTCGGTAACGAGTTTTGCGCCGACGATGGCTGCTGCGCCGCCGCGCAAGCCCGCGAGACGCACCGCGCCACTTCGCTCGGCGATGCGCCGAGCAAAGTCGCCTAGATCCTCGCGGGCTGATTCGCTTTCCGCCGTCTCTTCCATCCCGGTTGCTAAGTCCTCCGACCGCTCCAGGCGCGCGTTGCAGACAGAAATCCCCGCCCCCCAATCGAACGACGGGGGTGCGCGAACGACGGGTGTGCGAGGTCTTGCGAGGAGTGTAGCCGGTCGTCGACCCGCCCCGGGCTGGAGTCTCGCGGTTTATACGGTATCCACTGTTCGAGAAAAGCGGAGGTGATGGTGCAAATCCGAAATATCCAAAGAGTGGGTGCCGCGATCCTGGCGGCCGGCGTATTGATGCAGCCCGCGAAGAGCGAGGCGGAAGCCACCGAGACGAAACAGGAGATGATCCGCGAGCTGCTCACGATCGTCGGGATCGCCGGAATGGCCGAGCAGATGAAAGATCAGCAGAGCGTCGTGGAGTTGATGCGGATGCAACCCAGCTACCACGAGATGCTGGAGTGGGCGACATCCGAGCAGACCGATCTGCCCGAGGCGGACCGCCAGCTGTTGCTCGCCCGGCTCGACGATTTCGACGCCTTCGCGGAGCGCTTCCGCGCCCTGTTCATCGAGCGGCTCAACTTTTCGACGATCATCGAGACCGTCTACCCGCCCCTCTACGACAAAATCTTCAGCGAGGAAGAGCTCCGCCAGATGGTCAGCTTCTACCGCACCCCGGTCGGGCGCAGGTCGATCGAGGTGATGCCGTCGTTGATGCAGGAGGCGGCAGGCGCCATCGAAGAGGCGGTGCGACCCCTTGCGATCGCCCTCGTCCAGGAGATCGTCGCCGAGGAGCGCGCGCAGCTGGCCGACTGAGCGGACCCAGGCCCGCCGAGTTGCCCGCTCGCGGATGGCTCCGAGGGTCGACAGGCCGCTCAGATCCTCTATCTTTCCGCGCCTTTCCTGAACCTTGCCCGATGGGCGCTCTGGAGACAATCCCGTGGCGATCGAGTTGCTGTGCCGAAAGATCGGCATGACCCAGATATTCGAAGAGTCCGGCGCGGCGGTGGCGGTGACGGTACTCGATGCGTCCCCCAACCTCGTGGTCCAGAAGAAGTCCAAGGAGAAGGACGGCTACACGGCGCTCCAGCTTGGCTTCGGCGATCGCCGCCCGTCCGGCGTCGACAAGGCCCAGCAGGGGCACTTCCAGAAGGCCGGCGTGACCCCCAAGCGGCACCTGGCGGAGTCTCGAATCAGCGCCAAAGACGCAGAGGGCTACGCGGTCGGCCAGGAGATCAAGGTCGAGATCTTCGAGAAGGGCCAGCGTGTCGACGTGACCGGGATCTCCAAGGGCCGCGGGACGGCAGGAGTCGTCAAGCGCCACGGGTTCGCCATCATGCGGCGCACCCATGGCACCCACGAAGCCTTCCGTCACGGCGGGGCGATCGGCGCGGGCAGCTATCCGGGCCGCGTTTTCAAGGGTACGAAGATGCCCGGGCGGTTGGGCAATGCCCAGACCACGACCATCAACGTGGAAGTCGCGCGGGTCGACGCCGAGCGGGGCTTGCTGTTCGTGAACGGTGCAGTCCCGGGCCAC
>SDBV01008236.1_pt1 | contig 14104 bp, 11 predicted proteins | sample 2277081 | NCBI WGS metagenome assembly SDBV01 (sample SAMN10402039, study PRJNA504765) | marine sediment metagenome | isolation source: marine sediment core GS10_PC15, 223 cmbsf | place: Arctic Ocean: Southern Knipovich Ridge | collected 2010
CAGGGGTGCCCGCTTCAAACTTGTTTGGAGCGGGAGTTCGAGCGGGATGTTGTCATGGCTCATGTTGGCAAACTTACCGCTCCTAGCCTGATGGCTAGAAGCGGGCACCCCTCAGTTTCCAAACCTTCAACATCGTCAAGAACTTACGTATCTGATCAGGCCGACGTGCCTCAAGTTGCTCTGCCGCGGTACCTTGGCTGCCACTTGACAAGTGGAGTTCTGTAGGTAATTCGGTTGCGGCTATGCCGCCCTGGGCTACAATTCTTTCGTCCCTACGGGGCTTATCGAGTGGAGATCCGTGAAGGGATCTCAACGATGAGTGTCCGGTGAGCTGTCGCGGGTCAAGCGCTGGGGCGGAGCCGCCGATTCTTGGTCGAGGGTTTGTGGCCGTCTGCGGCCGTCTCGAAGTTCATTCCATCGAAGTTGCTTTCAAGGCGGGCGATTTTCCGGTTGTGAAGTACGTGCTCGAGCAATATGCCCAAGAAGATGGCCCCACCAACGATGAGTAACCACCCAGTTGTAATCAGCAGTACTCTGTCCATGACGAACTTTATTCCCCCATTTAGGCGTTCGGCGCATATGGTCGAACATTGACCGGAGACATTCGGGATCAGCCCCGAAAGCCGGAAAACAGGGACAGGCACGTCTGCCGTTGGTCGCTTGCGTCAGTCCCGGTTTTCCTTCGTTTTTTGGTTTGATCCGAGTCTATGTTCGGCTGTTTAGACGCTCAGGTCGGCGATTTCCTTTCGTGTCCGGCTGCTCAGCACTTTGATTTGGTGGATGTGGTAGTCGGAAACGGATTCGACGCTGATCTCACGGTTGAATTGTTTGGCTAGGTTGTCTAGGAGTTCCTTGTTTTCGCCGCGCAGGCGGCGGGAAAGATCTGGGTGGACCTGAACGATGATTCTTTTTTCCTTTGAGTCGCAAAAGAGGTTGTGCAGGCGCCGCAGGGCATCGGCGGTCATGGTCGTGACGGAATGGACCATTCCCCCGCCTTGGCAGTAGGGACAGGCTTGAGACAGTGCGCGGACGAGGTTGCTTTTGACGCGTTTGCGTGTCATTTCGACCATGCCGAGTTCGCCGATGTTGGACAGGGAGGTCTTTGCGCGGTCGTTGCGCAGGCTCTCCTGGCACTTTTTCAGGAGTTTGCGCTTGTTTGACTCGAGCTCCATGTCGATGAAATCGACCACGATGATTCCGCCGAGGTCGCGCAGGCGCATTTGGCGCGCGATTTCTTCTGCGGCTTCGATGTTGGTTTTGAATACTGTGTCCTCGAGCCGGCGTTTGCCTGTGAATTTTCCCGTGTTGACGTCGATGGCGATGAGGGCCTCGGTCATGTCGATGCAGATGTGTCCGCCGCTTTTCAGACCTACCTCGCGGTGCAATGCCTTTTCGATTTCATCTTCGAGCCCCATCTTATTGAACAAAGGCCGTCTGCCGGAGTAATGCCGGCAACGGCGTTTCAGGCGGGGGGCGTAGAGGTCGAGAAACTCGAGGATGTCCTGATATACGGCCTGGTCGTCGATGGTTAGCCGTCCGATGTCTTCGGTGAATGTATCGCGGACGGCCCGCAGCACGGGAAGGAGGTCCTCGTGGAGGAGGGTGGCTTTTTTGCTGCGTTCCATTTTGCGTTTGATCTTGTCCCAGGCCTTGTTGAGGTATTTGAGGTCGGCGATGATCTCCTCTTTGGGTTTTCCTTCGCCCGCTGTCCGGATGATTAGGCCGTATTTGCGGTTGCGCCGGAACGCCCGCAGGGTGCTCTTGAGGCGGTCGCGCTCTTTTGGGTCCTCGATCTTGCGCGAGACGCCTATGTGCTGCACGGTCGGCATGAGCACGACGTAGCGGCCGGGCAGGGTGACGAAGTTCGTTAGGCGGACGCCTTTGGTCCCGAGGGTGTCTTTTTGCACCTGGACCATGACGGATTGTCCTTTCTTGAGTACCTTCTCGATGCTCTGGCGCCTCCTGCCCCGGGAGCGCGAGTCTTGAGGGCGCTCGCCATCTTCGAAATCGAAGTCGCCCGTACCCTCAGCGCCGGCGATATCTCCGACGTAGAGGAAACCGTTTCGCCCAAGACCGATATCGACGAAGGCGGCCTGAATGCCGGGAACGATTGAGTCGACCCGGCCTTTGTAGATGTTCCCGACGAGGCTGCGTTCTTCCTCGCGCTCGACCGTCAACTCGGCAAGACGCTTGTCTTCGAGTAGCGCAATGCGGGTCTCGAGCGGGCTGATGTTTATGATGAATTCGTTCATTTAATCTCCAACTCTACCCGTAGACGGACGATGTACTGGAAGGCTCCATGTAGTCGAACATGCCTCTACGGGCGTTTACACTCAACAGAATACCAATGGAAGTCATGACTGTCAGGTAGAAGGACCCGCCATAACTTAAGAACGGAAGGGGCAGGCCGGTGACCGGGAGGATGCCGATGGTGATGCCTACGTTCACGAAGACGTGAAAGGTGAGCAGGGTGATGACGCCGACTGCGAGCAGGGCCCCGGCCATGTCGGTGCTGTTTCGGGCCAGGTGCAGCCCGCGGAAGAAGAGGAAGAGGAACAGGAGCAGCACGGTGATGCTCCCTACGAAACCGAACTCTTCGGCGAGTAGCGAGAAGATGAAATCGGTGTGGTGCTCGGGGAGGTAACTCAAGTAGGTTTGTGTGCCGACCATGTATCCCTTTCCGGTCATTCCGCCGCTGCCTACGGTAATCATACTCTGAATGGTGTGGTAACCCGAACCTTGGGGATCGGCGCTGGGGTCGACGATGGTCATGACGCGCTTTTTTTGGTAGTCCTCGAGTTGGCTCCATGCGATTGGGGCGGCGGCCAGCGCGAGAATGAGGATTGCGGCAAGGTGCCAGCGTTTGCAGCCTGCAACGTAGAGCATCGCCACGGTGATGGGGCCGAGGGTGGCGGCGGTGCCGAGGTCGGGTTGCCGGAAGATTAGGTAGGCGGGCAGGCCGCCGATCGCGAATGCGAGCAGGAAATAGGGAATGCGCTCGATTCTCCGGCCAATTGCGGTGAAGTACCATGCAAGGGTGAGTATGAGGGCGAGTTTGGTGTATTCGGAGGGCTGGAACCCGAAGGGGCCGAAATGCAGCCAGCGCTGGCCGCCTTTGACTTCGGCGCCGATGAATATGACGGCCAGGAGCAGCGCTATGAATAGGGCGTACATCATGGGGCCTATGGAGACCAGGAAACGGTGGTCGAAGCAGGAAATGAAGAGGGCGACGCCGCAACCGCCCACGAAGAAGACGGCCTGCTTGAGGTGGAAGGCGGTGGTCGTGGATACGCTCCGGTTGGCGCTCAGGAGAACGAGGAAGCCGATGACTGCGAGGGCACAGACGCATAGCACGAGCCAGAGATCGGTGCGCCGGATGTTGCGGGCGTTGAAGGCGCGTATGTGCGCGCCGCCGAGGTCGGTTGCGGCCGCGAGGCTCACTGAGACAATCCTCCCGTTTGTTTGGCGACTTTGATGTTGGGCGTGCCCCTGGTGGCGTAGAAGAACTCGATGAGGGCCCTGGCAAGGGGCGCGGCCGCTGAGCTTCCGTGGTGGCCGTGCTCTACCAGGACGCAGAGTGCGATTCGGGGTTCCCTGTCCAAGACGCCGGCGGTGAACCATGCATGGTCTCTGAGTTCTTTGGGAATGTCCTCCTCGGTTTCATACTCTTCGTGCCGGGCGAGGCTTACGTTTTGGGCGGAGCCGGTCTTCCCAATTATGTCGAAACCTTCGATATGCGCTTGGCGTCCGGTCCCGGTCGGCGCCGGGGGGCCCTTCTCGACGCATTTGCGCATTCCGCGGCGGACGATCTTTAGGGTGTGTTCGCTCACAAAAGGTTCGAGAATGGTCATGTTGGCGCTTCGGTTTACGTGGGGCTGGATGCGGCGGCCCCCGTTCACAATTGCGGCCATCAGAATGGCGTTCTGGAGCGGCGTTGTGGCGACGGCCCCCTGGCCTATCGCCAGGTTGACGGTGTCGCCCGGATACCAGCTGTACTCCCATGGTTCGTTCCGGTGTGAGGGCCGCAGAAGATCCTCTTTCCAGCGCCGCGATGGGACGAGGCCCGAAACCTCGCCGGGGAGGTCGAGTCCGGTCTTCTGCCCGAGTCCGGCGCGTAGCGCCCAGTGGTGTATTTTGTCGACGCCGAGGGACAGACCAACGTTGTAGAAGAAGACGTCGCAGGAGTATGCGAGGGCGTCCACGATGCCTACTTTGCCGTGGCCGGAGCGTTTCCAGCAATGCCATACGCGGTCGGTTGGCGTAATGCGGAACTTGCCGGGGCAGTAGTGCGTTGTCGAGGAATCGATGGTGCCTTCTTCGAGCGCGGCGGCCGCCAACAGTATTTTGAATACGGAGCCCGGGGCGTAGACTTCTTGGTAGGCGCGGTGGAGCATGCGGTTTGGTTTTTCTGTGAGTGCCTTGACGCGTTTTCGGTTGCCGCTTCGGGTAACGAAGATGCTCGGGTCGTAGCCTGGGCTGCTCGCGAGGGCGAGTACGGCCCCTGTATCGGCGTTGAGGAGGGCGATGGCGCCTTCTTCTCCGTCGAGCAGTTCCTCGGCCTTGGCCTGCAATTCGATATCGAGGGTAATGTACAACGGCTCTCCGGTGGTGGGTCCCAGTATCGCGTCTTCGACGCGCAGATTGTGCCCGTAGCTGTCGACGAGGTTCTCAACATGGGGCCGGCCGTAGGCGTCGGTCCGTATCTGGGGCACGCCCGCCGCGTAACGTGTTACCAGCATCTTACCTTCCGTGCCGCGCAGGATGTCTTCGTAGAGGCGCTCGAGGCCGGAGCGGCCTATGAGGTCTCCCAATTGGTATTGGAAGTCGGCGCTCTCAAGCTCGCTCTTGTTGATTTCGCCCAGGTAACCGAGTAGCTGTCCGGCGGTCTGGCCGTAGACGTAGCGGCGCATTGGCCGCACGACGGTAAACACGCCCGGAAGGGCGTAGGCGTATTCGTCGACGCGTGCCGAAATGCTTGAGGGCACGTCTTGCTGAATCGGAATTTGTTTGTGGGGCTGTCTGGCCGCTATGGCCCTTTCGATTTCGTCCATGATGCCTCGGGCTTCGAGGCCCAGGAGCTCTTCGAGGCGCCGGCACACAATCTCGGGGTCGATATCGCAGTCGGCGGGCACGAACATGAGGTCTCGCGAGGAGCGGTTGTCTGCAAGGACGACGTCCTCAGCGGAGCCGTCTTGGCCGTAGATGGTCCCACGGGGCGCTTCGAGGCGCTGGATTCGCAGGCGGTTGCGGTCGGATTTCCCGCTGAACTCCGTCCCGCGGTGTACCTGCAATTCCCATAGGCGGGCGCCTAGGATGAGAAAGGCGAAGGCAAGCGCGATGGCGACGATCTTGAGCCGGCCGTCGAGGCCCTCGTAGTTTCCGCCACGTTCTAAGTCCATGGTCAGTTCACCCTGCGATGCTGTGGCATGGGGGCGTATGACAGCATGATGAAAAGGAGCGGTGTCATGAGCGCCGTGTAGAAGGCTTGAGGGAGGACGGTGGCGAAGAGGGCGTATACGTTGCGTGGATCGGCGCGCTGGATGTAGTCGATGGCGATGTAGAGAATGCTGTGCGTTACGCTGGCGCAGAAGACGGCGCCGGCTTTCACGGCGGGATTGTCGGTGATGAGGCGCTTGGACATGGCGCCGACGGAGTAGCCGACGACTACGAGGCAAAGCACGTGGTGGCCCAGGGCGGCGTCCGCGGCGACGTCTTTGAATATGCCGCCGAGTAGCCCCGTGAACATGGCGCGCTCTTCACCCTCTGTGATTGCGAAATACACGACGAGCAGAAGGACGAGCTGGGGCACGACGCCTTGGATTCGCAACGTGTTGGGCCATTTCGCCTCGATGAGCGCTGTGATCACGACCAATATGGTCCAGAGAATGTTTGTTCGCATCGATGTCGGTCTTTCGATAGGGCGTGAGTTCTATGTGCCGTCTATGGCGCGAGCCGCTCCTGCATGGTCTGTGTGTCGATGAGGTCCGCGGCCGCTTCGGCCGGCGGGGAGGCCGCCATGCCGCCCGCGAGTTCTTTCCAGTCCTTGGTAGCGCTCAGCAGCACGAACACCTCATCGATTCGAAAGGGATCGGCCGCGGGCAGAACGCCCACCGATAAGGAGAGCTGTCCTTTTTGTGGTTGCGGAATGCCGCTCACTATCCCAATGGGATAGCCGCTGGGGAACACGCTGTCGGGACTCGTGACAATCTGGTCGCCTTCGCGTACTTCGTATTTGAGGTCGATGTAGTGCATGGCGCATAGGGCGCTGAGATCGTTGCCGCTGCCGTTGACCCGGCCCCGGACGCGGTTCCACTTCACCATGGCGTCCACTTTGCAGTCCGGGTTTTGCAGGGTCACGACGTTTGAGGTCAGTGGGCCGGCGCGCGTGACCAGACCGATGATTCCCTTTGGGCTGATGACGCACATTGACTCGCGCACGTTATGGATCGAGCCCCGGTCGATCGTCAGGATGCCGTTGGCGTGCTGGATAACTTCGGCGGGCATGAGCGTGAAACGGGAGCTTCTTCGTTGGAAGGAAAGCATCGTGCGCAGCCGGTCGTTTTCGGCGCGCATTTCTTCACTTTCGGCGATCTGCTGTTGCTGACCTGCGATTATCTGCTGCATGTCCCACATGGAGGCGCGGATTTCGCCGTAGGAGAAAATCAGGCCGGTCACGTGGTCATAGCCGTCCTCAATCCTATCGACGGCAACAAGAAATGGCATCGAGGTCACACCAACCACGGTCCGGACGCCCTCTCCGGCCGTTCCCCCACGGGTCCCCGAGGCGAGCGATGCGAGCGAGAGAAAAACCAGGATGCCAAATACGACGAGGGGGCGATGTTCACCTATGCGCCGTGCAATGGTCAAAACCTAAAACTTACCGTTTTTGTGGTTCCCAAATTCCAAATATTTCCCCGTGCCAAGCACGACAGCGGTGAGCGGGTCCTCAGCAACGGTAACGTGCAACCCGGTTTCCTTTGAGATCAATTGCTCGAGGCCGCGGAGGAGCGCCCCGCCTCCAGCGAGCACGATACCGCGATCGACGATGTCCGCGGAAAGTTCCGGCGGAGTCCGTTCGAGTGTAACGCGGACGGCGTCGACGATCGCGTTCGCGGGCTCGCGAAGGGCCTCGCGGATTTCCTCGGAGGTTATCGTCAGGATCTTAGGCAGGCCCATAACCTGGTCGCGTCCTTTGACCTGCATTTCCATCTCTTCTTTGAGAGGAAATACGGAGCCGACCTGGATCTTGATCTCCTCGGCGGTGCGTTCACCGACCATCATGTTGTAGGTTCGTTTGAGATGCTGGATGATTGCCTCGTCTAGCTCGTCGCCCGCGACTTTGACGGATTTCGAAAACACGATCCCGCCCAACGATATCACGGCCACTTCGGTGGTTCCCCCGCCGATGTCGACGATCATGCAGCCCTGCGGCTCATGGACGGGCAACCCTGCGCCGATGGCGGCAGCCATGGGCTCTTCGATAAGCGAGACCTGCTTCGCGCCGGCATTGCGCGCGCTCTCCGTCACGGCGCGCCTCTCGACGCCGGTGATCCCGGAGGGGACGCTGATCGCTACGCGCGGCGTAATGAGGCGGCGGCGGTTGTGGACCTTTTGCATGAAGTAACGGAGCATCGCCTCAGTGACCTCGAAGTCGGCGATCACACCGTCCTTCATTGGCCGTATCGCGATAATGTTCCCCGGGGTTCGACCGATCATGCTCTTGGCCTCGCTCCCGACGGCGCGAATTTCGTCATGGCGATCGCGGTCAATCGCCACGACGGATGGCTCGCTGAGCACAATGCCCTGCCCTTTTACGTACACAAGAGTGTTGGCTGTGCCCAGGTCGATCCCCATATCATGAGAAAACAGACCGGGCATGGCCCGAAGGAAGGAAAGCAAAATATATCCCCCTACTGGCGCGTGCGACGCGCGTGTGTTTTCCATAAGCCTGCTGCGCAAAACGACTTAAGGAAACTACCCCCAACTGACTCTCATTATAGCAAAACGTGGCCTGTTTTCCAATCCGCACTTGCTTCGCCCCCGGTTTGGGCCCCATAGCGGCCCATAAACGGCCAATCTCGTCATCCCGCAGGGCCTGGGAATGGGCAAGAACGCACCTTTCCGGGTGCATATTGTGCTTGGGGAGCCTGTATCTGTGCAGGGCGCCGCAATGGGCCGGCATGGATTTTGACTTGAGGAACACGGCGGTGGCAGTGTGCATCGTCTGTCGGGGGCCGTTTTCTCTTGGCGGTACGGGGTCGTCTATAATCATGGGGTACGTCGCGCTGAGCCCAGCTATTTCTGGAGATGCTAATTGAGAGCTTGTGTGGGGGTTGTAGTTGCTGCGGGGATATTGCTCTGCGGCTGTGTGACGGGGGGACCCGGCACGACGAACAGGGTCATTCGCGCGAAGAGCAAAGTCGCGCCGGCGTTGGTGCATGTCCGTCCGGTGAAGGAGGTCTTTCGGCGTGGCGAGCGCCGGGAGGTCTCGGTCATCGGCAGCGGGTTCATTATCAGCCCGGACGGCTACGTTGTTACGAATGAACACGGCGCAGGGAAAAGCGATTACGTGCGCTTTGTCCTCTTCGATAAGGACGAGGTCGATGCGGAGGTGGTCGGGACGGACCGGTATACGGACATCGCAATCTTGAAACTTGTCACGGACCGCACGGACTTGCCGTATGTAAAGCTTGGCCGCTCCAGTACATTGGAGGCCGGGCAGACGGTCCTTGCCCTGGGTAGCCCGCATGGCCTTTCACGATCGGTCTCTTTGGGCATCGTTAGCGTGACCGACCGAAACCTTGAGACGCTCGGCGCAAAGCGCGCGCCTTATAACAACTGGATACAGACGGATGCGGCCATCAATCCTGGGAACAGCGGGGGACCGCTTGTCAATCTCCGCGGAGAGGTCATCGGTATTAACACGCGAAAGCTGAGCGGCGCCGACAACGTGGGTTTCGCGATCCCGATTGACATCGCGAAAGAAGTCATCGCCGCCATCATGGAACATGGACGCGTCACGCGCAGCACGATTGGAGTCACGTTTCAGGAAATGATGCGGTTTACGGACGACAGCTCGCGAAATGGCGTGCTTATCGGCGATGTCGACCCGTTGTCGCCGGCTTACGCGGCGAACATTCGCCCTGGCGACATCCTGTTGGAGATCGGTGGGGCGCCGGCAAATGCGCGCTTCACGGAAGACCTGCCCGAGGTGCGCAAGCTCGTGGCGGACCTGCCCGTGGGTGAGCCGGTCGAGTTGACGATCTTGCGGGGCGATAGACAGATGGATTTCACCGTGACAACGATCGAGAAGAGCGAATTGCAGGGCGATCAAAGGGAGTTCTCTGAATGGGGATGCACGATCTCCGAATTGACGCCGAATGTGATCCGCCAGGGACAATTGACCTCCAAGCAAGGGGTGGTGGTTTCGGGCATCCAGGTGGGCGGCCTGGCCGACAACGCGAAGCTGCGCCAGTGGGACATCATCCTTGAGGTGGATGAGGAGAAGGTGGCCGACCTTGAAGATTTCGAGCGGCGTTATGCCGCGCTTGTCGAGGATGAGGCCCCGCTTGTGTTGCTGACGGTGAAACGCGCGCCGTTGACGCTGTTTGTTCTTCTGGAACAGAGCGCGTCGGACGATGATGACGCCTCGGATGCGGGAGAGGGAACGGGCAGTGATGAGTAGACTGATTTTCGCCCTTTGCATGGCGCTTCCCTGTATGGCGTTCGCTGCGGCGGCCAGCGGGGAGCTGGTAGGACCGGACGGCTTTTCGCGCGCGACCATCCAGGAGGCACACGGGAGGCTTAGTCCGGCCATGTGCATTCTTCGCTACTCGATGGAGGTCACGAATTCGAGGGGTGAGCCTGATCGCCGTACAGGTTATTCGCTCGGGCTCGTTGTGTCTCCCGACGGTCTGGTGCTCGCCCAGGGCCATCTTCAGCTGGAGAATAGGAAGCTGAGCAACATTAAGGTCACTATCGGGGATGACGAAGACACCGAATACGATGCGGTGATGCTCAAGAAGCCGGATGACATCAATATTGCCTTTCTTCGAATTGAGACGGACGATCCCCCCGAGTTTCCCTACGTGCATTTTGCGCCGGATGCGGAGCTTGAGCTGGGCGAACCAGTGCTGCTCTTTGGTCTTCTCAGAGAATCGCTGGACTATGCGCGGGGGCTGAAGATACGGCGCATCGGAGCGGTCATCGAGGAGCCGCGCAAGACGTATTGTCTCGATTCATCGACCCCGTTTGGATATGTCGGCGGGCCGGTGCTGAATGCGTCGGGCGAAGTCGTTGGTGTTCTTGGCTTCGATTTGTCGAGCGCGGAAGGCGGGGAAATCTATACGCGTAGCGGCCATCCGCTTGTGTATCAGACAGCCTTGTTCCAGAAGCACATCGATTCTCCGCCAAGTGAGGACACTGTAACGACGGCGAAGGACGATGCCTGGTTGGGTGTATACATGCAGCCACTCACGGACAACCTTGCGGAGTATTGGGGCCTGCCGCAAGAGGGAGGCATCGTGGTAAGCACTGTTCTCCCCGGTTCGCCGGCCGACCGCTCGGGATTCCGACCGGGTGATGTCATCGTTAGCTTTGATGGCAACGTCGTAACGGCCAAGCAGGACCAGGACGTTCCAGCGTTTACGAGAGTGGTCCGGGAAAGCCCTCTTGAGGAGCCTCTAAGCGTTGAGCTTATCCGGGACGGCGAAGCGATGGAAATCCGGCTGACACTCGTGCCAAGGCCGAAGCGCCGGCAAGATGCGCTCGAATTTGAAGATGATGTTCTTGGCCTGACGGTGCGCGAACTCACGACTGACACGCGTATCAGCATGAATTTGCCCGTGGGTGTGGATGGCTTGGTCGTGAGACGTGTGAAATCGGGGAGCCCGGCCGCGTTGGCCGGTCTGCGCCGGGGCTTTCTCCTAATGGCCGTTGGCGATAGGTCGATCCGGAGCATCGAGGACTATACAGACGCGATCAAAGCGGAAACGGAGGCGAAGCCGAGAGAGATCCGGGTCTTCTGCCGCATTGGGGCCAACACGGCGTTTTTCCGGGTTCAGCCCCGGTGGCCAGAGTAGGGCCTGTGTGCCGGCCGCTAAGCGTCTCTCGTTTGCGCCCATCTCTGGGCCGGCTCGGGCGCCTTTTTCTTATTGCGTGCGGCCCGTTGCTCGTGGGGTGCGACAAGGCCCCTGATGACGAGGCGCTGCAGGCCCTGTTTGATGAGGGTGAGTATCGTTGCCTTGAGAAACAATGGGTGGCAGCCCACGCGGTTCTCAAGGCCTATCTCATTTACAGGCCGGATCACGCCGGGGCGCATTTCTACCTTGGAAGGTCGTACCTCGTAAGTCACCCGGTGATTGCGGAAGGGGAAATCCAGACGGCCTTGGAACTCTTCATTGAGGGGGGGCGCAGCAGCTCGATCGAGCGCTTCGGCCATGAGTACTTCGAGCTTATCTGCGGCATCGATTCCGCGAAGGCCTGTCTGCTTCAGATAGATTTCATGTGGGCATGGGGTGCCCCACCGGCACTGGCGCTGCCGTTGCTTGAACGGGCTGAGCGATACGAGCGGGAAGCGGACGCTGTGATGGCTGACACGCAGGAGGTCGATGTGCTGGAGCGGATGATCGCCCCTTACCGATCTCTACGGAACAACACCTACCGGCAACGCCTCCGAAGGCCGAGTGTGCGGACGAACGGTTGAGCGCCGCGGGGGACTGGTCAGCCGAAGGGCCACACGAGCGGCACGAGAAGCGTCGCGACGATGGTCAGCAGCACGTTTAGGGGAAGGCCCACGCGCGTGAAGTCGGTGAAGCGGTAACCCCCGGGCGCGTAGACCATGAGGTTGGTCGGGTAACCCAGGGGCGTTGCGAAGGAGGAGGCCGCGGCGAAGGCCACGCCCATGATGAAGGGGCGCGGACTCAGGCCCAAGCTGAGGGCAATCGCCAGGGCGATCGGAAACATGAGCACGGCCGACGCTTTGCTTGACACGAGTGCGGCGAACACGCTGGTCAGCACGTAGATTAGGAGCAGCATGGCGTGGGGCCCTAGGCCGCCGAAAACGTCCAGGCACAGTGTCGCGATGGACCCGGCCGCGCCGGACTTGTCCAGGGCATGGCCAAGGCCAAATGACGCGCCGATCGTGAAGACGGTCTCCCAGTCGACGCTCTTTCGGGCCGTGCCGGCGGGAATGCAGCGCGTAACGACCATGAGCCCGGCCACGATAAATGCGGCGTAGACGATCTCGATTTTGGGGATGACCATCAGCACGACGAGCAGGGCCATGAGCGTCGTGCATAGGAGCGCTTTTTCGTGGCGGACGCTTCCGGATTCTTCGACATCGCTCACGAGATAGAAATCGGGGTTGTTGTGATGGACGCGCGTGAAGCGCTCGTGCGTTTGCACCAGGAGGGTGTCGCCGGGGCGAAGCACGATGTCGCCGATGCGTCCGCGGATGCGTTCGGACCCCCGGTGCACGGCGATGACGGCGGCGCCGTAGTAGGCGCGGAAATCGGAGTCGCGGATGTTCTTTCCGATGAAGGGCGAACGGGGCGAGATGACGGCTTCACACAAATACTGTCCCCGGCGCTGGGCGGCGCGGACTTCGTAGCCCTCGTCGGCGACGGGAACCAGTCCGCGGATCCGCTCGAGGTCCACCATGGTGTCGATGACGCCGCTGAAGGTCAGGATGTCGCCTTCTTCGAGGCGCTGTTGGGGGCCAACGGGCGAAATGCTCTCTTCGCCCCGGACGATCTCCGTCAGGAACAGTCCGGGGAGATGGCGCAGGCCGGCTTCTTCGACGGCCTGGCCGATGAGGCGGCACCCGGCCTGAATCTGCATGTCGGCCATGTACTCTCGCGGCGATGACTCGAGCTTTTGCAGCATGTCCTGGCGCCCGGGGAGCAGGCGTCTACCGAAAAACAGTATGTAGATTCCGCCGATGAGGACGAATGGCACGCCGACGGCGGTCATTTCGAAAAGCTGGATCGGACGCAGTTCGTGGCTGAGTTCGGGCAACGTCGCGACCGTTTCTTTCAGGAGACCGTCGATGGCGAGGTTCGTGCTCGTGCCGATGAGCGTGCACGTGCCGCCGAGGATCGCCATGAAGGACAAGGGCATCAGCATCCGGGAGGGCGAAATCCCGTTTTTGCGGCACCAATCGCTCACGACCGGCATGAGCATCGCCACGATCGGCGTGTTGTTGAAGAAGGCGGACAGCGCCGCGACGGGGGTCGCCATGCGGACGAGGCCGGCTTTTTCGGTGCGGGCGCGGCCGAAGATCCAGGTGCCGACAGTATCGAGCGCGCCCGTCTCGCGCATGGCGGCGGCCACGACGAAGAGGGCGGCGATGGTCAGGGTCCCGGGATTCACGAAGCCCGAGAAGACTTCCGCGGGAGTGATTACGCCTGCGATGCCGGCGAGTAGCGAGCCGCCCATGAGGATGTAGTCAGGCGGCCCCCATTTTCGCACGAGGCCCACCAGTACGAGGAGGATGATGCCGATTGTGTACCAACCTTGCCAGCTCAAAATGGGTCCTTTGCGGCTTCCGCTCCGTTTCAGAACGGCAATTGTACCGTTAGCGTAACGCCGATTGCGATTGTGAGGGTGGGAATGACGCGCCTCTTGGACGGAGGCCCACGCGCACGGAGGCCGGGCCTATGAATATTTGGCGTTCGGATGGATGGATACGAGCGCGGCCGTGCAGCCTGTTGGCGAGAACTCGCCGGCTTCGGTGACCGACGCGCCAATCCTCTCAGCGGCCTCCAGCAGGTTGTGGATCTTGACGTTGTTGGCCGTGTTGGTAATGGCGGGGTATCCGGGTGACCAGCGGGTACCGATGCTCGTCCCGCCAAAGCCCAGGCGCTCGCGGAGCTTGTCATGGATGAATGCAGCCATGTCCTCGGCCAGGCGGTCGGACAGCCCTTGCAGGAACAGCGCCGATTCCGAATCGCCGGCGTCTTTGAATTTTGCGAGTTGCTCGTCAATCCGCGTGCCCGTCGATGAGATTTGTAGTCCAATTGCGTCCAGACGATCGGCGTCTTTGGGCAGGAAATACTGCGCGGCGCAGACGGTGTCTTCACGCCCCGCGCCGATCACGAGATCG
>SDBV01008237.1_pt1 | contig 14101 bp, 37 predicted proteins | sample 2277081 | NCBI WGS metagenome assembly SDBV01 (sample SAMN10402039, study PRJNA504765) | marine sediment metagenome | isolation source: marine sediment core GS10_PC15, 223 cmbsf | place: Arctic Ocean: Southern Knipovich Ridge | collected 2010
ATATCTTGCCATTACCAGCCCCTCTTGATACGCTTGATTAAGTCCTGGTAATTTCGGATATAGGAAGCTGCGGAAACCATAGCTTCATCTAATTCAAATTTGCGGGCATATTCGGCAATGTACTTGTTGTCGTTTTGGAAAATGAATTCGGTAAAACCCCGTGCGTTTTTCTCTGTGTCTAGTAGGGTGAATCCCTCAGTAATGAGGTATGCGGCAATAGGGGTTTGGTCAGTTCGGAATTCGGTGGGTGGATTTTCTTCTATACTTGCTTCTTTACTCATTCTAATCCTATACAAAAGTAACAATTAATTATAAAGTATTATCCCTTATTTGTCAATACCCCTGAAGGCTTTTCGCTATTAAATACGTCCCAAATTGCCCAGAAAAATGCAATGGCCTCATCGGTATCTGTCCCACTATATTCCATATCATCAAATATCAGGTTACATTCAACCTCGTCTGATACGTTAACTCCCTGCCAGTGGAACTCTATATCTTGCAGTGTATTGGTTTCGGACAGTTTGCGTAACTTCGGCACGGCATACTTGAATAAATTCTTGATGTCTATGCGGGGTAAAAACGCTTCTCCGTATTCCCAATACTGTTCATCGGGATAAATCCAGTTGGGCAATTTAATTCCAAACTCGTAATGGAAGCCCTTGCGTTTCCAGCCCTCTTTTGGATAGAATCCGCACAACTTCCAAAACCATTCAGTCTGTTCTTTAGTTGGTTCACTCATCAGTTCGCTCCTTTAAACTTTTCCTGTACCGCCGCACACTCCGCACGGCCACATCACTATCTGTCCAGTTCCATTGCACTCTTCGCAGTCCTTTTTGGGGTTATCCGCCATGTACTGCTCGTAATCCATGCACTCTTTATGAGGCGGTCCGTTGAAAGAGGTTTGTCCGCATAAGGGGCATTGCTGTTGTTCTTGCTCGCGTTCTTTACTGCTGACTTCTTTTGGTATCATTGGGCACCCCTTTTCTCTTTAGATTTACAGAATCCCAACTTGTTCATCCTGATTTGTTGGTTGTGGCAAATCGTTATCTTCTGCATCGGGTTATTCACTCTGTTGTGCTTACAAGTAATATTCTCACATATTATAAGTGTCATCTATTCCCCCTCTTGTCGTCCTTTGGCTTTGAATGTGCCTGTTCACGTACACATTCTAATTTCTCATCTAACAAGCAAACATTCATATAATCTTTCTCACCCGTCTTTCGGTATTCACAACCCCAACATGGATTATCTTTTTCAGGATTAAGCTCATTCATTACTCACCTCTTTATCATTCAGTCCTTTACAGTAGACGGCTTTGAGTTCAAGGGTTGATAGTAAAGCCTCAAGTGCTAAAACAACAGCCCTCCACCTTGGAGACCGTTCTGATGTCATACCGAGTATGTTGTTTAATTCTTTTCTGGTTTCCTCAATCAACGCCCCTATACGGGCGTCATCTTTGGCTAGTTGGGCCTTGGCTATCTGGTTTGTCATTGAGAGGCAAGCACCGACAATGACTGGGTCTGACCAATGTTCTTTTATGATTTCAATCATATCAGCCCTTGTTAGCAATCTGGACTGGTCGGGCTCTATTAACCCCATGCCAATAGCGTTTGACTTTGATATCTTGTCCCTCTCGATCTCATCCTCGTCTGGCTGTGGCTTGGATATTTCGATGCCGTAATCAATACCCATATCAACTATTTCGTGAGGCTTCAGGGTACGCTCGCAGATTTCCTTGACCTTTGCCAGTCGTTCTATCTTATTCATTTACAATTCCTCCCCTACCTGATTTAACGTCCTGCCTGATAGGTTGCCTGTACCCTTACAGGTTTCACAGTACTCCCGGCCGCAACCGCCACAGGTGTTGCAGAACGGCTTATCTTCCATTCTTCCGCAACAGTCAGGGCAGAGCGTGTCTCCTGCGCCGTTACAGTCTGGACATTTATCGTTCATCTTTTACCTCACTATATGCACTATCTGTCAGGTTTTCTCCCAGGCTTTCTACCCCGCAAGCAGGACAATAAAAATCATTATGTCCAAACCCGCACTCACTCTCCCGCCCCTGCCATCCGCAACCCCGGCATTTTCTAAGGTTGCCTATCCAGATACTCTCCCTTTGTGCCAGTAGCCGCCTCTCAGAGTTTATAGCATCCCTCAAATCTTCATCCCTTTGTTCGGTTGTTCTCATTGCTGAGTATTCCCTATATCCTTCGCTCATGACTTACCTCTTATCCTTTTTACTTTTCCAGAGTTTTTCATATCGGCTTACCGGATATATACAGCCGAAATAAAGAAACAACCATATAGCCAGAAAAGGCTTTGCCTCACTAAATCCGTATTCATCTAAAATAAAGATAAACAAAGCTCCGAATAACCCAACAATCAGAGTCCATCCCCAGTATACTCGACTTCCGTAATTGTTAGCTTTTTTAATCAACTTCTCGATTATCTCAACAATGGGTGAATAGAACATAATTAATCCTGGTTCACCACGCATTTAGAGTAATCTCCCAGACACAGTTCCCGGACAGTATCGTTTGAAATCACGGCGTTGGAGTCGGTGCAAACAAGGTGTTTATGCTCTTCGGTATCCGCACAAGTAATAACGGCTAATAATGGGCAACAGACATTTATGGTTTCGGGCATTTCGGTTTTTCCTCCTTTTAACTAATCAAGAGTATTGCGTACGCATCCTACTACTAAATAAATACCCGCAGCAAAAGCTGCTGCACCCAAAAACAACACTAGGAGATAGGGACGCTCTTCCTTTTTCTCTTCCTCATAAGGGAAATATACATCCTCTGGAACAATTACCCTGTAAACTATTACTATGGGTGGTTCACTGGATAAGACCATCATCTTTACTATGTCAACATCGGGTCTGCCAACTATTTCCTTGAATTCCACGTATTCCGCTTCACTCCGTAAAACTACCTTTCCATCATATATATATTCTGCGGTTGCGTAAAAAGGCGCAAGGACAATACCTACACCACAAACCATTACGAGTAACCCCATAAATGCTATGAATGCTCTAAGTTTTAAACTCATTTCAATCCCCTCTTTTTGTCCATTGTACTTTACTCCCCCTATCGTTCAATTTAAACTTCTTCTTAATGAGCATTTATAAGTTTGCGGCTAAACATCCTCAGAGAAAATCCGCCGGCGAACAAAGCAACGACATAGAAGGGGAGTGACGGCCACTTATATACTGCTGGCAGTAGAGGCAGGACGCTTATAAAGACCGCCATTATAAACCACAATATGGCGACGAGCCAAAGAGGTGAACCGAGTACCTTTCCAATCCTGTTTTTAGTCTGTGCTTTCATTTTATTCCTCCTTTTTTGTCCATTGGGGATTGCTTCCCCTATCGTTATGACATTCCCGGCAGACCATCTTACTTTCTTCCAGGCTTACTTTCGCTCCCCTTGACCTCAACCCTTCTTCATGCGGTTCCAGGTTGCCGAATTTCCCGCAAATTTCACATATTCCGTCATGGCACTGGACGATCCTGTTTTCTATCTCCGTATTATTATCCAGTGGTATCAATTTGGTAATGACTTCCGGCGTTCCTTTTGCCCTTTCACATAATGCTATCCGGTCCTCAACTTCGTTGTTTTCCTCTTTGACTTTGCGGATACTCTTTCGGTTGAGGGATTTGGTGGCTTTGAGTTTTGTGTAGCGTTTAAGCATTGGGGAACTCTTGGCGTAATTCAAATTTCTTATTTCTTTCCCAATTCTGCATTGCCCAGACAGGTAATTTGTCCTCTTTTAGTAGCAAGGGCATCAAATTATTTTTAAGAAATACTGGAATAATCGCTTTATCGCACGCTTGCACTATCTCTTTAATCCATTCTATCTTCGGGGTAGTGGCCGCCCGAATTGGAGTTTGTTGGCCGATTATTACCCAATTGATACCGGCAAGGGCAAATGCCTCCGCCAATCTATCTACACAGTTAAATGCCTCAGTATCCCAACGTGACAATAGAGGCTCGAAGGAAATATATTTTATCTTAGATTCTACTTTTCTGAGATAAGCTAAAGGATTTCTCTCATCCTCAATGGCTTTCATCCCATTCGTTATTGTCACCCCCACCCCTGCGTTAGCGGGAAATGGTGACCAAAAACTTAGGTTCTCAAGATTCTTGGTAAGAAACAAGAACGTATGTCGTGGATTTTGCATTATAGTCTGGTAGATAAGCGATTGCTCGGACACACTTTTACAGTATCCGATTATATCTCCCATCCAGCCGACAGAAATAATGCTAGGTTTCTGAAGGTGGGTTGGTGAATGGATCGCCTCTGGGTAAAATGTCGGCTCAAAGCCATTCGGGAATATATCGGTGAAACGCTGGCTTAAACTCTTTGCCCAACAAGCCTTCACTTGGCAAATACCCTCTTGCAGATTGCGGCAGCCAGAGAATATTCCCCATGAATAATCTATGTATTCAACACCTGACTTACTTAATCTCGGCATTTTGTTCATCATTTACACCATTCCAGAGTTAGTTTATTGAACAGGCTGATATAATCAAGCCCGTATTGCTTCTCCATGAAACAGGACATATCGTAGCGGTCTATGAAACCGTCCTCTTTGGCTTCTTTGGAGGTAACAAGCGGAGCATCATCAGCGAAATAGGAAGATAGTTCTCGGTACACTTTCGCTGTTATAATCGCCTCTCCCAGCTTCTCTCTTCGTGGCGACCTGTTCTTGAAAAACACTTGCACCCTTTCACCAACTTGCCAGTCTTTATCGAGGCGCGGATAACGGAACGTGGTGAATATCGGTTGCTGTAATTTATTCCACTTCTTTGAAAAACTGATTATCCTCATTAGCCCTCCAGCTCCAATTTCAACTGTTCCGGCTTAAGAAGTTTCTGAGAAGCCCTGAGAAGATGTTTGTGGTGGTATCCGGCCATTACCAGATAAGAATGGAGCGTTTTAAGACAGGATAGACACTCTTCCCTGGTTTCGGCTATGTAATATCCGTGAGCCGAATCGCCAACAATTGGTAATTTCTCTGTAACAATCAGGTCTATTATGGTCAGCCGTATTCTCCTGGTATCCCGTTCCTCAAGCCTTACTGCCAGCAATCTGCCGGGAATAGCCTGAGCCTCACCAAAGTTTAGTTCTCGCCTCACCATCTCTTTCAGTTCCGTTTTACCCTTTACACTCATCTTAGTACTCATCTATTATCCTCGCAATATTCAATAGAACTCCTAATGTCAATAGTACGATGCCGATGTTAAAAATAAGTTCAGAGGTAAATCGGGGTATTATATTAGAAATAAAAGCACCTACCCCGAAACTACCCAACACAATACCGCTCACAATTAAACTTCTTACCACCAGTTTCGCTTTCGTTTTAATCTTCATTTTTACCCCAAAATACCTTCATAACAAAGGCGAATATGTTTGTTATTACTATAGCCAGTACTATTAGCAGAATCCCAACCCAAACACGATCTGTTGAAGTAGAATCTTGTGAATTATATATAAATATGCCGAAATGGACAAAGATATATGTGATGGTTGATATAAATATCAAGATTAGAAGAATCCGTTCCGTTTTACCCTTTACTGTCATCGCCTAAATCCCCCATTCCTTGAACTTGGCTTGCCATTTCTCTAATATTTTAAAGACCTCTTCGGCTTGTTGTTTGGCACTCCCCCCTGTAATAAAAACAATGGACAATTCTTCCACCACTTCCTTAATCCCTTCCCGCTTTGCCTTTCCCAACTGCGTTGATGTATCAGCATTCATCCACCCTAGGCATTCATGGTCTACCCCTGCCTTGAATGCGATTTCAAATACCAGTTTAGTCAACTCAACAATGTCGGGCAACGCTCTCTTTTTATCGAGAGAACATCGGGAATATTCCGCCCCAAAGTCATTAATTTTCTTGCCAATAACATGGAGTTCTTTTTTGTATTTCTCCGTATCTTCTGCTTTCATTTCTATTCCTCCAGAGTTACCTTACCGCTTTCTAGTTTTCTGAGAAGTTAACGCAAACAATACCAATGAACCCAATCCGCCGACTACCAATAGGCTGTTTAATGCACGGGGCGGATTATAGGCTTGTCCGGTTTCTGCTGCTATCGTTGGTCCTACCATAATAGTAGATATCAAAATAACCACACAGATAATGAACATCCCCAAGAATAGTATGCTTTTCTTCTTCATTTTTCCCTCCATTTTTTATTTCTCCAGAGTTACCTTGTCGGTTAAATCCTGAGATATTCCCAATTCTTGTAATTCCTTTATTACTTCCGGTATCTGCCCCTTTGAGGTTTCGATAATATCCTCACTGTCATATAGTTCTAATTCAGCTTTAGATTTTGCTTCCTCTGCATATTCTATGTCAGATTCTAGCCGTTCCTTGTAATCTTGAAGGGCTTTAATTAGGTGTCCTTTGCCGTTGTCTAAGCACAGATAACAAGTCGGGTTTTCTGGTATCAATACGGGTTTCATGGTAGGTAGAATTAGTATTCGCTTTTCTGCCAACCAGGGGACATCGCGGTTTCCTTCGTGAGTAATATATGCCCCGTTGCCATTAGCACACCCATGTAATGAGCAAGCCTTATCCATTGCGGACTTCATGGCTATTTTATTGGGATGTTGGCTATTGTCCCAATGATATTTCGGGTCAAACGGGGTATTGTTCATATTGTAAGAGTGATGCAAATTGGCGTATTTGTGCAATCGTTCTGGCAACCAACTCTTAGTTAAATCCATATCCATCCACGACCAGATGGGATTGCTGTAGTCAGGCAAATGCACACCAATGGCTAATACTCCACGAACAAAAGCAAGGTCGTATTCGCCATCATCCGGTATCCATTGACCTTCAGCATATCGTAATACACTATGCCTCTCATGTTCGTATCCACCGGGAGTTGCCGTTATCCCCGCCATGCCACTCCCATTAAAAGGTCTGAATACAAAAGTCTCGTTAAGTAAGGGGTTAAAATTATTCATTTTCATTCCTCCAGAGTTACCTTAGTTACCTTTGCCCCTTCCGGGCTAAACTGCCCCTTCCTATTTCTGGGCATTAATAGACTATGTAGCCGGCGATGCTCACGAACATCCATAACACGTAAATTACCTATGTCATCGTTAGTAGGATTAAAGTCAATATGGTGGACTACCTCATTAGGCAATAAGTATCTACCAATATGAGCCTCTACTATTAAATGAGACAGAGGCACTTGGTCGTTCTTATTTCTATTTGGGTGTGTTTTTGTTCTAACGTAATAGTGGTTATTCGATGCCAATATTGTAATTTGAGTTGGTCGGTATCCTTCTCTGGCCGCTAACATTGCGCAACGCTTAGAACAATAGGTATGTGTATAATAGCGTTCCTTTAACCTAAATACTGAAGGGTAAGCCGTTATGGTGAAAGGTTTATGGCAGAATTCACATACGAAAGACTTACTTATAAAAGAATCGCCTATCATTATTCCCTTAATGCCACCTTCTTTAATTTCGCACCCTCTGGACAAAATGGTGCCGGCATACAATAATCCTTGCACCTTCTTGACCCCCAATGCTCGGAATATGAACACATAACTGGGAGCGTTTTAGTCTCTAGTGCTTGATGCAGTAGTAAGTCTTTATTTGAAAAGTATTCCTTCACAAAGTCTTTGTCCAGCCGTTTAACTGGTATCAATGGCATACGTTTTGGAATCCCCAGGCTTTGTATCTGACGTAAACCGCTATCGCGTACCGTTGCCTGTATCAACAATCGGCTGATAGGGAATAACTCACTCAGTTCGGGGTCGTCCTCAATAAGTCCACAGTATTTATTGAGTTGTAGTTCCCATTCCCCGGCATCAGGCTCTTTTCCATTTAAGCCTAAAGCCTTTGCGATTGCGGATGCACCTGTCAACTTGAAGTCAATCAGTTTGTACCAACCCTCTTTGAGTTCGTCCGGTTCGAGCCGATCAAACGCTCCAGAAACAGGTCCATATATCCGGTGTTCGGATAAACCTTCCAGCTTTTTATTTATCACTTCAAGCCGTTTGTGGAGTAGGGTTCCGTAAATCATAAAAGCGAAATCATCAGGATCAGCGTCATAGTCCTTGACTATTTCAAGATAGGCTATTCTGGTGGGCTTAATTAATTGCGTGACACTTGCAGTTCCGGTCCACTCCCTTTGTTGTGATATGGCAACCAAGTGAGCCATTGCCAAGCACCGCCCTTCCGGTCTGGGGCATTTCACAAGGCACTCAGAAATCGGGCGAACCACATTATCTGGACATGAAAAATTAACTAGCGGTGACATTATAAATCAACTCCTAACAATAATTTATTTGCATTATCGGAATATTTGCCATGACCTTTTATAGAAGTATTTAATTTGTCTTGGCTACTATATTTAACTCCGCAACCGTTTGAATTTAGTGAGTGTACGATTCTCAGTTGCTCTTGTTGCCAATCCATCTGTGATTTAGTTAAGGGCGTTCCCGGTTTCTTAGATAGCCCTAAAGCTATACAATGCTCTGCCTGCCTACGCTTTAAAACAAGGTAAGGGCGGTTGCCACAACAAGGGCAATCAAAATATACATACAACGAGTACCAGTGGTCTTTTCTCCGTATAGGTTTATTAAGCCCCATAGTGTGCTGATTAGCAGAAAGGAATTCTGCCCTTTCCCGCATTGTCTTTAGGTTGATTACCAATTGCTCTCTTTCTACCATAGAAAGTGTGATTATTCTTTCCCCTCCGGCATATTACTTCCATGTTCCACAAAAGCGTCCAGGTCGGATCGTTTTATCCGCCAGTGTCGTCCTTGCTGGTTAGGATTGCCGTTACCAATCTTGAAAGCCCGGAGTTGCTTGTCATTAATATATTTCCTTACGATGTACTGCGTGACATTCAAGATTATGGCGGCCTCTTCAACTGTTATTAGTTCATCTGTTGGCATAAATTATTTTGCTCCTTTTAGTTCGGCGTTCCAGGTGATGGCGATGAGTTTTCCATCCTTATTACGGACATTGTAAATGCTATTCCGTTTCTCAAAATCACTGGTAGTATGGTCGTGGGAAGCGGTAGCATTGAAGATAGTTCCGAAATGTCCGTCTATTTCCGTTGATAAGGATACGTTGGCTTTGCCTTCTGTTCTTTTATTTTCTAAAGTAATTTTCATTTCCTACCTCAATATATTCGCCAGATAGTTCCGGCAGCCTTTCCGTATAATTTCCGGTGTTGCTGTTGACTGGTTTAACCGGGCAATCCGTTTGTCTCCGTGATACAGTTCCAGAATATGGTCATCCGGTTCTTTCAGTGTAAATCCGTAGTTGGCATATTCGCCCAGGATATTCTCGGTTGTCTCTTTTGTGACGTTCATTTATTTACCCACCTTAGAATTTGCAGGTATTCTTCTTAGTAACCCATTGCATTTCGGGCATCTTTTAATATTCCGATACCTCATTTCATCATATCCACACTTCGGGCATTGCACTCTATAATGCGTGGGACTCATTTATCCTCTCCCATCTTGTTGAAAGCGCACCAGAAATTTGTGGCGGCTAATGCAAACATAAATGCTATCCCAAATATTATTGTCGCTGGATGCATCGAGATATCAGAAAAACCGCTAATGATATAGACCGCAGACGATAAGGCAATCAATCCACAACCCAAATTGAATTTACTATACACTTTCAACTTCATCTTCAACTTTCTCCTTTGTTAGTTGCATCTTACTCATCCTTTTCTGTTTCTCCGGTGGTAGAGTGGGCACCCCGTAGGCATTTCTCCTAAAGCGAACCCACTCTATCCACCTTACCAGTTACTAGCCCCTGAGATTGCTCCGAGGATAACTGGTTCGCGGTACTGGCTAGTCTCCCTACAGTTCACAATTAAGTCGCCTTTCACCCTCATCAGGTGATACCGACACCAGCAATATGCTATTTGTAATCTCCCTTTACCCATATATGTATATAATATACTACTCATCAACACTTGTCAATACAATTCTATACTATGTTAAAGTATTTGTTGAAAGTTCTTTAGACTTTAACGGCTCGGACTGGTACTGATTACTCAGTAGTTCCCCACCGTTATTCGGAAACTTTTTGAAAGTCCTGTCCTGTGAAGCTCTGAGTAGTTGGCACTCCCCAGTCTGGGGATTCTCAGGATACGCTTTACGTAACCGCATACGTTAACTCCTGAACGGACTGCCCGACCGCAACGATATTCCTGGCAGCATTTTCACCTTCGCTATCCCTTATGGGTGATGGCCGAACCGTTGACGGAAGTGGTATAGGCGATAATCTTAATCATAGAGAGTTCAAATCTTCTCCGAATTCTCTCTGCCAAGCATCTTCAAAAGAATAGCCATTTTCTATGTCAGCCCTTATTCTATCAAGTCTACAAGATATGGCACTATACGTTAATTTGGCTATTATGGTTTCTTCGTCATCATTCAGTTCGGGATTGTTTTCTTGGGGCATTTCAGACCTCCAGTTTAATCATTGTTATCGTCTAATAACCAAAATGAATATAAGCCAAGCATACCAATCACAAATGCCATAGCAACTAGGGTTAGTAGTCCAGATTGATATATGTCTGCTAAAATAAAGGAAATCATAAATCCCAAAAATCCCAATACCATACCAATGGATACGAAATAACCGTTCCTCTTAATTGTTTTCATTTCAGACCTCCATCTTATTCATCCAAAACATTACAGCGAAATAAGATTGTCCAAAGAAGAAGGGAAAAAATTAATAAAATGAATAATCCCACTTTCAAACCTCCAGATTTTTATATCTTCTCTTATCATGCCGGAAGGCATGGCGTTCCACGACTTGCTTACAATAATCCCCGACTGATGTATTCTGATTAGCCGAAGATTTCAAGGCTTGCTCTATTTTAGCCAGAACCTCATTAGAGAGCCGGAAACTGATATGGCGAGACTTACTACTTGTACCGGGCATAACTCCGCCTCTCGTTAGCGGTGTACCACACCTTGTTAGTCACGTTAATCATTCCTCACTGGCAGTTGTAATCTATGGTCGCGCATGACTTCATATCCCCAGGGTTTTTCAATTCTTGTCGTCATTATCCGTTCCTTGTTCCCTTCTTACATAAAGCCAGATAACATTTGTCAGTATAAAAGTGATAAAAGAAGCGATACTAACCGCCACCCATAATTGACTTACATATCCATAATATAATGTAAGAACACCGGCGAAAGTCAAATATATAACAACGACAACAAAGTATGTTATCATCAGACCTTTATACGATATCTTATTACCCATGTTATCCATTCTCCATACCATCAAGTCTCCGTTGATACTCCTGCCGTTTTCCCAGTAGTTCGTCCTGTTTTTCGGGGTCGCGTGTTCTGTCCATCTGGCGGTTTATTTTCTTGATAAAAGACTTTATCATGTCTTTTCTGGTGATACGCTTTGTCTGCTTTTTCTTGGCAGTTTTCCGCCGTCCTTTTCTCCGCCAGGGACTTTCGTATTCGTCCTCTCTCATCCTTGCTTTTTCCTCAAAAGCCCGGAGCATAGCCCAAACGTCTACCCTCATTCTACCGAGAGAGTCCGGTTTTAATGCTCCTATGTCTATGTACTTTTGCCGGATAAAATCTCTATAGCGTTTTTCACTCCAATTATTCGTTTTTGAATTGTCCAGCGTTCTTCTCCGGGAACGTATGAAAAAACGGAAATAAGATGCTTTCATACCAGCCCTAGATGTCCGGCTCAATTCTACAGCTTCTGAGGCAAAGAACCCTTGCCGAACTAAATAATTTATCTTTCGCTGACGCATGGTTGGCATATTAACCCTCCTTTTTCTTGGCGACTTTCTCACTAATCATTAGCAGCATTTTGATTACATTTGACTGATTTATTATAATTGCGTTTAAACGCGTAACTTTACGATAAAGCCGATTGGTCTTATGTTCCATAATTGTAAGACCATTATGGTGTTGTACAACCATAAGTTTTAAATTGTCAATACGATTATCATTTCTAATATGGTTTAAATGGTGGACTGTTTCCCATTGCTTTAGTGGTCTGTTTAAATATTGCGCCATAATCAGTCGGTGTTCTAAAACAAATCCACCTATAGATTGTTTCTGTGCAACCATTATTGAGAAAGGGCTATCGTAAAGTATATATACTAAGCGGTAGCCTTGATTGTTGATATAACTATAATGCTTCCTGCAAGAGGCATTTTCACCACAAAGGCAACGATGGCAAGCGGCTTTTCTTTCCTCTCCATTTACAAAACTACGCCATTTTGGGTTACTCCCACATATGCGACAGTTAGACCAAATATATTTATGGCTTATAGCTTTTAACCCACGTTCATCACCGTATCTTATATCTCCAACTTCTGGATTATCTATAGTCCCCTTAGCTAGCAACCCTCTTTTGAGAGGTTTCACTTTCAGATGCTTTGGCCTACATTGTGGGCATCTTTGTGATTTAGGTTCATTATTTTTCATTAGAACCCATCTAGTTTTACCGCAAGTAATGCAGCCAAACCATATATGTTTATGTTCCGCCTTCGCTCCAATTTCATCACCGTATCGTATGTCTCCGATTTGGGGGTTATTCACAGTACCATTTGCAATCATAATCGGCCTTCTTCTCGGTACATATTTTCCCCAACATAAGTTACATATTAGATGTACAGGCTTACCTTTTGCTAGAAATACCCATCTTTCCCTACCGCAATCCACGCAACTAGTCCAAATATACTTGGCACGATTATTACTGCCACCCTTGCGGCCTAAATCTTTCGCTAATACTATATCACCGATTGCTGGCATTGAATTTCAAATACCTCTTTCTCTGAGTTGCCTCATTGTAGCCATTTAATTCACCGCCTTATCGTTGTATCCCCAAGTTGCTACAAGAAGTATGAAAGATACTAAGCCTACTGCCAGTAACAGACCGAAAGTATTAAGGACCGACCATTGAGGTAGCATGGGCTGTATCACAGACCAATAGACAAAAATAAACGGACTGGCAAAAACAGCAAACCAGAATAGTATGCTGGCAGCAAAAAACAACCCCCCAATACCCAAAAGTACGTGTTCAAATATTTTGTTCATCTTTTCACCGCCTTTTACTTTAATGAGGGACTACCACCAATTCTTTAGATTTTTCGCTGTTAGGGATTGTATTATGCCAATTAATGCCCATGCCACCCATACCCAAGCCATTAATTTACTATCAAGTGGGTTGCCAAATAAAATTGCTAACCCCGTTAATAATATCGCCGATGCTAGGCAGAAAACGCTAATTCTACTAATTTCCATTTCACGCTCCTTTTATTTCTTTTTCGATTTCAACTTAGTGTTCGCTGCGTTCCCTTGTTTTCTTGTCCGCTACCACTGATGCTGGAGTGAATAAATCTTTTATGCCATCCATTCCACCACTTAGTCCATAAATCAACCCAAATACCAAAGAAAATGGAACAGTTAAAAACATCATTCCGCCAATAGCAAAAATCGCTTGATGCAAAACTGACCAAGTTAATATTTCATCAAAAGTACCGGCGGTTGGCATTCCAATCTTTAAAGCTAGTAAACCACCTAAATTTAATCCATCAGGACCAATCGGTATAAGTCCAAATACTATCACAAATATCCAACTAGTTATTAGCCACCCTAATAATATTTTCTTACCAGTTTTGTTTGTATTGACAACTACAATAAATAATATAAGAGCAAACAATAAACCTAAAAATAAAAACATTTTTTACTCCTTTTACTTCCTTTTCGATTTCATCACAAAGATAACAATAACGATAACCAGTAGTGCCGAAATAACAGGATTGCCCGTTATATCTTCTACCGAACAACCGGACAACAGTATTAAGGGGAATACTAAGGATAACCATAATAGTCTACGCTTTTTCAATTATGTCCTCCACTAATAATTACCAGATAAGGTTCTTTAATGAAATAGGGTGTCCGGTATTCGATGGTATATTTCTGCCCCTCTCTTAGTTCGGGTATCTCCCAAGCATCGTATACTCGCCCATCGTCAAAATGTACCGTTGTTTTAGTACCGCCAGTAAAACCGCCAACGCCATAATGTTCTATCCTGGATACTGTGGCGGTAAAGGTTTCT
>SDBV01008238.1_pt1 | contig 14101 bp, 10 predicted proteins | sample 2277081 | NCBI WGS metagenome assembly SDBV01 (sample SAMN10402039, study PRJNA504765) | marine sediment metagenome | isolation source: marine sediment core GS10_PC15, 223 cmbsf | place: Arctic Ocean: Southern Knipovich Ridge | collected 2010
AACCAAGGCCGCCCTGGAGGCGAACGTCGATGCCTCCGAGTTGCTGCAGAAGCAGATGATCCCGGCCATGGACGAGGTGGGCAAACGCTTCGAGTGCAACGAGTATTTCGTACCCGAGTTGTTGATCGCCGCCCGGGCGATGAAGACGGCCCTGACGCTCATCACTCCGCACTTGGCCGAAGCGGGGGTTGAATCCGCCGGTCGGGTTGTCATCGGAACGGTCCAGGGCGACCTGCACGACATCGGCAAGAACCTGGTGGCCTCGATGCTCGAAGGCGGCGGATTCGAGGTGGTCGACCTGGGCGTGGACGTCTCGCCACAGCAGTTTGCTGAGGCGGCCGCCCAGCGGGACGGCTCGATCGTGGCCATGTCCGCCTTGCTGACCACCACGATGACCGTGATGAAGGCCATCGTCGAGGCGCTCCAGCAGGCCGGCATCCGCGAGAAGACCAAGGTGATGATCGGCGGCGCCCCGATTACCCAGCAATACGCCGACGAAATCGGCGCCGACGGCTACAGCGACAACGCCAGTGCGGCGGTGGCCCTGGCCCGGACGCTGGCGAAGTAGTTGGCCGGGTCGCGTGGCGGCCAGAACGAGGAGGACCGATTCCCATGGCGATCGAAGGATTGACCATCATCGGCGAGGCGATCAACGACTCGGTGCCCTCGACGAAGAAGCTCTTCGATGCCAGCGACGTCGAGGGACTGCTCGCCTTGGCCCGATTGCAGGACCAGCGGGGGGCGGCCTACATCGACGTCAACGTCGGCGCCCGCTCGCCCGAGTTCATGGCCGAAATGGTGGCCAAGGTTCAGGGCGTCACCGCCAAGCCGCTCTCGATCGACACCCCCGACCTGGCGACCGCCCGGGCCGGGCTGGAGGCGTTCGATCAGGACCGCGCCGGCGGCCTGGCGCCGATTCTCAACTCGGTCACGCCGCTGCGTGCGGGCATGTTCGACTTGTTTGCGATCCAGCCGTTCAAACCGATCCTGCTCTGCTCCGAGCAGGTGGTCGACGGCCGGTCGCGGCCCTGCCATACGGCCGAGGAAACCTTCGAGGCGGCGAAATACCTGGTCCACACGTTCAAACAGCGCTGTCCGGGGGCAGGCAACGAGGACTGCATCATCGACCCCGGCATCGCCCCGATCGGCAGCGATTCCCAGGGCAACCTCCATCGGCTGGTGGCGGCCCTGGAATCGATCCGCCGGGATCCCGAGTTCGACGGCACGCACTGCTCGGTGGGCCTGAGCAACTTCACCGTAATGCTGCCGCCGAAGCGGGCCGACGGCTCGCCGGTGAAGGGCCCCTTGCAAAGCGCGTTTCTGACCAAGGCCATGCCGCTGGGCCTGGACACGATCATCGGCTCGGTGAAACGGAAGTACCAACTGCTCGAACCGGACCATCCGGCCATGGTCTGCCTGGAAGCGTGTCTGAAGCTCAGCGGTTTCGACGTGCTGATGCGGATCCGCGAGTTCTACAGTTAGCCGAAATCGCCTGCAAGTTCAAACCTGTGGGAGGCGACTCCGTCGGCGACCGTTGCAGCATCTTGTCCGTGGGGGCAAGGTGATTGTGCACCCAGCGTCGGTCGGCCCGGCTGAGATCGGTCACCGGCAGTTCGATCAGTTTCCCGTCGATCTTCCGCAGCACGACCCAGCCCGCTTCGCAGTCGACCAGGTCGGCTTCGATCGAGTACCGGCCGGTGCTTTCGTGGCGCTTTTGCACGGCGGCTTCTGAAACGCCCGCGTGGATCATGGCCAGTGCCAGGGGGAGAATCCAATATCGCATCTGGGGCTCCTCGTTTTTCCCATAGACGGCCGCCCGCCGATCGCCTCCGCGGCGGGATCCGCGTCCTCAGAGGTATTCGTCCGTGAGAAGCGGATATTGGACGATTTGCAACTCGGTCGTACCGCGTGCTATCTTCTCATCGGCGACGCTGTAGTGCTTTGTCACACCTAGACGTTCGGGCTGGGTGGCTGGGGTTGAACCACGAGGAACGAGTGGTGAACCCCCAGTGATTTCCGTCTGGGGGCTCGATGCTCGTCCCTCGCATCTCGACCCCAGCCACCCCAAAGATTAAGCGTGACAAAGCAGTAGTGGCCCGATGCTCTTGTTTTACAGGCAGCCTAACTTGCCCACGTTCGCGCCGAGTCGGCAATTATCTGAAAATCGCCGCCCCCTTTCCGACGTCAATTAATCGGCCGGCGGTCCGGGGTGGCCAATAAGTTGCCTTGTGACTTGGACTTACGTCGATTAGAATCGGCGCATGTCCACCGCACTCGACATGGGGTCGCGGAAAGAAAGGCCCCGGAATTCAGTGTCTAAGTTATTTCGCAGTAGCATCTTACGTCGATTTCTATGGACCCCCTTTGGCGCGTGTGTTTCGCGACCACGACTTACGGCCACAAACCGAGCACGAGCACGGCCCGAACCCGTTTTGGTTTCGCACGTTACGAGCGATCCTCCTTCGCTGCGATCGACGTAAGTCAATTAAACCCCAGGTGAATTCACGCGGCATACCACGTGAATTCACCCGGTATGCGAGGTTAACACTCCGCAATGGCGAAGTGGGCGCCCATCCGTCGGCCGACGCACATGGCATTACGGTCGAACCCCAGTTGTAGGTTGCTGGGCTTCCTCTGCTGAACGGTTATATTCAACAGTTGGCTAGGAGTTCGTTGCGGCGAACTCCGGCGAACAGTAACCCCAAGGTTCTCGTTAAGAAGGGAAATGCCATGAAACTGCAGAGGATGTCCATGCTGGCTGTGGGTTTGTTGCTGCTCGTTGCGTTGCCTGCACTGGCACGCAAATGGATGGACAGTACAGGGAAGTACTCGGTGGAAGCCGAATTGGTGGAAGTCCAGGGCGACAAGGTCGTGCTGAAGAAGTCGACAGGCTCGGTGATCACGATGCCGGTTGCCCGGCTGAGTAAGGCCGACCAGGAGTATCTACAATCGCTGGCCAAGCCCGGCCCAAAACCGCCTGGCGACAGTCCCGCAACACAGCCGGCGGTCGTGCCCCGAGACGAAAAGTTGGCGGCCGAGTTGGAGAAGGGCAGCATCGTCTCGATTCGCGCCAGTGGGCAACCCGTGGGCAGCGTGCTGGCCCAGATCGATAAAGCCACAGGCAATCGGGTCCGCATCGTGGGCGAATTCGGTGGCGACGACGAGCAAATCCTCTCGAAACGCGTTTCGCTCAATCTGCAAGAGAAACCGTTCTGGGAGGCCGTGGACGCAGCCGCCGCCGCCGCCGGCGTGAAGTTTCGCGGCATCCGTAACGGCACGGTGGAACTCTCGACCGAAGGACCTCGGTTCGGCAAGATCCAAGTGGTCGGCGAGCCGACCGTCGTTGGTGCGTTCCAGGTGTATCCGGGATTCCACGACTTTTTCGGCAACGCGGTGATCGTTATCAGGCCCGAGCCCCGGCTCGGCGAGCCGCAAGTACGAAGCTACCAGGCCGAGATCACGCTTCCCGACGGCAAGCAGATCCAGTACAAGCCAGACTTCATGTTTAACACTTCCACCATCCATACCGGGGAGCTCACACTGCGGATCAAGCCGGACCTTCCGAAGGGGACGAAGAAAGCACAGCAGATCAAGCTTGAGGCACGGCTGGCAATCGCCTCCGCCTGGAAAGCGTTCACCTTGCCGCCGCTGGGTGAGTTGGTGCCCAAACATACCAAAGTCGGCAGCGGGACGGTCTACGTGACGCAGGCCGAGTTGACCGGCAAAGACCGGCAAAGGTATGCAGTGGCCCTTGTTGCGGAAGGGCTGACGTTCGACCTGAAAGACATAGTGCTTGTCGACATGGCCGGCAACCGCGTGACGTCTTCTGGCGGCGGGAGTTCGAAGCAGGACAACCAGCAAAACGTGAGCTTGAGCTTCACACGCTCAAAGATCTCCGGTGACCCCGGCAAGTCTCAGTTGGCCTTCGAAGTACCTGGCGCAGGTGAGAAAACCATCGGGCTGCTGGGAGACTTGGCCCCCAAGTCCGCTCCAGCCGGCGCAACCATCGTTCGGATAACCAGGGCGGATATGATGAAGCAGCCCGATGGAACGGAATGCTTCGAAGTGAGAATCGAGTTCGATGGTTTTCCGCCGTCGCGGGAGCAAGTCGCTCTGGTCGGTGGGGGCACCCAGCCGTTGGAACCGACCGGCTGGGGACGCGCCGGCTACTCGGCCTACCAGTTCTGGTTCAACCCCGCACAGATTCGCGGAGAGGCGGAGTCCTATCGCCTCAGACTCCAGGCACCGACGAAGGTGACCGAGCACGTCCTTCGCGCAACCTTCAGCGACGTGCCGCTGGCGAAGGACGAATAGCAGAGGCCTTCGAGCGTCCGGCAGCACACTTCCCAATTGCCGGAATTGTCTCACTAATCGACCGTTCGACAAGGGGCGATCGGAGAGTTACCATGGGACCAGAGAATGACGAAACGATCGCGGTGGAGCCATTCAGGAGATGCACATGACCACGTCCCAACGGACCGCACCGACCGTTACGCTCTGGCTTCTGGCCGTTGCGGTAGCCGGATCAGGATGCACAACCGTCACGTCGCGACATCCGCTTTCGGATGACAAAACCTCGGTCATTGACAAGCGGCTGCTCGGTAACTGGCGATTTGTGGACACCGAGAACAAAACCGACCCGCAGTTCAGCAGCTTCGTTGTGGGTCGAGTTAAGGACACTGAAAACATGCTGGAATTGGTTTTCGCGGACCTGGTGGCCGATGATTTGGTGGAGGTTAATCGACTTCGCCTCTTTCCAACATCGATCAACGGAAAACACTACGTAAGCGTTCGCAAGCCGCATGGGGACGGCGTCGAGTACGTGATATGTCAATACAAGCTTGCGAAAAGCGATGGGGGGCAATACAAACTTACGGAAAACGATCGGGGGTACGACGACGACGAATTGCATCTCTTTCTGATGACGACAAAGATGATCGTGGGAGCCATTGAGGGAGATAAGCTGACCGGGTCCGTTCGGCGACTCAAAAAACCGCTCAAACGCACAGCCGGAAACCCGTTCAACGCGGAGTATCAGTATGTCCGCATCACCGCGACTTCCGAACAGTTGATCGCTTACATCAGAAAACACGAGAAAAACATCTTCGACACCACGCGGCCAATCGTGCTGAAACGGTGCACGCCGATCTGGCGATAAGGGGCACCTGGGGTCAGGGGGCACCTGGGGTCAGGCCGTAAACAATGAATAGTGCCGACCACACATGACGCCACGAACCGTGCCCCCACGGCCTGCTTGCTGGCCGAACCGGCTGCATTTAGCCTGCCCGGTTCCTGGATCGCTGTTATCTACGCATCCGTGGCTGTCTTGATCCAACGCTCGGCTGCCCGGGAGAGGATGATCAGGTGGTTTCGGAATTCCTCTTCCTCATGGACTGCCAGAAAGGGAACCAGTAGCCTCAGAGCATTGGCATTGGTGGTGGGAGCACGCAAAACGTCATGTCCTTCCGTGCGAAGCCGTTGGGTAAGATCGACCCGGAACATCTGATCGAGGTACAGTTTCATCGGCAGTTCACCCGGCGTCGGCGGGGATGATCTGCGTGTGTTCGACCGAGGCCTTGGCGAACATCAGCACGGCTTGGATGTCTTCGCGGGTCAGTTCCGGGTAGCCGGCCAGTACGGAGTCCCATGTCTCGCCGGCGGCCAACTGGTCGAGGATCACGGCCACGGGAATGCGGGTGCCCTTGACCACCGGGGTGCCGCCGCAGCGGCGGGGATCGATCTCGATGCGCTGGAGCACTTTTATTACTCCGATGGGCCGTGTTCTGTGAAAGCGCCGACTGGTTCTCTTACGTCCAAGCTTATGCTTCGTCCGCCGGCCTGTCAAGACGTTGCCTTTGGCGGCGGGGTCCGGCGGCCAGCGGTCGCGGCCTTATGGAAACGTCAATCGTCGGGATCGTAGCCCAGGTTCGAGGCCAGCCAGCGCTCGACCTCGCGGAGCTTCATGCCTTTGCGGCGGGCGTAGTCTTCGGCCTGGTCGCGGGTGATCCGGCTGATGGCGAAGTAGCGGGAATCGGCGTGGGCAAAGTAAAAGCCGCAGACCGACGCGGCCGGCGACATCATGAACGTTTCGGTGAGCGAAATGCCGGTGGCCCGTTCGGCGCCGAGCAGCTCGAAGAGGATCCGCTTTTCGGTGTGATCGGGCAACGCGGGGTAGCCGGGCGCCGGGCGGATGCCGCGGTAGCGCTCCGCGATCATTGCTTCGGTGGTCAAGCCCTCGTCGCGGCCGAAGCCCCAGTCGTGCCGGGCGATCTCGTGCAGCCGCTCGGCGAACGCCTCGGCCAGCCGGTCGGCCAGCACCTTGACCATGATCGCGTTGTAGTCGTCCTGGTCGGCCTTGAACCGGGCCACCACGTCTTCGGCACCGATGCCGGCGGTGACGACGAACGCCCCCAGGTAGTCGACCCGAGCCGTTTCCAGCGGGGCAATGAAATCGGCCAGACAGTAAAAGCACTCCCGGCCCTGACGGCGCCATTGCTGCCGCAGGAAGTGGAATCGGGCCAGTTCGTTTTGGCGGCGATCGTCTTCGTACACGAGCACGTCGTCGCCCACCGCGGCCGCCGGGTAGAGCCCGTACACGGCCCGGGCACGCAGCAGTTTGTTTTCTATAATCTCCTCCAGCAGGTTCTTCCCGTCGGCGAGAAGTTTTCGGGCTTCTTCGCCCCGCTGGGGGTGGTCGAGGATCTTGGGGTATTTTCCTTTCAGCTCCCAGGCCCAGAAAAACGGCGACCAATCGATGTACTCGACCAGCTCGCTAAGCGGATAATCGTCCAGCGCGCGGCTGCCGGTGAATGCGGGGACGTCGATCCGGGCGGCGGCCCAATCGGTGGCAAAGCGTCCGGCGACGGCGTCGCGGTAGGGGACCAGCTTGGTCTTTTGCCGGCCTTCGAAGGCCTTGACCAGTTTGGCTTGCAGGGTCCGGTTTTCCGCATCGAGCGCCTGGCGGCGTTGGGGATGGACCAACTGCCCGACCACCGGCACGCTTCGCGAGGCGTCTTCGACGTGGACCACTTCACGGCCATAGGCGGGCGCGATCTTTACGGCGGTGTGCTTGGCGCTGGTGGTGGCCCCGCCGATCAGCAGCGGCACGGTCATCCCCCGCCGCTGCATTTCCCGGGCGACGTGGACCATTTCCTCCAGGCTGGGGGTGATCAGGCCGCTGAGCCCGATCATGTCGGCCCCTTCCTCGACGGCCGCGGCGAGGATCTTTTCGCAAGCAACCATCACGCCCAGATCGATCACCCGATAGTTGTTGCAGCCCAGCACGATGCCCACGATGTTCTTGCCGATGTCGTGTACGTCGCCTTTGACGGTGGCCATCACGATGGTTCCGCGGGTGGAGTCCGCCAGCCCGGCGGTGGTTTTTTCTTCGTCCATGAAGGGCAGCAGGTAGGCCACGGCTTTCTTCATCACCCGGGCCGTCTTGACCACCTGGGGCAGGAACATCTTGCCGGCGCCGAACAGGTCGCCGACCACCTGCATGCCGTCCATCATCGGGCCCTCGATGATTTCCAGGCAGGTGGCGTATTTCCCCCGGGCTTCCTCGACGTCCTGCTCGATGAAGTCGGCGATTCCCTTGATCAGGGCGTGGCGCAGCCGCTCTTCGAGGGTTGCTTGGCGCCAGGCCGATTCGGTCTTCTCGTCGGGGCGGTCTTTGCCCTGGATGCGGGCGGCCAGTTCGATCAGCCGCTCGGTGGCGTCGGGCCGCCGGTCCAACAGCACGTCCTCGACGTGCGTAAGCAGTTCCGGCTCGATCTCTTCGTAGACGTCCAACTGGCCGGCGTTGACGATCCCCATGTCCAACCCGGCGCCGATCGCATGGTACAGGAAGGCCGCGTTGACCGCCTCGCGGACCGTGTCGTGGCCGCGGAAGGCGAACGACACGTTGCTGATCCCGCCGGAGATCCGCACGTCGGGCAGCAGTTCCTTGATCTTTCGGGTGGCTTCGATGAAGTTGACCGCGTAGCGGGCGTGTTCCTCCATGCCGGTGCCTACGGCCAGCACGTTGGGATCGAAGATCACGTCGGAGGCCGGCATGCCGACCTTCTCGGTCAGCAGGTGATAGGCCCGCCGTGCAATCCGCAGCTTGTGCTCCACGGTGACCGCCTGGCCCTGTTCGTCGAACATCATCACCACGCAGGCCGCCCCGTAGCGTCGCACCAGCCGGGCGTGCTCGAGAAACGGCTCCTCGCCCTCCTTCAGGCTGATCGAATTGACGATCGCCTTGCCTTGCACGCACTTCAGTCCCGCCTCGATCACGGCGAAGTCGGAGCTGTCGATCATCACCGGCACCCGGGCGATGTCGGGCTCGGCGGCGATCAGGTTCAGAAACGTCCGCATCATCACCGGGCCGTCCAGCAGCCCGTCGTCCATGTTCACGTCGATCACGTTGGCCCCGCCCTCGACCTGTCCGCGGGCCACCGAAACCGCCTCGCCGAGCTGTCCCTCGCGAACCAGGCGGGCGAAGCGGCGGGAGCCGGATACGTTGGTCCGTTCGCCGATCATCGTGAACGTGCTGTCGGGCCGCAGCACCAGCGGTTCCAGTCCGCTAAAGCGCGAGTCGTGGGCCACCTCGGGCAGGCGGCGAGGCTCGCAATCGGCCACCGCCGCGGCGATCGCCCGAATGTGCGCGGGTGTCGTTCCACAGCAGCCGCCGACCAGATTCAACCAGCCGTTGGCGGCAAACTCGCCCAACACGCGGGCCATCTGCTGGGGGGTCTCGTCGTATCCGCCGAACTCGTTGGGCAATCCGGCGTTGGGGTGGCAACTGGTCGGCCGCGGCGAGAGCTTCGACAACTCCTCGACGTACGGCCGCATCAACTCCGGCCCCAAGGCACAATTGATCCCCACGCTGAACAGGTCGGCGTGCGAGATGGAAATCAGAAAGCCCTCCATGGTCTGGCCCGAGAGCGTGCGTCCGCTGCGGTCGGTGATCGTGACCGACGCCATCACCGGCAACCGGACGCGGAGTCGCTGGAAACACTCCTCGATGGCGAACAGGCAGGCCTTGAGGTTCAGCGTGTCGAAGGTGGTCTCGGGCATCAGGGCGTCGACGCCGCTTTGGATCAGCGCTTCAACCTGTTCGTAGTAGGCGTCCCGCAACTCCTCGAAGGTCACGGCCCGATAGCCCGGATCGTTGACGTCCGGCGACATGGAGGCGGTGCGATTGGTGGGCCCGATCGCGCCGGCGATGAATCGGGGCGCCTTCTCAGCCATCGGGCCGGCCTGGTCGCCATCTTCGTCCCTGGCCCGGCGGGCACACTCGACGGCGGCCCGGTTGATATGCCGCACCTGGTCGGTCAGATCGTAGTCGGCCAGCGAGATCGCGTTGGCGTTGAAGGTGTTGGTGCAGATGAGGTCGGCCCCGGCCTGCAAGTAGCCGCGATGAATGGCCGCGATCGCGTCGGGTTGGGTCAGGCAGAGCAGATCGTTGCAGCCGGTCAGCGGGCGGCCATGGTCGGCGAACTGCGACCCGCGATACTCGGCCTCGCCGAATTTCAACTGCTGGATCATCGTGCCCATGGCGCCGTCTAGCACGAGGATCCGCTGCGCGGACAGTTCTTCCAACAGCCGGTAGGTTTTGGAGTGATCCAGGGGTTCCGCTACTTTTTGCATGGTATAAGCCTCGGGTGGAGACAGCTCCCTGGGGAAGTATCGCTCGTAATCGGTTGGCGGGCAAGCGTGCCGCTGGGGGGCTTCACGTGGGCGATCATTCATCCGTGTGTCTCTCTATCCGTGTGGAAACAGCCCAGCGTCATATTAGCACACGGATAGAGACACACGGATGGTGGGCATGGCGGGGAATCACACCGCGTGGCCGCGGCGGCTAAACGGTTTTTTCTCGAAGCCCGACGGCTGGGGTCGGGTGCGGTTGGCCTTTTGTCGTGGCGGGCGAACTTCTACAATGGGGGACCCGTCCATAACCCCGGAGGAGATCTGCCATGCACGAAACTATCGAACAACTCACGTCCGCCGGCCCGGTGGTGACCGACGGGGCCTGGGGAACCCAAATGCAGCAGCGGGGACTCGCCGTGGGGGCCTGTCCCGACGCCTGGAACCTCGAACAACCGGAGAAAGTCGAACAGGTCGCCCGGGCGTACGTCGACGCCGGCAGCCAGGTGATCCTCACCAACACTTTCGGGGCCAATCGGTTCGTGCTGCAACGGCACCAATTAGACGATAAGGTCGCCGAGATCAACCGGGCCGGGGTGGAGATTTCCCGCCGGGCCGCCGGCGATCGGGCCAAAGTGTTCGCCTCGATGGGGCCCAGCGGCGTGATGCTGATGATGGGCCAGGTCAGCGAAGACGAGCTGCAGGCCGCCTTCGCCGACCAGGCCCGGGCCATGGCCGAAGGCGGGGCCGACGCGATCGTGATCGAAACCATGGCCGATCCGGCCGAGGCCAAACTGGCCGTAGCCGCCGCCCGAGAGACCGGCCTGCCGGTGGTCGCCTGCACGGTCTTCGACTCCGGCCCGAACAACGACCGCACAATGATGGGCACCACGGCGGAGCAGGCCGCCGAGCAGTTGACCGCAGCCGGGGCCGACGTGATCGGCGCCAACTGCGGCCAAGGCATCTCCGGTTTCGTAGAGATCTGCCGCCGGCTGAAGTCCGCCACCGATCGGCCGATCTGGGTCAAGGCCAACGCCGGACTGCCAGAATTGGTCGACGGTCAGACCGTTTACGCCCAGACACCCGAGAAGTTTGCCGAGTACGTGCCCGCGTTGGTCGAAGCCGGTGCGGCCTTTATCGGCGGCTGTTGCGGCACCGGGCCGGGGTTCATCGCGGCGGTTCGGGAGGCGCTGCGGCGTTGAATTGGCGAGCAAGCCGGGTGTGAGGCACGAGTGGTGAAGAGCGAGGAGTGACGGCAGCAGAGAGGTAAAGCGCCAAGGAGCTGTTGCTGAGCCAGTCGGCATGGTCAAATCTTGCCACGGCTCCACCGGAAATGGTGGTAATTGAACCGCTCGTTAGATGAGCGGTCTGTTTCTCGGGCGTCGACCGTGATGGGCTTAGACAATGCCTCTTTGACTTCATCACCGGTTTGTCTATAATGACAGTAGCATTTATTGTAATTCGGCTGGGGGCCCCCCTCCTGAGAATGTATTCAGATAGATCCCAGGAGTTCCCTTGCGAAGAACAAAACGATTGATAAACCTGTCTTTTCTGATTACTATGGATCTATTAAGCTGTTCGGCCGTAGGTTGTCTCGGTTTGGCCGCCTCGGCCGGCATGATGCGAGGCGGTTGTGTGCGTGTCAACCTTGGCAGTTGCTTTGTGGCCACCAGCGCGGGCCAGTTTACTTCCCACTTCACCTAGAGAGACGGTCCCATGTTCTCCTCGTACCTTTCTCGTCGTCACCTCGGGCGTCGCCGAAACACCCGCCGAGGCAATCATCTTTCTCTGCCGCTGAGGGTAGAGCGGCTGGAAGACCGTTGCCTGCTGAGTGTCGTCCTTGGCCACCACGCGGAGAGCGATCCGCCGATGATCGCCGATGGTCAATCGCAGACGGTGATTGGCCCGCACCATGCCGATCCGGACCACGAGGGCACGCAAAGCCACTTCTTCGCGGAAACCGGCGACGCGCACCACTTCGCTTGGCAGGACCAGGACCAGGACCCGTCGACGCCGAAGATTGACATCTATTACGACTTCCGCGATGTGGGCGGCAAGTGGGGCGCCAACGTAATCACGCCCGGTCAGATAGCAATGGCCAAGCTGGCTCTCGACAAGTGGGAAGTTGCCTCGGGTGGCAGGATTCAGTTTACCCAAGATACGGACGCCGCGGACGCCGACATCCTCAATATTGGCACAGGCAACCTCCGCGCACTTGGAGGAAGGTTTCGAAGCGGACCTGGGGGAACGCTGGGGCTGGGCGGTGGCACCTACACCCATAATAGCGATCACACCATCACTAGCGGGATTGCGTGGATGGACTTCAAAGAGAACTGGGATGAGGTCCACGACAACGACGACCTAAGCGGCGGCTTCGACTACTTCACCGTGGTCGGTCAGGAAATCGGGCACGCGGTGGGCCTGGGACATACCCAAGACCTGACCGGGCCGAACATCATGGACGGGATTTACACAGGCGAAATCGCCGAGTATTCGACGAACGATGCCAAGCATATCCAGTCAGCATACGGCGTAAGCGGCCCGGTTGACGCGCTGCCAACGGTTACCATTACCAGTCCGCTCGACGGTGCCACGATCTCGGGCACCGCAGTTACGATCAGCGCTGATGCCACCGATGACAACGGTGTCAACCAGGTGGAGTTCTTCGTGGACGGTTCGAGCATTGGCGTGGATGGGGACGGCAGCAACGGCTGGTCGCTGACCTGGGACTTAACCACGGTTGCCGACGGTGGCTACAACGTCAGCGCCACGGCTACGGACACCGCGCAGCAAACGGCCAGCGACAGCATCAGCGTGACGGTCGACAACATAGAGGACCCTGGCGATCCTAACGACATGTACGTGTGGGAGATGACCTGGTCCGAGAGGCATCGGGGCCGCGGTGGCTCGTTCACGGACCTGCTGGTGACGGTGGACGTGAACCAGGATTCCGACGGTGGGGCCGATGCGGAAAGTGGTGATAACCCAGCCGGGAACGCCACTACGACCTTGCGGTTGACGCACGACACCAACGGCGACGGGTCGTTCGACCCCGGTGGAGCTGATGACTTCTGGATCGGCACGGCGGACACCAACGGAGAGGGCCAGATCACCTTCAAGCTGCAATTCGCCCCGGATGGCGACTACCAGGCAGAGGTGACGGCACTAGCGCACGCCGCGTTCGTCTGGAACTCCGCCCTGGATGAGGACAACCCCGACTGGTACTCCGGTCTGCCGAACGGATCGGAACCTTCCTCCTCAGCCCTCCTGGGAAAGCAATCCGCCAGCCTGGATGCCACGTACAGTAATATTGCCTGGTTCTACGCAATCGAGCAGACAGGTACGAACAACCGGCCCGCTAAAGACAGAAACCCGGTCGCAGAAGCGGTCGACTACCTGTTGACATACCAGTCGTAAACGGCGTTGTTAAGACCCTATTCTCCGCCCGCCGTATGAATGGGGACAGTCACCAATTTGTTTTTCCGGCTTCTCGACCCACATATTCTCCTGAGGAGCCGCTAAACAAGATGCCGCCACCGCAACTATCTAGCCGGACCGTACCACCCCTGCTCAGACGGCGGCGGTCACTGCGTCGACCGCCGCTTCGTCTTCTCCCAAGATCTTGTCGATGTCCAGCAGGATCAGCAAGCGATCTTCGAGCTTGACCAGCCCGGTGAGGTACTCCTTTCCCAAGCCGGCCACGGTGGGCGGCGGTGGGGCGATCTGGTCTTGCGTGATTCGCAGTACCTCGCTGACCGCGTCGACCACGATGCCGATTGTCTTGGTGCCTACGTGGAGCACCATGATTCGGCTCTCGCCGGTTGCCTCGCCCTCGGGCAGTCCGAAGCGGGTCCGAAGGTCGATCACCGGGATGACCGTGCTGCGGAGGTTGATCAGCCCTTTGACGTAGTGAGGCGTTTGAGGAACTTGCGTGATTTCCGTGATCAGAATGATTTCTCGGATCTTCGTGATCTCGATCCCGTACTCTTCCTCAGCCAGACGGAAGCTGACCAGTTGCAGGGTCCCGGTTCCGTCGGATCCGTTACCCTGCTGGGCGAGGGTCTCTTCTGTGAACGTGGACATGAGGCGGCTCCTATTCTAAAGGATCTATGGCCATACTCGAGTGAAATCGAATCAGACCGTCGCGGTTTCTCCTGAACGGCTGGACTGCGTGTTGTTGACCTTGAACCGGCTGACCAGGTCGCGAAGCGCGGCGGATTGGGCCCCGAGTTCTTCGCTGCTGGAGGCCATCTCTTCGCTGCCGGCAGCGGCCTGTTCGGTCACCTGGGCAATGCCTTGGATGGCCTCGGAGACCTGGCTGGCGTTGGAGGCTTGCTCGACGGTGGCGGTGGCGATCTCCGAGATCTTGGCCACCGTGGCCTCCACGCCCTGGATGATCTCCTTCAGCGCGCCGCCGGTCTCGTCGCTCAGTTGGGCCCCTTCCTGGACCCGGCCGCTGGATTCCTTGATC
>SDBV01008239.1_pt1 | contig 14100 bp, 8 predicted proteins | sample 2277081 | NCBI WGS metagenome assembly SDBV01 (sample SAMN10402039, study PRJNA504765) | marine sediment metagenome | isolation source: marine sediment core GS10_PC15, 223 cmbsf | place: Arctic Ocean: Southern Knipovich Ridge | collected 2010
GTGCCCGAGTCCACGCGCCTGATTACCGCAGGCGGGCTGTTCATAATGAGGCCCTCCCGCCAATCCTGGGTAGGATTCCTCCTTATTCTGGCATTATGCCTCGCCTGCCTTGGCGTAATGCTGTTCGTGTTGGGCCTTTGAACAAGTTAGAATAATCAGCGATTAAGTTGGAGAGGAATTGAAGGAACCATGCCAACGTCTTCAAAACTCGCCGGAATAGTGCTGGCTGCTTTGGTATGCTTAGTTTCCCTGGAACTGGCTTTAGCCGATGAGACAGTCTTCCCAGGCACGTCATGGAACCGTTCCAAACCTGCCGGGCGCAACATGGACGCCGCCGCCCTGGACAAGTTGGCCAAAGCCCTGGGCGGCCGCGGGTGTGTTATCAAGGATGGGTTCGTGGTCAAGGAATGGGGCGATCAAGCCGAGATTGGCGATTGGTTCTCTTCGGCAAAACCTGTGCTGAGCACGCTGCTTTTCTTCGCAATCGAGGAAGGCTTGGTGAAAAGCGTGGACCAACCCATCGCCGGCTTCGGATGGAACCTGCAACCCAGGCACAAGGGAATCACATTCCGCCACCTGGGAGCAATGACCAGCGGGTATGCCCGACCCGAAGCAGCGGGTGAATCCTGGGCATACAACGATTATGCTATCCAGCTTTACCAGAAGACCCTGTTCGACAAGGTTTTCAAGGCCCACGGCAACAAAGTGGCTGCAACCCCAAAGCGCCTAGGCCCGCTAGAATTCGAAGACGGCCTGAACTTCAACAGCAAGCACCGCCTGAAAGCCTCGGTACGCGATTTCGCCCGCATTGCCTGGTTCTGGCGCCAGAAAGGCAATTGGAACGGACGCCAGCTACTGCCAAAACACTATTTCGACCAATACATGCGCCCACAAACGCCAAAAGACCTTCCCGCCACCAAACACAACGGCAAAAACGACGACTATCTGGGCATAGGCTCCTACGGCGGAGGTTCCGACCATTTCAGCAACGCAGGCCCAGGCATCTACGGCTTCAACTGGTGGTTCAACGACACCGGCCGCCTTCACCCCCACGCATTAACCTGGCCAGACGCCCCAAAAGATACAGTAATGTCCCTGGGAGCCAGAGGCAATTCCACAGCCTTCATCCCCAGCCTAAACGCAGCCCTAATCTGCGCCGAAGGAGACTGGGGCGAGGTAAAGGGCGGCAAAAAAGACTCCAAGATGAATCAGGTACTAAAGCTCTTCGCAAAAGCCTGCCGGTACAAACCGAATCCATGATCGCTTCGACGATTACAACGTGCTATCGGCGTTCCTCGGAAACCCCAATTTGTACAATACCTGCGTGGCGCACGAGGAAGCCGAGGTAGGTTGTGCCGTCGATTTCGAGATAGCGGTAGCTGTCGGGTACGAGCCAGCCTTCGACGGATTCGGCGGGGTACCAACCCTGATCGTCGCCGTTGGTGTGGTGGTAGTAGAGCTGGAGCGTGTTCACATCCGTGCCGATGGGTACAGGAAGCCAGACGCGCTGGGGCAGTTCATAGGCTTGTTCGGGGCCTATGACGTATGTTGTACCGATACCGATTTCCGGCGGCAGCGTGCCCGCTTCTTCGCCTGCGGTGGTCAGCTTGACGGTGTCGTTGGATTCTGCGCTGAGATCGAGGTCGTCTGTGTCGAAGTCATCGCCGTATTGCGGCTGCCACAGGTGTTCGGCGGGCTCAGCGATTCGCGCTTCGTAGTCGGTTTCGGACTCGACATGGAATGTGTAAGCATCGGGGTTGACGGATTCTCCGCTCACGTTCTCAGCGGTGACTTTGATCGTAATGACGTCGTCGAGATACCAGGTGCCTTGGGGGCGGAGTACAATCCAGAGGTCGTCCAGGTCGCCTTCCTTCACAGGCTGCCATTCGGCGCTGGCCTCGTCCTCTGTGTACCCGGGGATTGGGGCCGAGATGGTTTCGGGGTCGATGCCCGAGGTGCTGCGCAGGCGGATGGCCAGTTCGGAATCTGCGTTGGCCGCCTGGGTGCCTCCGTCCGTCTGTGTGAAGGGCAAGACCGGTTCGTAGGTCACGCCATCCAGGACGAGCTTCACGCGATCGGCCAAGGCGGTTTATTGGCCTGAGAAAGGACTGACCGGTGACATTATTTTCCTGACGACGTCGTAGCATAGCGGAACCCCCGTTACCCCGTTCCTTTCGGCTCAATGAACCATGATTCCCAAGACATCACTCATTTCATTTGTATCACAAATGCTGCCGAGTGTCAAGAAATTCGCATAAATCGCATTTCCTGGGTGCGGTCCCCTTTTGAGCATGGCGGGAGAAGGGTGCGCGTGCACGTGCCACAGGAGTCGAATTGCTCCACGTCGTCCGCACGATTGCCAGATTGACTTTTGGGGCAGTATACGGCATTGTTTACCGGCCAGCGGAGTCAATTGTCAAACACAGAATCAGTTTTCGGAGGTATTTGTGGAAAAGTTGCTGAGCATCGTCAAACAGCACTGGGGTTACGACACCCTTTGGCCTTTGCAAGAACACGCTATGCGCTCAGCTATGGACAACCGCGACTCGTTAGTGGTCTTGCCTACCGGGGGCGGCAAATCCCTGTGTTTTCAAGCGCCCGCTATAGCCATGGACGGAATGGCAATCGTGATATCGCCGCTGATATCGTTGATGAAGGACCAGGTTGATTCGCTGGAGATGTACGGCATAAACGCGGCCTGCATAAACAGCAGTCTCACGCCGCAGGAGCGGCACGGGGTTGACGAGGCCATCCGAACCGGTTCGCTCAAGCTCCTTTATGTTGCGCCTGAGCGAATGGTAATGCCGAACTTCATCGAATACCTGAAACATACGCCGCTTTCGTTCTTAGCCATCGATGAGGCGCATTGCATAAGCCATTGGGGCCATGACTTCCGGCCGGAATACCGCGAACTGGGCAAACTGCGCACAGAGTTTCCAAATCTGCCAATCCACGCATACACCGCCACGGCAACCGAGCACGTACGGGAAGATATTTGCAAAGAGTTGAACCTGAAAGATCCGAATGTGCTCATAGGTTCTTTCGACAGGCCAAACCTTGTATATCGTGCGACACGAAGAAATGACAGGTTCCAACAGGTGCGCGGCGTGATCGATAAACATCGCTCCGAATCAGGAATCGTGTACTGCATCACGCGCAAAAACGTCGACGAATTATGCGATAAACTCTGCCATGCGGGATACGCCGCACTTCCCTACCACGCAGGAATGAGCAGCCTTGAAAGAAAGCATAATCAGGAAGCCTTTGCACGCGAAAAATGCGATATAATCGTGGCGACAGTGGCTTTTGGCATGGGAATCGACAAGTCGAATGTGCGATATGTTGTCCATGCTGGCATGCCCAAATCGCTTGAACATTACCAACAGGAAAGCGGACGCGCAGGCCGGGACGGACTCGAAGCGGAATGCCACATGTTCTATTCCGGCGCAGACTTTGCAACGTGGCGCCACATTATGGGCAACTCAGAAGGTGAGGCAGCCGAGATTGCGCTCAGTAAGCTCAAAGACATTGAATCATACTGCACGGGAGTCACGTGCCGGCACAAAGCGATCATTTCGTATTTCGGCCAGGATCTCGACAAGGAAAACTGCGCCGCATGCGACCTGTGCCTGGGAGACGCCGAACTTGTCGAGGACGCCCTCACAAAAGCGCAGAAGATCCTGTCGTGCGTGGTGCGCCTGGACAAGATAGCGGGACCCAGCTACACCTCGCTCATACTTTCGGGCTCGAAAGAAGCGCGGGTACTCGAAAAACAGCACGACCAACTCAGCACCTGGGGCATAATGGCCGAACACGACAAAAACGCGATTCGCGATTGGATCGAGCAGCTTGTCGCACAAGGCCATCTCGAAAAACAAGGTGAGTACAACATACTTAACGTGACCGACAAGGGTAGGCAACTTCTTAGAGGCGAGGACACGCCGCGTTTGCTGAAAGCTGCTGAAAAAGCCAAGAAACGCAAGAAGTCGGCCGCTGAAACCAAATCCTGGAAAGGCGTCGATCGCGATCTCTTCGAGGAGTTACGGTCGAAACGCTTCGAGCTTGCACAGGAACGGGCTGTGCCGGCTTTCGTTATCTTTGGCGATGCAACGCTACGGGATATGGCCCGCCTCAAACCCGCAACCGAGATGGAGTTTCTTCAAGTGCGCGGCGTTGGAGAAAAGAAGTGCAAAACCTTTGCCAACGACTTTCTGCCCATAATTCGCGAGAACCTCGAAGCCAAAGGTTTCGATTCCGAACAAGCCCCACTTCAAACCGCATACAATTTCAAAACTGCGCCAGAGAAGAAAAGCAAAGACCGCCAAAAGGCCAAAAGGGAGGCATTCGCACTTTTCGAGCAAGGCTACAACGCAGGCCAAGTCGCACCGCGAATCGGAAGGGCCGTTTTGACAACTCAAGGATACCTTACGGATTACGTCACGGAAAATGGGATTACAGACCCCAGCCCATGGATGGACGATGCAACTTTCGAGCGGATTCGCGAGGCAGTGCAAACCCTCGGCGACAGCAAGCTAAAGTCAATTAGTCAGTTTCTCGACGATCAAGTCGAGTACGACGATATACACATTGCCGTAGCATGCCTGCGAAACATGGATACTCAATAGAGATTGCGGGAGATGTGGGGGGAAATCCTTTCTTTGGGAAAAGAAAGGGTTCCCCCCACGCCCCCCTTCCGAAAGAAACCGTTATTCGTTTAAGGCAAATCTAAGCCGTGATCAAGTTCTCTCAACACGGCCTCGGCAAAATCGGCGCAGGCAATAACCGCGTCAGGGCCGACTTTGCCAAAGTTGCCGCTTTGAGGGCTCCAATAACGCGGCATAGCGTTTTCTTCCACACCCACAATGCTCATGGCTTTCATGCCTCTCGCCAGCGGAATGATGGTGTCGGTCTGGAAGTTGTTCAAGACAAGTGGCAGGGCATAATGTTCACCCGCGACCTTGTTTGCGGCGGTCACCATTTCCTTTGGACATGGAAATGCGTGCAACATGCCTTCTGCCGTTGTGTAACGCACACCGTCAGACCCAAGGTTGTCGATGTTGAGAAAATACGTGTTATCAGGATCTAGGTCGTAGCTCTTGATCAAGTGGCGCATACCCTTCATCCAGGCGCTTTTGCTGCCCGTTGCCACAAACCAGATGTCGGTGTGCTCGAAAGCGGCCTCCTTGAAGCGCTCCGCCAGAATCAGCAATGCGGCAACACCGCTGGCATTGTCCTCGTCCGCAGGCACACGGTAAGCTTTCGCCGCATGATAAAAGACCAGCGCAGCAAAAAAAGCTAGATATGACACAGCAATGCTTCGCGCTACATAGTCGAATCCGATATTCGATTCTTCAAAGATTCCGAGAACTTGAGTTGCGCAGCTGACCACAACGAGAAACATGCACGCAATAGCCAGCATGTGGCCGTGGCGCAACCACTTCATAACTGAAGACCGCGCCACAACACTGGTCTTTTCAGGATCATAATGAGCGGTCACGACAAACAACCTTTTCGGGTCGTCACACATTATCCTGGCGGACACGTTCTGCGATTCTAGATGCGGAAGAAAACGGCCCATCACGCTGAAACCAGAAAATTCGAAGAGGTATGAAAGAAATACCAGCGCGCCGTAGCACAAGCAAAACGTCGGGAACCAGATGGCCAGCACGGATACAAAGATGAATTCGCCATAGTATGCGGCAAAAAGATAGAAGACGTTATCGGGTGAAGAAAAGGAATCGATTGATGCATCGACGGACAAGCCGCTTAGTCGCTCGAATATGTATTTAGCGGCCGCGTACTCATTGTCGTTAGGCGGTTCGTCCGGCCCAAGGCTTTGCGTCAACTGCTCCACATCGTCCAGTATCTGCGATTCTTTGTCTTTCACTTGGCCTTTGGACCTTCAGCAGTTCAGGAACCCAGCTTACCCTTGAGCGCGGCAAGTTGGTCAGCCAGCAAAGTGTTGAAAGCAGCGCTCTCCTCGACGTGTTTTTGCGGCTTGTGCGATTTGCGTTTTGAATGCGGACGCGAAGTCTTAGACCTTGCCTTGGTCCCTTCACCATCAGGGCGCCGCCTCGGGGTGCGTGCCTTAGGCTTGGCGCTGTCATCATGATCGCCGCGTGCCGACTGTTGCCTGGCAGGCTTCTTGACACGTTTCGGGGCAACGGCCTTCATCGACAATGATATGCGCGGGGTCTCCTTGTCCACTTTGATCACTTTGACCCGCACAACATCCCCAACTTTTACCGCCTCCCTTGGATCGCGAACAAAGCGATTTGCGATTTCTGACAAATGGACCAGGCCGTCCTGCGTAACGCCAACATCTACGAAAGCGCCAAAATCTGTAACATTCGTCACAATACCTTCCGTCTCAACGCCTTCTTTGAGATCGTCTATCGTATTGACACCTTCAAGGAAGCGAGGTGTCTTGAAATGCGGTCGAGGATCCTCGCTGGGTCTCTTGAGTTCCCTTCGCACCATGCTGAGCGTCCGCTTGGAAACAGACTCGCTCTCGTATTTCTCAAATTCGATCTTGTTTATAAGTTCCGTCTTGCGAATCAAATCGCCCACGGCAACATTGTTGTCAGCCGCGATCTTGTCCACAAGAGGATATGTTTCCGGATGAATCGCCGTCGCATCCAATGGTTTGTCACCCTCGTAGACGCGCATGAATCCAGCGCATTGCTCGAACACTTTGGGACCGATTCCGTCAATCTCGAGAAGTTGCTCTCTCGACCGAATCTTCCCGTTCTCAGTGCGAAATACAACTATGTTTTGCGCCGTACCCATCTGCATGCCAGCCACGTATCTCAACAAGGAGGCAGGAGCGGTATTGACGTCCACACCCACTTTGCTCACGCACGACACCACGGTTCGCGCCAGACTTTCCCGCAAAAGCTTTTGCGATACGTCGTGATGGTATGCACCAACACCAATATTTCTAGGATCGATCTTAACCAGTTCCAGCAAGGGATCTTGAAGTCTGCGCCCCAGTGAAACTGCCCGGCGCGCACCCCGCTCCAAGTTGGGGAACTCCTCACGGCTTGCCCTGGAACCCGACTGAACGTTCGACGCCAGTTCACTGATGATCACACAAAACTTTTGCTTGGTTTCAAATTCCGCCAAGACTTCGTTGACAACTTTGGCGATTTTGCGCGAACCCGGATTGCTGCCAATGACTATCGAAAAAGCCTTATGCTTTTCAATGATTTCCTTCATAGCGCTCTTAGCGGAATCATCCAAGTTGTCGATGTCTTTTATATCCAGAATAACGCTTTCAAGAATGGAACCGTCACCATCCAAAGCGGCAATAGATAGATTGGATTTCTGGCCGATAGTTATTCCGATCACGGGTATTTTACCGGCAATGGAACTTGTTAGAATGTTGCGGGCATTCTCACAGAAAACGCGAACTGCTTCTCGGTTCGACCGGTTGCGGGCCCAAGTGATCGAGTCCGACTCCAGGGCCGGCTTAAGGTGGTTGCGATACGCTTCTTCAACCGCCAGTCGAAGATGCGGCTCAAATTCCGAACCAGGCTCTTTCAAGCAGCGGCTCAACAGGCCATTGACAATCTTTTCGTCGTCGTTTTCAACGCTCATTCGCAGTGCGCCTTCCCGGACACCGCGCTGAATTGCGAGGAAGCTCTGCGCCTGAATTTTCGACACCTTTTCAGAATGGTCGAAGAACTCGCTGAACTTGCTCTTTTTCCCATCGGAATTCTTCGTGGCGCGCACTTTCAATACGCCGTTTTCTATGTAATTCCTCCGAAGTTCCCTGCGAACTTTTATGTCATACGCAAAGCCTTCGGCAAGAATGAATCTTGCGCCCTTCAACGCATCCTCGGCTGTTGCAATAGATTTTTCAGGCTTTTGGAAGGTTTTGGCGTACTCCTCAAGACTGGTATCGCCCGCCTTTTGATCCAGAAGAAATTTCGCAAGAGGCTCAAGACCTCTCTCAATAGCAACCGTTGCACGGCTTCGGCGGCTCTTGAAGGGCAGCAGATTGTCCTCCAACTCCATAGGCCCCAGGCAACTGTCTATGAGCTTCTTTTCTTCGTCATCCAGCATACCCTGCTTCGAGATTGCCACCAGGATGGCCTCACGCCGGTTTGTAAGGTTCTTGAAGTCCTGATTACGTTCCAGAATTTGCGTGAGTGTCTGCTCGTTTAGATTACCCGTCAAGTCCTTTCGATACTTCTTCACGAAAGGAATGGCCGAGCCATTGTCGATCAATTCGATCACGGCCGACACCTGGGCCGGTTCCGCAGACACTTCTTTGGCTATTTGCTCAATGAACTTAGATTCAATCATTACACACCCTCTTGAACTGAGCATACAGAAAAAACCTCACCCAAGTCCAGAAAAATGTCTTGTTGCATCAAGTCACACAGGCCAGAACCGGATGAGCACTATTCTTTGTCCGGAACAAGCCGCAGGAGTTTCCGTGACGCTTCACGATCGATTTTCTTCAGGCTTTCGGCAAGTTCCCGTGCCGCTTGAGTTGCCTCCTCCGCGGTTTTGGGATCGTCGATGTACGTGATCAGCAAGTCCGCCGTTGCGGTGTCATTTATCGATGGCAGCGCGGAGATTACGAGTCTGGTCTCGTCCGCGCTGCGCGCCGCGGCCAATGCTCGTTTAGCGTGGTCCAGACGCGTAGCATTTGAAACCGAGTTCTCGCTCTTGAGCAATCGAACTATCCCACGCATCGCAAGCACGTTGTACTTGAGCGGCTGCTTTTTGTCCGAAGCAATCGCCAATAGCGAATCCGCTGCGCCATATGTCGACCAGCCGCAAAGGGCGCGTATGGCCGCATCTCTCAAAGTTTCGTTCTTGGATTTGGCAGCGGCCATAACAGCATCCAGGCCGCTTGTGTCGCCCAGAAGCTGCAAGACATCGAGTATCGCGCGCTTACCATCTATATCCGACGAAGCCATTTGTGAAGCGATTCTTGTAGAAACAGCGGAAGTATCGCTCGAACGGCGGCACAACGAACTCAAGGCGGCCTGGGCGCTCGCTCGCTCCGCCTTCTGCCTCGCGTTCAACACAATGCCTACAAGGCCTGGGATTTCGCTGTCGCCCCCCAAGCTTCCCACAGCTTCTATGGCGGCAACCGCTACCTTGGAATCAACGCCTCTGGCATATTTCATAACCCGCCCCACCTGGTCATAATCGCTTCTGGCTGCCAATGCCTTTATCGCCGCCACCCGTATTTCCGAGTCGCCACTGCCGGCCTTTTGCCTGAGAGCCGACCTGACGTCTTCACCGCCAAGCCGCGCCAGCGTTTGCATCACCGCCTTTTCTTCCTCACGACCCTTGGATACCGCCGCCAACAGTGCGTTTACAGTCGCTCGATTTGCTACATGTCCCAAGGCTTTGATTGCGGCCAGACGCACTGCCTGCTCCCGGCTGTCGAGCATCTCGATTACGGATGACTGCGTCCTTTCATTGCCTTGTTCTGACAACAGGCCCAGTACCTGCAACTGGAGGGCAATTCGTAGACCTGGAAGCGCATCCGCCATGGTCTTGTTCAAATCGGGGTCAGCGGCGTTTCGCGCAAATTGCACGGCTGCGGTCTGTAGAGCCGCCTGATTCGATTTGAACGATTCCAATGCTTTATCCAGTCCCTTTTGCGCATCCACCGAAGCAATTCCGCCAAGCGCCGCCGCCCTGATGCTTGCTTCATTTTCTTGATCGTAAAGCTTCTCGTAAAGTCTTAACGCCGCCTTTTTGTCTCCGCGTCCGGCCAACACCGTGCCCGCATCGAGCAGGGCGTCTGATACCGCCTTTTTCGTTCGCCCTGTTTCATTTTCATAGAATTTGAACAAGGCACGAAGTGCCGTGGAATTAGATATGTTGCCCAACGCGGATGCCGCCGCTGCCGCAACGGACTCGTCCGGATCGCCCAGCGCTTTTACCAGCGTTCGTACCGCGCGAGTGTCGCGGCGTTGACCAAGTGAGTTGATTAATCCAATACGCCAGCGTGCGTCGCCGGCATCCTTAAGGGCCGCACGAAGCGCACCGTTTGCGCTTGAAGACGGGTTCGCTTCGAGCGCTCGCCTGGCCACTTCCCGCACTTCCTCGTCCGCATCCTCAAGGCATTTGCCAAGGGCGCTGACAGACTCTTTACTTCCGATGTTCTCAAGTTGGCGAAGCAACCAGACGCGTGACGCCTGTGGCGTTTTTTTGCCAAGGCGCTTGACCATGACTTCACAAAGGGACTGCCGCTCCTTTTCCGCTCCAGGCCGTGCCGCATGCGCCGCAATAAGGCTAAAAAGCTTCTGCGGATCATAACGGTACTCGAAATCATCTGCCGCCATGAGGGGAACTAAGTGGTCCAATGCCTCATTGTAAACGCCGCGTAATTCTCGCGCACTACGGCCGGACGAGGCGGTTTTTCCTGACAGCTCTTTAAGCAGTACCTCAATATCGTCAGCCGCGAGTGCATTGAAGCACGTAAGGCTCAAAATCACGCAAACAAATGCTGAAATAATCTTAGTTGTTCTCATTTTATTACCTTTCCACAAATAACGAAGAAAACCGCCAAATCAAAGTGCATACGGCGCGCGCCTTGGCCTATCCAGCCAACGCTCAGCTTCAGTGTCGCCGACAATTTCCTCTTTTGACGGATCCCACTCTATCGGCCGTCCTAATCGCTCCGCGATGGCGCTCAAGTGGCAAACCGTTGCCGAACGATGGCCGATTTCAACGTCGCATATAGGCCGTTGCCGTGTTTGGATACAACTCAGCCAGTCCTCATGGTGGTTGTCGGAAGCGTAAAGATGCGTATCGTCAGGACTCAGAGGCAATGCCGCCAATTCGCTCGGAGTCGTCTCCAACTTATTCCCACGGCTCACCAGCACCTCACCTTTTGTTCCTATAAACTGAATCATCTGGCCATTTTTCGTGGGATGGTTACGCAGAACCTTTATGCCGTTTTCATAGATATGCGTCTGGTATTCAGTGCCGTTCCAACCTTTCGGAATGAACTTCACCGCACCCGAGTCGTCCATGCCCAAGGCCCACTGGATAATGTCGTAGTGATGCGCACCCCAGTCCCCGTTCTTGCGGGCGCCGTAGTCCCAGAACCGCCGCCAACCGCCCCCGTAATTCCCTTTCACCCGCTCTATGTTGTACGGATACCACGGCGTAGAGCCCAACCAGCGATCATAATCGAAACCGGCGGGAATCGTCTGTTCCGGCAGAGTGGCAGGCGGAGCAAAGTCGCCCAACTTGGCGTAAATCGTATGAACATCGCCAATCCATCCGTTTCTTACGATTTCAGCCGCCTTACGAAAAGCGCCGTTGGATCGTTGCATGGACCCGGTCTGAAGCACCGCACCATGACGCCTCGCAACGTCCACAAGCTTGCGTCCCTCTTTGATAGTAAGCGTCAAAGGCTTCTCGCAATATACGTCCTTGCCGTTACGGATAGCCGCAATAGAAATTGGCACATGCCAATGGTCCGGCGTCACAACAAAAACAGCATCGATATCAGGACGCTCCACAACACGCTCATACTCGTTATAAGCGTCGCATCCCTTATACTTTCCGCTCGACCGGTTCTTGGCATATTTGCTTTCGACTTCCGCCTTCGCGTTTTCTCGCTTGGTTCTGTCCACGTCGCAAACCGCCAATACATGGGCGCCCTCATAGCCAAGCATCGTCCCCTTATGTCCGCGCATCATCAGGCCAAGTCCTATAAGGCCTATGTTAAGCCTGTTACTAGGCGCAACAGACCCGCCCAGACCCAATGCCGACGAAGGTATTATCGTCGGAAACGCTATGGCTGCGCCTGCGCACTTAAGAAAACCGCGCCGCCCAAAACTTTCTCCCTGCTTCATGAAGTATTCCTCCTTACAATCGACTATCATTAACAAAGCGGCCCACAAGCGCCCCAATCAGTTTATCAGGCATGATATGCCACATCCACCGTCCGTTCAATAAATCATCGGCATCCGTAAACGCGAAACTGCTAAGTTTTGCCTCAATGAACCGATGCACGAGTCAAGAAAATAGGGTATCATAGAGTAAAAGTACGCTGGATCGATGTCTAGCGCCCATTTAGGAGAAAATGATGTCGCAAGAGAAAAGCGGTGCTGAAGCCGAACTCGAGGAACTGCGGCGTAGAGTGTCCGAACTAGAAGTACTCGATCGTGAGCATATTGAGAGGGAGGACGCACTGCAACTGTGTGTCCTGTTTCAGCGCCTCATCACGAGCATTTCCTCGGACTTTATAGACGTAAGCCCTGATGAAACGGAGGACGCTATACAGCGGACCTTGAAAACCGTCGGCGAGTTCACTCAAGCCGACCGCAGCTATGTGTTTCTCTTTCGACAAGACAATAAGGTCATGGACAATACATATGAGTGGTGCGCAGATGGTATAGAATCCCGAATCAATCGCCGCAAAAAAATCCCACTCAAAGATGCGATTCCCGGCAGGGAAAATGAAGTAAACGATCTTGATGTGCTTTTCTTTTCAAGGGATCCCGCTCTTTCAGATGAGTCAAATAGCGAGACACGTTTCTTCCAGGAACAAGACGCGCAATCTCTTGTCCTCGCTCCTATGACAAGCGCGGGCACAACGGCAGGATTCCTGGGACTTGACTCAGTCAGCGCCGCCAGAAAGTGGGACCATGACACAATTTCTCTGCTCAAGATAGTGGGCGCGGTTCTCGCCAATGCCCTCACGCGCAAGATGTACTGGCAGGCTTTGGAGAATGAGCGTAACCTTCTTGGAACACTAATGGACAACATACCGGATGCCATCTACTTCAAGGACAGACAAAGCCGTTTTGCTCGAATCAGCAAGGCGCAAGCCAAGAAGTTCGGACTGGACAGCCCCGACCAGGCCATTGGAAAGACGGACTTTGACATCTTCACGGAGGAGCACGCCCGCCAGGCCTTCGATGACGAAAAACAGATTATCGAGACAGGCGTCCCGGTTGTAGCCCAAGTAGAAAAGGAAACATGGGCGGACCGCCCCGAGACTTGGGTCTCGACAACAAAGATGCCCTTGCGCAATTCTGATGGCGAAATCATAGGTACATTCGGCATATCGAGAAACATTACCAAACTCAAGCAAATGGAAAAGGCCCTCGAAAAACACACTGCGGCTATCGAGCAAGCCAACGCCGATTTGGAGGAACGTAATCAACAGCTTGACGAATTCACCTATGCTGCGAGCCACGATCTTCAAGAGCCCTTGCGAAAGTTGATTGCCTTCAGCGACATTTTGAGGGAAGATATGCAGGAAGGCAACGAGGACGATATTGAACGTGACCTTAATGTGCTCACCTCCGCGTCACGGCGTATGCAAAGTCTTATCCAAGGTCTCTTAGCCTTTTCACGTTCAGGCCGCCAAGACATGGATATCGAACACGTGCCGCTTGACGACGTCATAGATATCGCGCTGGAAGCTCTCGAAATTCGCGTAGAAGAAACAAAAGGCCGGATTGTCAGGGAAACAATGCCGCGGATCCATGGAGACAAGATGTTGTTGGCGCTGGTCTACCAAAACCTTATAGGCAACGCACTTAAGTTCCACGGCGAGACTCCGCCGCAAATCGAATTGACCGCCGAGAACAAGGAAGACCACTGGCTGCTGGGCGTGCGCGACAACGGAATCGGTATGAAACCCCAATATGGCGAGCAGATATTTTCTCCGTTCAAACGCCTGCACGGACGTGACAAATACGAGGGCACTGGTATTGGCCTTGCCATATGTCGTAAAATTGTCGAGCGTCATGGCGGTAGAATATGGGTCGAGTCGGAACTTGGCAAAGGGGCCTATTTCAGGTTTAGCATCGACCAACCTCGAACAGGAGAAACGGAATGAACGATAGGGCATTGAAAACAGCGGTTATTCTTCTTGTGGATGACGACCCGGAAGATCAGCAGCTAACCATCCGCGCGTTGTCAGGCAGTAAACTCATGAATAAGCTCTATGTTGTCAACGACGGTGAGGAGGCCCTTGACTACCTGTACCGGCGCGAAGGATTCTCCGACCCTGAGTTGTCTCCACGACCCGACCTGATTCTACTGGATTTGAACATGCCAAAAGTAGACGGACGCGCCGTCCTTGAAAAGATAAAAAATGAC